>Ga0157371_10003482_pt1 | contig 14238 bp, 8 predicted proteins | sample C45metaG_FD_113462 | JGI IMG/M metagenome (GOLD analysis project Ga0157371, IMG submission 113462) | Corn rhizosphere microbial communities from Kellogg Biological Station, Michigan, USA - C4-5 metaG | ecosystem: Host-associated > Plants > Roots > Rhizosphere > Soil | place: USA: Michigan...
GCCACACCTGCAGCCGCAGCAAGTATACCTTTAAGGGGCTGCTGCCCGGCAAAAAGTACTGGGTAAGAGTGGCTGCTACCGGCAGTGGCAACCAGATTGCCTACAGCACCATCGGCTCGCAGTATGTTATTTAACCCCCTGCAAAGTGCTTGTGTTTTTAAAAAGCTGTTACTCCGTGTAGCAGCTTTTTTTATGGCATTACCCCTTTATTTTGATCATTCGCCCGGGCAGGGTGATGGGCGTTAAAAAATATTTTTTGCAAATAAGGATCTTTTCCTATATTTAATTACCGAAGCAGAATTTTTATTCATCACCAAACTAAAAACTGCTGTTTGCAAATGAGTTTCTCCGCTACATACATTCAAAATTGTAACCATTAAACCTGCTATAATATGGAGTCAACGAACAACAACGGGAACGCCGCGAACGAGCCGCTCTCCGATAAGTGGTACACGCTTAAAGAGGTGTGCAAAATGCTGGACATTGCCATAACCACCAGTAAAAATTACCGCAAGAGCCCCATCAACCCACTCATCGTGTCCAAGCGCTTTGGCAAACTTTATGTCAATGAGTATCATTACCAGAAGTTTTTAAGAGATGGGTTACCGTGCGCAGTTTCTTTGCTGGTATTGCTCAGCGGCTGGAGTGATGCTTTCGATCTTCTTTTCGCTTCATAAAAATCCGAAGTCGGTATTGTATGATGTAACAGGGCTGAAAGTCCCTGTTTTTTTTGTTTTGGAGAATAGTGAATGAAGAAAAAAGCGGGATTTTTATTTTACCATTTGAAGAATAACGGTAAGGCATATACGTAAACAAGAATTAAAGTAAAGCGCTTGTTGCATTTGAAAATTTATTTTATTCTTGTGTACAAAAATTAACTGCAAATGAGAAAGACCAAGATGACACTGTTATTTACCTCTCTGTTCCTGATCATTAGTTCCGGCGTTTTTGCCCAGCCTGCAAACGACGGAAATATATTTTTCTCCTGAGGAATGTTTTATGAAATTGATGTAGAAGAAACTTTTTGCAACATTGAGTAAGGTTGATTTTAGAATTTTCTGCATGGATAAAGGTTTTGGAATGAAGACCTAATGATATCAATCAGGAAAGTGGTTTTTTCATATTCGAGTAACGTTGATTTTATAATTTCTTCCATTTGAAAAATGATATTAATTAAAATATCCAGCTAAAGGGTTTTCTAGTGTTCCGATTAACGTCGCTCTATCTAGCAACATGTTAAATTCTTCGCAACTTGTTTCTGGCACAATACAACAATTGTGGCAAGCCGAGCCATTTATATTATCTGGGCCTTGACCACTAGATTGCCCTATGTCCGAACAAACCGGATCAGCAGAACACCACTTCGCATCTTCTATAGAATCCTTAATTAATTTTCCTAAAAATTTCTCTTTGCCTTGACGGACTAATCCCCCTAAGGATCCTTCAGAATCGCCAGACGAAGTATAGATTAATATGCCGTTCATTCTATTTTCTGAATTGCTGTTAAAATAAATTCTTTCTCTCAATGAAGAGGAACCATAACCACAATTAAAACAAAGTCTTTTAATAAGCAGATGGGCGAATGTATGCATCATTATGAATGAACTATTAATATCTCTTCCCGGGTAATCTAACTTTCTTTTTTGCATTGCTAAATGATATCTTTCGATTAGCGATTTGGAATGAATTTCGTTTTTATTTTGCCATTGAGTAATTTTATCATCTCTGAATTTAAGAAAAATCCCTTCTCCATATACCTCATAAGCCGGAAGCCAATTGACTTTTTCTTTTGAAAGCTGCTCCATTTTTTTTTGCCTGTCAGATTTATCAGGAATAATTCTTGAAAAACCTGTAAAAACTCTGGTTTCTTTTAGCCTTTCAATCAATACAGCACATTCAAAATATCTTTCTAATAAATCTATTTCGTTATAATTTTCAAAATTCTTTTTCAAAGCCTTAAAGTCAGAGTTCTCAGAATTCCTACCCTTTAATATATATTGATATTCTTCCTGCCTTAAATCCAATTCATTGCTTATTTCCATTTCTTCATTTTTTCTTTCTAGTTCTGACAGAACACCATTAAGTAAAGCATCCTTTGTAATAAATTTATTTTTAACAACGGGTGTATTCTCTAATACAACTCCAAGTAACATATTGCTATTATCCTGTTGATGATATTGTCGAAGTTTTTCAATACCACCATCAAACTCATTAATTGCCTTTACAATATATTCTTCAGCACCTTCTGAAATCTTTGGTAAATAAAGAGCAGAAATTATATTTGAATAATGAACATTCGAACCTCCTCTAATTAAAACCTGCAAATGAGCTTTGCAACCTACAGCATTACTTATTCCTTCTTGTCCTAACCAAGGTTGATGCCCTTTACAATATTGCCCGGATGGATTATTGTCATTTTTATTTGTCACAGAGAATTCTTGCTTATCATCTTTATCTAGCCCTATTTTGGCAAGTGCACTATCGAATATTGAGTTTTCGCTCTTTCTAACATTCATTAGCCCAGCCAAGGATTTTGACAAGCCACATGAGCATTTGATATATATACTACCTAAATCACCTGAACCGGATCCGGTATTATATGTTAATGTGTGATCCCTGGTATCATCCGGAACAGGACCATTATGAACCCATTCTTTAAATGGAACATCTTGTATGTGTCCTTCTTCACACGCAGCAACAAAGCGAACCGGGATCATTTTAGAATTACAAGAAGAACATTTTACATTTTTATCACTCAGTGTTAATTCAACTTGTGTCATTCTTCCACATTTTATATTTGTGCAATAATGCCAACTGGGGAAGCGTACGCCTGGAATTTCGAGATAGTTGTTATTTAATCCTTTAGTTTTATAAGGAAATGGCTTTCTAAAATAATCGACACCTAGAAACTTCTGAAGTCTTGGCTCCTTGATGGTCAACGAAACTTCATCAATTGCATCTATGCCGCCGGAAATTTTTCGCTGCTCAATTTTATTATCCCATAAATCAAGACCACAAACCATTAATGATAATTCCCCCGGAAAATTTATTATTTGCCCAATTCCAAAAGGAGAAAGTAATTGACCACTTCTGATGTTATTCTTCGCCATTAGTTTCTTGGTTTGAGTATATATTTATAACTGATTCAGTGTCTACACCTCTAATGGAGGTCGGTGTTGAAAGAGACCTGTTATCTTTGACTATTTCTTGCCGAACCTCAGCGCTGTTTGAATAAAGTAGAGGGAAGTAATCTTCGTCTTTTAAGATTTTAAAATTGCCAGCATCTCCATAATACTGAAATCCTTTCTTCCAAAATTTTATCCTTTTTTCAATAAGAGCTTTTGTGTTTTCTATTTCGTCCTTATCAACTATTTCACATCTTTTAACTATTATGGTCTTAATAATTTTCACTAATCTCTCAAATTCGATTGGTGCGGTTCTTGGGCTCGTCCTTAACTCACCTTCTGAAAATTGCCGCACCAATCCTACCAAGACTGCATGTAGTGCTTTTTCCCGGGCATTTATTGAAAACGGGGTTACAGAGGTAGGCTCGACATTAGAATAGATCCGACTGTGATAACCTTGAAACTGTTCATACTGTGATTTATCTCTTGGTTTTGAAGGACTATAAAGTATGAAAACAAGACCTGGACCGTCTGGAACATTTCTGCCAACTCTGGAACTCGCCTGTATATACTCCGCTGTCGTTTTTGGCTGACCATGTATAAACATAAGCCCTAAACGTGAAATATCAACCCCAGTTGCAACCATATTTGTAGCAAGACAAATATCGATCGCTTTGTTATTAGTACTTTCAAATTCTTCTTCTAACATCTTTAGAATTTCAGGGATTTCTTCCGAACTCCTCCTACTTGTTAATTCTTCTTTTTTGTTGATATATCTCTTTTCAATTTTATTGATCAAATCTCTGTGTTGTATTTGACCCAATCTTTCTCCTATGTCTCCATAAACCAATGACGAAGCCCCACCTAATTCTCTAATACTATTAAAATAACCAAGCAACGTCCAGTAATAATCTATCCCAACAGCTTTGTCCAACTCCTTTGTCCTTTGTAAAACGGTGGAATATGTCCTTACTATCGAAGTTTGTGCAGAAGGGTACCCTGAAGGAAGTATACCAACGTATCTCCTGCCGGGAAATTTGCGATTGCCTTGTTCATCTTTTTCATAAATTGATCTTTCTTTTGAAAACCACGTGTTACCGAATTCAAGACCTTGGGATGGGAAAATATGTAATTTCTCTTTTTCGTTTATACCATAAAGGCTCTTGACTTGTTCGTACGCTCTGCTAATTGTTGCAGAGGAAGCTATAATCTTGGCTGGTATAAATTTAACTTCCGCGTCTGGCAAAAAAGGTGGCTCAATATAATTATAATTATTGCAAAGATTTTGAACCATTGTTTCATAAAGTCCTACCATAGTTCCTAAAGGTCCCGCAATTAGATGAAGTTCATCTTGAATAATTAATTCAGGAGGAGTGATTCTTTTCCATCCGTTTTCGGTTTCTCTAAATCCAAATAGTTTACCTGCTTCAGCTTTCCAGGTAATCATCGCAAATTTATCTACAGTGCCTAATAAAAGAGTAGGTGGATTTTCATAAATATATTCATCAACAACATTTAATGGAAGAGCGGTAGAAAAGTACTCACATTTAGAATTTTCACATTGAAAAATTATTTTCCCCTTTTGACCATCTTCTTTTTTTATTCCTTTGATTTTTATTTGTGTTGTAGGTTGATCTAATTTCCCTATTTGTGCACCACAACAAGGGCACTTCAGTACAATAAAGTTATAGGCCGCATAGCGAGAATTTTTACCAATAAGTTCAGAATATTGTGATCTGGCTCCTTTTTCTCCTTCATTTGTATTTGGTGTATTGGTTCCCCCGACCCATAAACCAATAGAAATTGGTTCATAACCTAGATCAATCAAATTCTCTTTTCTTATTAAATCACATGCACAAATTAATGATGACGCTCTTTCGTATTGTTGAGTTGTAAGCAACCTTAAAGTGTAGCGCATTAAAACTACAGTGCCTCCATAAAAATCCCAGTCATGATTCTTTTTTCCTTTTATACGTCTATAGAATATTGAGAATGCTGTTAATCCTAGGTAAGCTTCCGTTTTTCCACCTCCGGTGGGAAACCAAATTAAATCAACTATTTCTCTTTCCTTGGAATCAGGGTTAATAATGGACTCAATATTCATTAAAATAAATGCCAACTGAAAAGGGCGCCACCGTCCATTATGTTTAGTTGAATTATGGAAATATTCTAAAGAATCAAATTCATTTTTTTTTGCGTTATTTATTCCTTCTAAAGTAAATGCAACATTCCTTGCTAAACCGGTCCTTATCCATTTGCGCTGCTTAATCTTTGAACGTTGTTGTTGCCATAGCATTGCCCTGTTCATCCATAAAAAGCACTTTAGAATATCGGAGTCTTCTTTCGCACTAAACAATATATCTATTCCATTTTGTATTCTGTTAAGGGTATTTTGGCATTTTTCTACATTTGATTTCGCCGCCTCTCTATAGTCTTTTAATTCGGGGGAATTCATAGCTTCCTCACTCAAAGCAGATATCCATTTCCCATATTCTATTGCAAGATGTTTTAGGGTTTTTTTGGCTTCTGACCAATTTCCTATATCAGACAGGTCTAACATACTTAATTCAACATCGCCGGTTGGTGCTACTTGAGGCATATCAAATACTGGTAATACAGCAGTTTTTATTTCAGTTACTTTTTCAGAATTTTCATCTTCAATTTTGTTCCATTTTACTGCAGTTCCATGGCCAATAGCAAAAACTCTTTTTTTCCTGTAAAGAAGGCTCATTTCTCTTTCTTCATCAGTATCTGTTAATGAAGTTCTTTCCAGATATGGGCTGATCAAATTAACATTTGAAGCAGATAGCTTTAATTCGTTTTGATAGAGTATATAATTTCCATTAACGGTATCATCTGTACCAGAAGCTCTTATTGCATTAATCAGAACAAAAGTGAATGTTAGATAACCCTCCTTCTCATCTTTTTTTGTTGATCTGTCAAATATTTGCAGCTTTAACCAGTCTTTTCCATCTACATATTGTTTTAATACTTTTGTAAATGGATTTTTGTTTTGCTTAAATAAATTATTAATATTTATATCAAATGTATCAATGATAATGGGCTTGCGCACCCAATAGTCGGACAACAAGTCGCTACCATCTTTTGTTTTTATCGTTTCAATCTTAGCCTCCGCACTTAACTTTTTAATCGCTTTTTTATCTTTGCCCTTTACATAATATGCAGAACGAAAACTAAGCACAATTTTATCATCAATTTCGTTATTTTTAATCCGAACGGTGAAGCCCATTGCGGATGGCAAATATTGATTTGCAAGGCCTACTGGTTCTTCGTCGGCATCCTCTCCCTTGGGTGTTTTTAGATTACCAAGTTCTGAGTTTTCATCTTGATTTTCAGAATCAGTAATATAACCCGATTCTGCAAATTCAGATTCAGATTCATTTTTTACATCAGGATTAATTTCTCCAATATTTAAAGTCGCCTGAGGATATAATATACCTGCACCGTACCTTGATCGAGGAGAGCCATGAACTTTAGCAAGCAGTATTTCTTCGCCAGTTTCAACATCGATATAGTTGGGATTCGGGGATGGCCCGACAATTTCCTTAAAAACTGATTCTACGATTTCATCTCTAATGTCCATATGGAATAATTTTATTAATATTTTTTTCAATGAGTTTCGTATAATCTTCTTTAAGATTATTATTTAAAACAAAATATAATTTTTGTTTAGCTCTTGAAATGCCAATGTATAGTAATCGCTGCGCTTCGATTGTAGTTATCTCATCGAAATCAAACAGAATAATATATGTGTTTTCAAGGCCTTTAAAGGAATGAATTGTATTAAACGTTAATCCCAGTGAAAGCCAACTATGAATTTTATGGGAATCAAAAATGCAGGTATTTTCTAAGCGTTTTGGAGAAAGTAGCGTTATACGCGATAAGGGAATTTCTTTTTTGAGCAGATTATAGATAATATCTTCAATGCATTCTAACTGTTTATTTCGGGCGGGAAATTTATTAACTATTTCTTCTCCTTCAATGCTTCGACTTGTAAATTCTGCTTTTTCTATACCGGTTAGTAAAGAATTTTGTAAAGCAATTTTTTGTGTGTTTCTACAATTTATTTTTAGAGGTGGAAATTTAATAAAATTAGTTTTTGAATTTAGCAAGTCTAAAGTTTCAGTTGGATTATTCAAATAGATAGCTTGGTTTGAAAAGTCGCCTAAGAATATCCAGTTACCTCCATTCATGCCATCTTTCAAAATAGAATCAAATACTTCTAAGTAAGTGGAACTTATAAGATCTTGCGCTTCGTCAACAATAAGGACATCGTATTTTTCTTCATATGAAGCCGCTTCATTTCGTATTAAGAAATCAAAAGGTAAAACCTCAAAATAAAAATTACTTATTTCCTTTTCGTCATTAGGAAATATCTGCGCCGTTTCCTTTGATAAAAAACTGTGGAATGTTCCAGCATAAAATCCTACGTTGTCACTCCCGACTAGGATTTTTAGCGACTTATTGAGTATTGAACCTAGTTTATTATTGAAACAGAAAAGAGCAACCTTTTTCTTTTGTTTAATATTTCTTCGGGAAAGCTCCAAAGCCAGTATAGTTTTTCCTGTTCCTGCATCGCCTTGAATCAAGCATCTCTTGTTATAATTTACAAAGTCCAAAAGTTTAAATTGTTCCTTTGTGTATTCCTCTATTAATTGTTCATTGTCGTTTAATCGGTTGATTTCAGAATATCTAATTTCAAAGTCACCCCTTAAAATTTTAATGATCTTTTTACAATCTTCAATACTTGGTCTTGATAAGTTCGGATCATAAAAATATTTTTCCTTTTCCGCATTATGCCATCCCCTTGAAAGAGTTTCTATATAGTTAGCAATTGGAAAGTTTAGAGATGAACGGGTAAATATTTGCCATGAATATCCTTCAGACCCGAAGTCAATGAATTCAATCATTCCGGTAAATGCAACTCCTGAACCAAAAAGTATTTTTGAAAAACGATCGTGTTCTTTTTTGTTGTTCTCAAGTTTTTTTAAAAGGAGCGTTCTAATGGAGTTCATAGTTCCGTTAACCTGACTAAATGGACTTTTCTTCTTTTTTGTGACCTTACCATGTTTATCTTGGAAATGCCATGTCCCATCAATACGCCAAACTTTTCCATGCTTAACTTCAATCGCAAAAATCCCCAGGGTCGGAGCTAATATCAAAAAATCGAGCTCACCAGAAATGTTTTTTAAATGATAATTTGTAAATAGCGAATGTAAAACATAGAAGTTTTTTGCTGAGCCCTCATTTTTGAATTTAAGGTAAAGAAGCTTCTCGCCTATAGACTCAAATTCATTTATGTCATCTGGTATTAGCATATTAATCTAATATTTTACGAGTATTATGGTACTCTATTTCAATCTCACTTTTTTCAAGTCCTGCAATTATTCTACTTTCTACGTTTATTTGAACATTATGAACCTCCAATTCGAATTCCTTTACATTGGTTGAAAATTCCTTTTCAATCTTTTTGCTAATATTTTTTTTTATTTTGGAACTAAGACTAATTGAATACCCCTCTACCTTACTTTTAGCAGATTTAATCCTTTCCAAATTTCTATCTATATCGTTTAGTTCTGATGCAAATAGAATAATTGCTATATTTTCAATGTCTGGTGCGATAAGTTCTTCGTCATAAAGCCATCTTTGAACATTATACCTTAAGGGGTTACCACCTGTTAAATTGTTGTTCCTCTTTGCAGTTAATAGAATGTTTTCAACTTCTTCAATATCGTAATTATTATCTGAATACATTTTAAACAAAAGAGATTTCCATAACTCTAATTCAGAAAAGGCATCTTTTATAACTGAATTATTCTTAGCTAATTCTCTAAAATCTTTTTTGTCTTTCTTATACTTAAAAATAGCTGACCCAATTTCAAGGTCTGAAAAAGGAGAATTCCTTAGTTTCAAAGATCCATCGTCGGTTTCTATTTCTGTTAAAATCTTGCTATTCTTGGGAAGGAATAAAAAACTGCCATCACTAAAATTTAAGATATCACACTTAACCCGATAGGAATTCTCATTATTAATGGGATTGCTAAAGCCGCTATATTTAAAATTTGTTATTGCAGAAATATCATCTTCTTGTGTTGCTTCCTCGACTTCTGATTCTTCCATATTTTTTCTCTTTTCCCATTTTAAAAACGCTTTAACTTCATCAATAAAATCCTTGTTTTCCTTAAGGATAAATTCTTTGGGGAAATGAGAGCCTTCGTGCAGATTATCAGTAAAGTATCCTGCTAATATTCGTCTGTTTAAGTAATTATAAGTTAATTCAGATTCAATTGGCCAACACGTAACACTTATTTCAGGTACAAAATCGGAGCATACTGCATTAATCAAATATTTGCCTGAAAATTCATTATAGGGATAACCTAAAAAGGAAATCTTTTGAGTATTTTCTCCCGGAATATTTATTCTATCACTATTAGCAGGGATAAAAATCTCCCTATCAAGTTTTACTGGTAATAAATTGGAAAAAGTATTTTTAGGATCTTCAATAATCTTTGTGTTCTGCGTAGCGATTTTTAGAAATCTTACAATCTCTAGAAAGATATCTCCGATTCTTCTATCTAAGTATATTATATTTTTTTCCAGTTCAATTTCAAAAAACTCCGCAAGTCTTTTAACTGCCTCAGTATTATACATTGAGTTTTTGAAAAGATATGCCGCCGGGTACAGATTTTTATAATATGCTTGTTGCATTGTTTCAAATTCTGCAAGTGTTTTAATTATTTTTTGGGATTCATACAATAACTTATCTAGAGGGCTTGTTTCAGCTACATTAATAGAAATATTTTGGTTTGAATATCGGAGGCAGTTTTTCCAAAGTTTCTTATCGAGGTATTCAACTGCTTCATTACTTAATTCGCTTAAAGCACTGATTTTTTTCTTATTCCAGTTGATTCTATAGGCAGAGGGATTTTTATTAAAGAAATTATTTAGGAAAATTAAATCATTAGATTTTTGAACATATCGATCTGAAATAACAAACACAGGTATATTCGAATTCAAAAATCCTGTGACGGTATCCTTATACAAATCAATCAGTTCTATTTCATTAATGACTACAGCCTTAATGTTTTCTGGTATGTCTTCCCTGACACCAGGGTACCAATCATTTATACCTTTTAACTCGGGAAAATTGTCACTGTAATTATCAATTAAATCTTCAAACTTACCTTTAAACAAGGCTGTCAAAAAATTATTGGTTTGCAAAAGATTTCTCAGTTCATCTACTAGTTCAAGTTCTATTGAATTCGATTTCTTGAGAAATTCCAATAATAATTCTTTAAACAACTTTTCTTTATCAGTAATCTTGCAATCAAAAACGTTTTTAAATGCTTCTAAATCTTTTTTAATAATGAGATTTTTATTTTCAATAAATATTTTATTAAGTGGTTCTCCGTAAATTTCAGAAGTCTTAAGTATGGAGCGTAACCGTTTAGTATTACCCCTTCCAGTAATAAGTAATACTTGTGAGGACAAGTAATTTTCGTTAATTATAACAGAATTGTCTGGCTCTAATATTTGAGAAATTGGGTTGCGATTGAGTTTAGATAAAGAAAGATTTTTCCTGAATTGACTATATTTATTGATAAGGGATCTATTCGTTCTATTTAACTGTCCTCTAAACTTATTATCTAGTTGGTACGACACATCATCAGAAAACCTTAAAAATAATTTCTCGCTTGTTATGGATTCAATTTTTGCAACGGAGCCGAATATTTCAACCTTATTGCCTCTTTCAAATGTGGATATTTCTTGGGTTCCAATTTGGTTTACATAATCTTCTAAAAAAAAATTGACTAGCAATGAAATCGAAAGCCAAGCAGATGCTAAACTTTTGTCGGGGAAACTCAGAAAGAACGGAAACTGTTGATTGTTTCTTAAGTGCAGCTCTCTATAAGCTAAACACAATGCTATCGAGGCTTCCATGACAGGACTAAACTTGAATTCCCCCAAGCTTACATAATATTCCTCTTTAGCTCTTTTAAGAAATTCTTTCAAAATACTTTCTTGATTACTTTCGCAATTTGATTGGCCATCAATGGCGGCACTGCATTCCCAATTTGCTTAAAAGCCTCAGTTCTATTTCTACCTTCTTTAACTCCTTCAAAATAAAAGTCATCGGGAAATGATTGCAGGCGTGCTGCCTCTCTTACCGTAATTGAGCGGTTTTGGTTTAAGTCCGGATGTATATAATAATGCCCGTCCTTAGCAATATGCGCAACTACTGTCTGAGCATACTCTGCTTTCGCATCAACAACTTTAAAGCGGTCAAAAAAAGAGTGTTGGTTTTTATGAGTTTTAAGTCGGGCTGGCAGTGAAACATAATTCAATCTCTCGCCTTTTCTCAATTGAACAACTGCGATTTGATAAATCTCCCTGTCCTGCCTTGTGTGTGGCCTACTAACATGCTGCGTAACAATCTCAATTCCATTTCTTATGCCTGATGCACCCAGGTATTCATTAATAGGTTTAGCATAAATATCATATTTGTCTTTCCCTTCTCCAGCCTTAAGTCTGGGAAGATCTTCAAACAAGGATTGAACAATAAAGGGCTTTTTATCCTTTGGTATGAAATCTGAAATTGTAAGATTAAACTCTCGCTTATGCCCAATTAGAATTATTCTTTTTCTGTTTTGTAATACGCCAAAATCTTTGGCATTAAAAAGGAAATCTGTAAGCTGATATCCCAACTTATTAAAAGCCGCCACCATTTTTTTAAAGTATCCTCCTTTGTCGGCTGACCGTAATCCAACGACATTTTCAAAAACGAATAATCCTGGGTTATACCTTTTTAAAAACTTTGCATACTGCAGATACAGATGATTCCGAGGGTCACTCTGCATTCCGTCCGCGCTTCGTGCTCTTCCCACAAGGGAATATGCCTGACAGGGCGGCCCACCAATAATTATATCTAGTCCGTCTCCGTTAAGACGTTTGTCAATACTCTTAAAGATTTCCTTATTATTTTCATCGCTTATAGGGAGATTGATTACGCTATCCATCTCCTCACGCGGAACATGAGAATAAAGTGTCGATCGGTCAATTATTCCTTTTAGGTAGTCAACGTAAAGAGGAAATTTGTTAACCGATTTGAGATAATGGTATGCGGTTCTGGTCTTTAATGTGTAACATGCCGCCTCATCCATTTCAACATGAGCAATTGGATTAAAGCCCGCCTTTATAAAGCCTTCAGATAATCCTCCGGCGCCAGCGAAAAGGTCAATATAATTTAATTTAGTACTCACGGTTTTGTGAATTCTTTCGCGTCAAAAAAATCTTTCAGGGATATTCCGAGTGCTTTGGTAATCTTCATAAGCGTGTCAACTGATATGTTCTTTCTTCCTTTTTCAACATGAGTCAGGTAACTTCTTTCTATTTCTGCTTCGTAAGAAAATTCCTGTTGTGAGAGGTCTTTGGCTTTGCGTAGTTTGGCAATGCGTTCGCCAATAGCGACTTTCATGTCCATGTGTAAATGTATTTTTATGTGTTCTTAAAAGCTGTATGCTTTAGAACACAATGAAGGATTGGTGAAAAATAGATAATGAATGTGCAAAAGAGAATTGCACATAATAAATCAGGAAATTTTTTTTAGGACAGACTTTAGTGTTTGTTCAACTTTTGCAGGTTTGAGACCGCATTCCCAGATGGTAATAATTTTCCAGCCTTCTTTCTTCAAAGCTTTTGCGGCTTTGGCATCATTAGCGATATTGCCGTTTATTTTATTGAGCCACCATTCGGTTCTTGTTTTCGGTACTACAAAGTACTTGCAGTTTTTGTGTCCATGCCAGTAACAGCCGTGCACAAAGATTACCGTTTTGTATTTTGGTAAAACAATGTCGGGTTTGCCGGGGAGGCTTTTATCGTGGAGTTTGTATCGATAGCCGTTGGCATGTAAAAATTTTCGCACCAGCATTTCAGGCTTTGTGTTTTTGGCTTTGATCGCCGCCATGTTTTTGCTGCGTATTTCTTTGCTGTGTACATCGGCCATGAGGCAAAGTTAAACCGCGTTGTATTCTTTAAGAGAACCTCTTGCTGGAAAGAGGGAGCCGCAAATAAAATTAAGACCTGTGGAACTTTCTCCAAGAGTTCCTTTTTTATCTGCCTGGAAAGATCCTCGGCTGCGTGTTTACTATCTTTCTGCCTGGTAAAAGCTGGGGCTGTTTTCGTCATAACTTGGATTTTAAAAAAAACGTAAAGATAAATATTAAAAGCCTTTTGAGCGTACACTATTTAGTCAGGCATTTTGAGGGAAAGATTAGATGATAATTTACCGGTGAAAGGACGACGGTAAAAAGTTTGACACCATCGTGCATGGGGAACGAGGCAATCGCTTTTTTCACTAGTTCAAGTATAAGGTAAATGATTGTATCCTTAAAGAGCAAAATAAAAATCCCTCTTATTTCTTGCTTTACTATTCTTTCATTACCGGCAGCTCAATGTAAGTCGCGAGTTTATTGTTGCAATACATCGTTTCGGTGGCTTTAATATAGTCGCTCTTGTTAGCCAGGAAAATGTTCGGTACATATTTTTAGCATTCCTGTCGATTACCGGGAACCATGAACTTTGTTTTCAGATTTTTGCCTTTAATCCGGTTAGCCATAGCAGACAATAAAACACATTATTTATTGAAAAGCTTGTATGGAAAAGATCTGGTATCTATATTTGTCGTTATTCTTAACTAAAAAAACTATTACTTATGAGAAACCCCCTCGCGCTTTTTCTTTTTGCATGCCTTATGGCGTTCAGTTTTACTTCCTGCAAAAAATCATCCGACACTTCGGCAAGCTATTACATGAAAGCCAAATTTGATGGTTCAGCGAAAACCTTCAATACAACAGTGACGGCGCTCAAGGCCAACCTTGGTAACGGCGACTATACCCTTATCATTTCAGGCCTCGGTACCAGCGAGCAGGTAAGCCTTTCCCTATGGTCGGACAAAGATGATTTTACAGCCGGAAAAACGTTTACGTTAGATGCCCTGGGCGGCACCACCTATAACATCCTTGCATATGTTGCGCCCCTGGGCAGTTCAGATCCTATGTCGCAATGGACCTCTTTGTATGACTATGGAAATGTA
>Ga0157371_10003484_pt1 | contig 14235 bp, 15 predicted proteins | sample C45metaG_FD_113462 | JGI IMG/M metagenome (GOLD analysis project Ga0157371, IMG submission 113462) | Corn rhizosphere microbial communities from Kellogg Biological Station, Michigan, USA - C4-5 metaG | ecosystem: Host-associated > Plants > Roots > Rhizosphere > Soil | place: USA: Michigan...
ATCCAAGAAAAATGGAATACTATGATAAATTTGGTCAGAAGTTATACATAAAGTCTAGTTCTCTTGATAAGTGGGGGATAAGTATAAAGTATATAAAAGAAGGAACTTCATATTGTAAAGATGTAAAATTTTAAACCAATAGATTTCTTGTGGAGCTAAAATTTATTACTTTTTAATTTCTCCAAGATATTGATTTTTATTTATTTTAAAATTTTATTTATTCTAAGGGATAAAACATATTGTATAAATTTATTTTTTTAATAATTTTGAATCTATTTTTACAAGCATGTAATGATATAGATAGTTCTAAAAACAATGAAATTGAAGTTGAGAAAGAAATTTCTTATTTATTTGATGGCTATAATTATGATTTAAAGGTAGGTATGCAACGAGGTTTTGCCAACTACTATAATGTTTTTATTCCTAAGTCTGATTTATCCTTGTCTTATTTTGAAATGATAAAAAGTAAAATAGAGAAAAAATGGAAGTTGGTGTATACATCTGAGGAACAGTATGTGTTTTGTTATAATAAGTATAATCAAATGACAATTATTTATCCAAGAAAAATGGAATATTATGATAAGTTTGGGCAAAAACTATATATGAAATCTAGCTTGTTGGATCAATGGAATATAGGTGTTATTTATAAGAAAGAAGGAGCGTCATATTGTAAGGATGTAAAATTTTAAACCAATAGATTTTTTGCATAGAAATAAAATTAATGACTCAGGTACATCTAAATTTTTTAAATTGAAACGATTATTTTAAGGTAAAAGTCCTAAAATAATAATTGAAAAGTGAGTGATGAAATGAATGTAAAGTATAGAGCGATATTTTTTATCTTTATGTTATTTATTATATTTAATTGTGATGTTTTTTCAGCTGAATATCATCCAAGAATAAATATTAATGATCTGATTGATAAAATAAATAATAGAAAGAATGCAATGTATTTTAATGGTGATAATTTGGATGGGAGAAATTCATTCAAACAAGTTTATTATAGAAATATTATTCAAGACAGAAATTTTTCTTTTCAAAAAGGATTGATAGAGTATTCTTTTTTAAAATAAGATGGTGTTGATAGTTATGGTTATGCAGAGCATTTTTATGATTGTTCAAATGATGAGAAGATCATATATAGACAAAAATATAATAATAAAGGTGAATTTTTTTCCTCAGAAGTATTATTAGTGGATTTAAGTGTATATGGTAAAGATTTTGATAAGTTTATATGTAATGATATAATTTTTGATAAAAATTAATTAAAGTATGAAGTATTTAGTCGTCATTTATTTAAGAATAACTCAACTAATCATAGTTTAACACTATTTGGTTGGGAGGTTGATCTGATGGATTTGGAATCAGTTAAATCATTGAAAGCGTTAATAGATTATACTAGACTAACAATTAATCAAGGGTTTAAGTAGATATTAATGAATAATGATCAAGTCCCTACAATTTCTGAATGGGGGAACTTAGATAAATGGGTCATATTCTATGGTTATGATATGTATGGTACGGCAAACTGTAAGAATTATTTTAAATAGTGAATTAAGCACTCTCGAAGCAGAAAATGGTTTAATCTTGATGCTAAAGTTGGTGTTAAGATGGGTACAGGTTCAAGCAAATTTGATATTTCTGAAACTGAGAATGCAGTAATTCATTTCAAGTTAAAATTATTTATAAGGAAAATGCGAAATGAATTTTTTGAAATTCAGCTATATTACTATTCTCATAGTTTTAACTTCTTCATGTGTAAATAGTGAAACTACTCAGGATGCGCGATTTTTCAAGACTATCACTCATAAATATTTTAAAAATTATGATCCTGATGAATATGTTTCTATTGATAAGCCAGAAAATAAATATTCAATTGTTAAAATACAGAAATCTAAATTATCACTAGTTGAATACAATCAAGTGCATTCAAAATTGAAAAAGGATGGATGGCGGATGATTTCTAATAGAGATCATTTTTATGAGTATTGTTTAGGAGAAAAAATTTATCTTGGAGCTTTATTTCCAGAGAAAGATAAATACTATAGCTTTATTGGACATGAGGTTATGCCTTCTAGTAAAAATAGTTGGATAATCTTCCTTGATTATGGCGAGGGAAAAGTTAACGATTGTCGTAAAAAATAATCTCCTAATCGTATATTTTAATTAAGTATTCTATTGAAATATATAGTAATAATTGATAAATAGAAAAGTGAAGTTTGTTTATTAATTTTTAAATTTTAGGAAATTACAATGTTAGAATTTGTTATCGCTTTGATATCAAGCTTTTTAAGGATTGAGGATAAGCCATATCTAACTTTTTTCATAAGGACTGTTACTATTAGTCTAATAACGGCATTATTTTTAATTATTTTTGAATCTAGTGGGAAAGAAATAGTGGTAAGTTTAAATTGGTTAGTTGGTTGTTCTTTATTTATTGGACTGTTAATAAGTTTTATTGCTGGGATTTGTGAGATAGGGCGAGAGAATGTTGAAAGATAAACATATAAATTATAGATAGTGACAATATTTTTAACCTGTGGAAAATGTTTTGATATTGCTAGAAGTGATTTTATTTCATAGAAGAAGCTTTTTATAAATTAAATAAAAAAAGTTTAATGGAAATATCGAAGTGATAAACATAATTTTTCCCAATTAAATTTTGCTATTTTTAGTATTTTAATTAAAAATAACTGACTGCTTGGTCGTGAGAAATTCATTTCTAATTGAGTTGCGGTAAAAAATTATACTAATCTATTTTTAATGATTAAGCTAAATTTACTATAGTTTTTCTGATGAAAAATTTAAAGCATTTATCTATTATACAATGTTACAAGAATATCTTATTAAAACTAATGAAGTATAGGTTTATTAATTATGAAAATCTTAAAGGTTTTGAATATTTTATTTATTTGTAGTACTTGTGCTCATAGTGCTTCATATGAAAAAAGTTATGAATTAGGATTAGCTAAGTCAGGAAATATTGACGCACAATACAATGTTGCAATGAATTTTCTAAATGGTGAAGAGGGATTTCCTAAAGATGAAAATGTTGCTAAAGAATGGTTTGAAGCAGCAGCAGAAAGGGGAGATGCCCCATCCCAAAATGCTTTAGGAATTATGTATCTGAGAGGAATTGGTGGAGAGAAAAACTTGGATAAATCTGAGCATTATTATAGATTGGCAGCTAATCAAGATCATGAGAATGCACAGCTTCAATTGGCTTTAATATTATTAAATAAAGATAAAAATAAGAATTTAAAAGAAGCTATATTTTGGTTAAAAAAAGTTGAGAAACAGGGGAATACAGAAGCTCAAGACAAATTAAAAGAGTTAGATCAAGGCGAGTAAAAGTCATATTTTAAAAGCATTTAATATTTGATCCAACCCAATGAACGAGTACAAAATATTTGAAGATTAACGTTAATGTGTTAGCTAAATGATAAGAGTCTATGGCTCAGTATGCGAATTATGGAAAAATCTATCACAGACATTAGGACAACGATAATGCTAAAGAAAACGCTCTTTATATTGTTAAGTAGTACAATTTTTTCAGTACATGCAACTCCTGATTTTTTAAGCTATAAAAATTGCAGTCCGCTAAATTTAAGTGATGCAAATTTTAGTCTTTCATCAAAAGATGTCTTTCCTGAATATTCATACATCACTAAAAATTATAACTTTTTGACGTTACCGATTTCAGATCAAGATCAACGTTACTGTTTAATTATCAATAATAAAAATAAAGTGATTGTGGATGCTATTCCAACAATGTTAAGCGATATGTGTGCTGGAAAGTGGGATAAGCAAAAGGATCTACCTATTTGGGAGGCTGATGTAGGAGGCGGAAGAGGCACAGTTGTTTATATGAATTATTCAACAAGCCAAAATTTAAAGAAATTGAAAAAATCTGAGAAATTAGAAATAGATGAAATAATCAAAGGCATAAATTGCCAATTGCCTGTATATAGCAAAAATGATGTTCTAGAGCTTAATGATTCTGCATTTTATTTATATAAATTAGGTTACTACAATGAATCTTTAAGCATTTTAAACCATGTTATAAAGCTAGATCCAAGTAGAGCAATAGCTTACTTAAATATTGCCGATATATATGTCGCACAAAAAAATAAACTGCTTGCTAGGAAAAACTACGCTATATATTATGCCGAGATGAAAAAATTAGGTCTTTTAAGCAAAGTGCCAAATAGAATTAAAAAATACTTATAGTTAGGTTTTTTAGAGAAGTGATGAAAAAAATTATTAAGTCTATTCTATCCTCATTTCTAGTTTTTTGGCTGGCTGCATGTTCAAATACAGATAAAGCAGAAATTATTCCTGACCGTTTTAAGAATTTTATGAATATATATTTTCATGGCTATATTTATGAATATAAGGATATTAATGCTCGTGGTAATCATAATTATGGTGAGCAATATGCATTAATTAAAATTAAAAAAGCAGATTTAAATCGCGATGAAATGAAAAATATTTATAAAAAACTTGAAGATGGAGGGTGGAAATTAGTCGAGACTAATCATGATAATTACGTTAATTTTTGCTATGGAGAAGATTTTTCTCTAATTATTTTATATCCATTAGGAAAATTCGCAAAGACTCCAGCAGGTATTCCATTAAGCTATGATGACATTAATTTCTGGCAGATTTCAGTTTATAAAAGTACATCAAAGTTAGCTGCATGTAATCAAAATTAAAACGATTTTATTGATTTTAAGAAGCTTTGATTTGAATCGTTGCCATAAGTTTGGTTTTTCAATAAAACCTAAAAATCACAGTTTTTTTACCTCCTTATCGTGATTGAATCAATCCGCATTAAACACAGTCTGTAAATTCCGACTTTATAGTTTGCCCATTGTTTGTTGTACATAAATTCTTCATTTTTATATGAGGTTAAACAAGGATGTACAACAATGAAGAAGTTATTTCTATTTATAGGTTCAATGGGGCTTTTGGTCAGCATGCCTAGTTTTGCAGCAGATTTAAGTATAGGTGACCCTAAAACAGAATCAGGTGAACTTAAACTTTCAGGCGCAATCCGTACCCGATATATGTACAAAGATTATATCGTTGAGGCAAATGAAGGTTCTAAAAATAAGGACTGGCAGCTTGCAGATATTAAAACAGTATTGAGTTATGAAAATCCAAATTGGATTGCCTCATTAGATCTACGCTGTTACCAATACAGCCGTTTATGTGATGGATTATTTCTAAAAGATGCTTGGGCTGGATATAAAATTTCAGACCAACAACGCTTTACCGTGGGTTTTCAATCAGTTGATTTTGGATTTGGTCGACTGTGGGGCAACAGCTATTATGAAACCTTGCTAAATACGGTTGGCTTAGAAGATATTCAAAATCTAGGTGCGAAGTATCAGTTTAAAAATGATCAATACAATTTTATTTTAGGTTTTTACCCAACAGATGGCGGTAATTATACAGGAACGTCTAAAGACGCCAGCCGCTATAGTGGTAACTTTGTTCAAGCCGATGATTTAAGCCAAGGCACAGATATCGATGAAAAAAATATGTGGGTGACTCGCTTATCTAAAAAATTTGAGTTGGACCCAGCGCAAAAGTTTTCAACTGAGATTGGTGGTTCATTCTGGTACTCAGATCTGGAAAATAATCGCACGCAGCAAGATGGTCATCGAAGTACATGGAGTGTATTTAGTACAACCAATTATCAAGCATGGCAATGGCTTTTCCTTGCAGGTGAACAGAACATTAAAAATGCCGATAATCTTCTGCCAAATAGCTCAACCATCGGGGCATTTGATTATCCCTACCAAGTGGCCAATAAAGGCAAATTTATAGCCAATGAAATTAATTACACCTTGGCTCAACCCTTTTATCAGTTGGAAAATATTAAACCTTATCTGTCCTATAGCCGTTACTTTAAAGATCAGAAGGGCTATCAAGATTCAGATCGTTTAATTGCTGGGGTGTATTTTAATTACAAGGCCGTAGGGATTCAGGGCGAATATATTTGGAGTCGTAATGATCCAATGACAGGCGGCAGTGCCAACGGTCTTGCACAAGGCGACAGTAATCAGTGGAATAAATTATTTTACTTATCACTTGGTTATTACTTCTAAAATTAACATTGAAGATCAACCAGCCTATTTTAAATAGACTGGTTTTTTCGATTCTGCCTACGCCAGCCATTCTTAGGAATAGTTGGTACTTAGGAATAAACGGCTGTTAGGGTTAGACGGCTCTTAGGATCAATGCCCCGATTAAAATAATACATGACGAGATAATACGTATCGCATTAACTTGCTCTTTGAGAATAAAAATCGAAATTAGCGTCGCAAATAAAATCGAGGTTTCACGCAGTGTGGCAACAATAGCAACTGGTGCAAGTGTCATCGCCCACAATGCAAGTCCATAAGAGAAAAATGAGCCAATCCCACCAATTAAACCGAAATGCCAATTATGACGAAAATAATCACCTATCTGTTGATATTGCATTTTCAAGGCAAACATAAAAAAGATCAGACCCGAGAGCACAAAGCTCCATAAGATATAAGAAATGGGTGATCCGGAGAGACGAATACCATGACCATCCACCAAGGTATAGCCAGCAATTAAGACTGCATTGAGCAAGGCTAAGCCAATTCCTTTTCGTCCTGTTTGAGAGGTTGCGAAGATCATAGATAAAATGCCGATGGAAATGGTAATGATCCCAAGCCAAGCATTAAGTTCTAATGTTTCATGCAGCAAGAATGTCCCTAAAACTGCCACAATAAGCGGTGCAGTACCACGCATCAGTGGATAACTTAGTCCCATGTCAGCGACACGATAGATTTTGGCAACCATGCCAAAATAGAGAATCTGTATTCCCGTTGAGGCCAAAATATAAGGCCAACTAGCGCGATGTGGTATCGGGAAAAAGGGCAGCAGTAGCGCTGCTAAAACTGCTGCTGATGCAGTCACCAATACAGTGGTTAAAAATTTATTTGAGCCTGCTTTGACAATAGCATTCCATGTAGCGTGAAATGCCGCTGCGATTAAAATAAGGCCAAATATTGCCGTGCTCATATGCTGCCTGCATGTTCATGATTGAATTAATGTGCATGATGTTGTTAAAAAAAGAAAGCAGGCAGCTGATCTCGATTATAAAAATACCTTTTCAGCGTGCTGTGTTACCGATTCTACCGGTTGAATCAGTTGTCCACGTGATAGGTTCTGAACATGCTGCAATCGATTCTGTAATTCATTTTGGATAAACAGGATACAGGTCTGTAATTTAGACGAGCTTTTTAAACGTGACGGATAGACTGCCCATACATCGGCATCTTGCCAGTATTCAGGCAAAATATGCTGTAACTGACCGCTAATCAACTCATCTGCAACATCCCAAATTGAACGTAAGATAATGCCATGACCTTCGACTGCCAATTGGTGAATAATTTCACCATTGTTGGAGATAAAACGTGGGGTGACATGTACCGACATATCTTCTGAAGCGTGGCGTAATTTCCATAATACCGAAGATTGGTCACGTTCACTGATGGTTAAACAATCATGACTACGCAAATCGTCTAAACTTTCAGGCATTCCATTTTTCAGTAAATAGCTTGGTGCAGCACAAAAAATTCGGAAATTAGAAACCATTTTTTTGGCAATCATATTGGGTGCAATTTCATTGCCAATCCGAATATCCAGATCAATACTGTGTTGAATTAAATCTTTCGTATTATCAATTGTATCAAACTGAATTTCTAATTTTGGATACATGGTCAGCAGTTTAGACAGGATTGGTGCAACATGTTTCCGCCCAAAACCAAAGCTGCTGACAATATCAAGATGCCCTGTGGGGGTACTTAATGGGTTATTGACCAACTCACTGATTTCATCAAATTCATCCAAAATATGAGCGACTCGCTCCAAAATCAGTTTGCCATCTTCAGTCAAACTGACATGACGGGTACTACGATGAAACAATTTACAGTTTAAATTGTTTTCTAAAATGTTGATACGCTTACTAATAAATGCAGGCGAAACACCCAGTTCCTCAGCAGAATCAACAAAACTTTTACGTTTTGCGACTGTGCAAAAAACCTTTAAATCCGATAGGTTAGGTAGATTATTCACGATCCGTGTCCATTGGGGTGATAGTTTTATTATTGATCATTTTTGCTGAAAATAGCATGTTTACAGCTAAGGATATTAACCAAAGGTGTAAGGGAGCGTTATGGCAAAAAAGTATAAAGTTGCGACGATTGCAGGCGATGGAATCGGGTTAGAAGTTCTACCAGAAGGGATCAAGGTTGTAAAGGCAGCTGCAGACAAATATGGCATAGCGCTACAGTTCGATGCGTTTGAGTGGGCAAGTTGTGATTACTATCTTGAACACGGAAAAATGATGCCCGACAACTGGTTTGAAATTTTACAGCAATACGATGCGATTTTCTTTGGTGCAGTGGGTTGGCCTGAAAAAGTGCCAGATCATATTTCTCTTTGGGGGTCATTGCTACAGTTCCGTCGTCGTTTTGATCAATATGTAAATTTACGTCCAGTACGTTTAATGCCAGGGGTGAAATGCCCACTTGCAGGTAAAAAACCGGGGGATATTGATTTCTACGTGGTACGTGAAAATAGCGAAGGTGAATACTCTGCGATTGGTGGTAAGGCATTTGAAGGTACTGAGCGTGAGTTTGTTTTACAAGAAGCTGTGTTTACCCGTCATGGTGTAGACCGCATTTTGAAATATGCTTTTGAGTTTGCCAATCAACGCGATGCTAAAAAAGTTACCGCTGCAACCAAATCAAATGGTATTGCAGTCAGTATGCCGTACTGGGATGAACGTGTTGATGAGATGGCAAAACAATATCCGCAAATCAAGGCAGACAAACAGCATGTCGATATTTTGGCCGCGCGTTTTGTGTTACAGCCTGAACGTTTTGATGTCGTGGTTGCTTCAAACTTATTTGGTGATATTTTGTCGGATTTGGGACCTGCATGTACAGGAACGATTGGTTTAGCTGCTTCTGCAAACTTAAATCCAGAACGTAATTTCCCATCGTTGTTTGAACCTGTACATGGTTCTGCACCCGATATTTATGGTCAAAAAATTGCCAATCCAATTGCTGCAATCTGGTCTGGCGCAATGATGTTGGATTTCTTGGCAGATGGCGACGAACAGGTGGTTCAAGCAGGCCAAGAGATTATGCAGGCGATTGAACATGTATTGCTACATGGCCCAAAAACACCAGATGTGGGTGGAACAGCCAAAACGGACGATGTTGGTGATGCGATAGCAGCATTTGTAACACATCAAAAAATGGACTTATTCGCGATGGAGTAATCGCCCTTAGGGAATAAACAATCAGGATCCAAGATGGATTGAATGGATATGGATAATCAAAATACAAAACTTTATACAGATAAGACACTTGCAATAACCAGTCTTGCCGTTGTGTTTATTTCGGTGGCTGGTTTGGCAATTTACTCGACTGAATCTATACAGCTTGCTGCTCAATGGATGAAGTGGACAACATCTGTTTTTACTACCCCAGTGCTTTTATTTGCATTTTTATCAATTATTTTTACCTTTGCTTTGGCGTTCAGTAAGTATGGAAAAATCAAGTTAGGTGAAGGCAAACCGCAATACAGTACCATGTCATGGATTTTCATGTTCATTTTATCGGGTATTGGTTCTTCGACCTTATATTGGGGCTTCTTAGACTGGGCTTATTATTATCAAACACCGGGTTTAAATTTAACCCCTGAATCTGCGGAAGCACTGAAATATAGCGTTGCTTACTCATTCTTTCATTCGGGATTGAGTGCTTGGTCGATCTATGCGCTGGCTTCAATTTCACTGTGTTATAGCTACCATGTCAGAAAGAATAAAGGCTTGAGTTTGGCTTCAATGATTGAAGCGGTCACTGGCTTTAAGGCAACTGGACCTGTTGGGCGCCTTGTCGATCTGATGTTCTTGTTGTGTATGTTCGGTGCTTTAACAATTTCTTTGGTGCTGACTGCGGTGACTTTTACCAATATTTTGTCGCAGCTGACAGGTATCCCCAATACCTTTATGACCAAAGTGGTGATTATTTTTGCAGTATCGATTTTATTCGCCCTGAGTTCTTATGTGGGGATGGATAAGGGCATGCAACGTCTCAGCCATATGGTGTGTTTAGGTGTGGTGTTGTTTGCGATTTATGTGCTGTGCTTTGGGCCGACCCAATTCATTATGAATAACTCGCTGATGAGCTTTGGCTTAATGGCAACCAATTTTGTCGATATGAGTTTATTTACCGACCCAATGGGCGATGGAAAGTTCACCCGTGAATGGACCGTATTTTATTGGTTATGGTGGATTTCTTATGCACCAGGTGTGGCGTTATTTGTAACGCGTGTTTCAAAGGGACGTACCATCAAAGAAGTGATTCTTGCCATGGTCATCGGTGGTAGCGTTGGTTTATGGTTCATCTTTGGGGTGTTTGAAAACTACAGTGTCTATAACTTTATTCACGGTATGGTCAATGTGCCACAAGTTTTAAGCCAACAAGGTGGTGAAGTTGCGATTAGCCAATTGCTTGGTTTATTGCCTGCTGGCAAGCTGATGATGTGGATTTTCCTTGGGATTATGGTGATTTTTCTTGCAGCACATATGGATGCTGTGGGCTATGCAGTGTCGGCAACTTGTACCCGTGGTTTACGTGAGGGGCAAGACCCATCACCAAATGCACGTTTGTTCTGGTGTGTGATGCTAACCCTTGTCCCGATTGCGATGATTTTCTCTAAAGCACCTTTGGACACCATGAAGACCGCGACCATTGTGACTGCTTTGCCATTCATTGTGATTATTTTGATACAGACCTATGGCTTGGTGAAATGGTTGATTGAGGATTATTCAAAGGTTCCATCCCATCTGATAGAGCAAATGAGTTTTAGTGAGTTGGAATCTTTAGATCAAACAGACGCAAATAAACATATGCACATTGATGTTGCAATTGAACCCACTGCGGATAAAACCAGTCAAAAGGAATTGTCATGACACAACAATCGAGCATGCACTATAGATTGAGTGAAGAAATGCAAAGTCTGGTGTATTGGAGCAGCATTTATTCACCGGCGGATAATGATATCGATTCTATTCGGGCTGCGTATGATGCGATGTGCTTACATTACACCTTACCACGTGATGGTACGGTCAATATTGAAGATAAAACTGTGCCGCAGCTCAATCATCCAGTCAATGTTCGGTTGTATTCACCATTGGGCGAAGCACCAGCGACAGGTTGGCCATGTATTTTATATCTTCATGGTGGCGGTTGGATGGTGGGAAATCTTGATTCGCATGAGTTTATCACCCGCTATTTATGTCGTGATTTAAATGTTGCTGTGCTGAGTGTGGATTATCGCTTAACACCAGAACACCATTTTCCAGCTGCATATGAAGACTGTGAAACGGTATATCACTGGCTCTATCAACATGGCCTGCAATGGAAGATTAATCCAAATCAAATTGTTTTGATGGGGGACAGTGCGGGCGGTAATTTAGCGGCTGCACTTGCAGTGCAATTACAACATACAGGTGCTCAAGCCTGTGGTCTTGCAATGATTTATCCATGTTTGAATAGTGGTTTTGATACGGCATCATGTCAGCAGCAAGCAGATGCACCATTACTGTCGCTAGCGGATATGCATGATTACTTGCAAGCCTATGCGCCAAATACAAGCGACTGGCAGGACTTACGTTTATCACCACTGTTGGCACAGGATTTTTCTGATATGCCTCGTAGTTTTATTGCCGTCGCTGAGTATGACCCTCTCAGTGATGATGGGCGTATTTTTGCTGAAAAGTTAAAACAGGCCAATATTGCAACCGAATTTTATCTCGGTAAAGGATTACTACATGGCAGTTTGCGTTTAGTACGTGACTGTCCTGTGGTGCAAGATTTATATCAGCGCATGCTGAGTTCGTTAAAGCCAATGTTCAATTGATTTGAACATCAGCCAATTTTAAACAAACGGTCGTTAGGACAAAAAAGAGTTTAATGGAGTAAAAACATGAATGCAGTTGAAAAATTACCAGAAGATTTCTGTTCAAACCCAGACGTTGCTTGGACATTTCCCAAAGTGTTCTATACATCTTCTCAGGTTTTTGAGCGTGAAAAAGAAGAAATTTTTGCAAAAAGCTGGATTTGCGTTGCACACGGCAGTGAAGTGGCACAAGCCAATGACTATATTACCCGTAAGGTCATTGGTGAAAATATTATTGTGATTCGCGGTAAAGACAGCGTCTTACGGGCTTTTTATAATGTCTGTCCGCATCGTGGGCATGAGTTGTTAAGTGGCAGTGGTAAAGCGAAAAATGTGATTACCTGTCCTTATCATGCATGGACATTTAAGTTAGACGGAAGTTTGGCGCTGGCACGTAACTGTGATCATGTTGAATCCTTTGATAAACAAAACTCAAGTATGGTGCCTGTAAAAGTTGAAGAGTATGCCGGTTTTATCTTTATCAATATGGATGAAAATGCCACTTGTGTTGAAGATCAATTGCCTGAGTTTGCACAAAAGCTCAATGAAACTTGTGCGGTCATCAAAGATTTAAAACTTGCAGCACGCTTTGTGACGGAAACACCAGCGAACTGGAAAGTGATTGTAGATAACTATATGGAATGTTATCACTGCGGACCTGCGCATCCGGGCTTTGCCGATTCTGTTCAGGTGGATAAATATTGGCATACCACACATCAAAACTGGACCTTGCAATATGGTTATGCACGTTCTTCAGAAAAATCCTTCAAGCTGGATCCATCGGTACAAGATCCAACCTTTAGTGGTTTTTGGACATGGCCTTGCACCATGTTTAATGTGCCACCAGGCGGTAATTTTATGACCGTGATCTATGAATTTCCTGTAGATGCTGAAACGACATTACAACATTATGATATTTACTTTACCAATGAAGAACTGACTCAAGACCAAAAAGATTTGATTGAATGGTATCGTAATGTCTTCCGCCCAGAAGATTTAAATCTGGTTGAAAGTGTGCAACGTGGCTTAAAGTCACGTGGTTATCGCGGTCAAGGGCGAATCATGACGGATAAGCAACGTTCGGGGATTAGTGAACACGGTATTGCTTATTTCCAAAACCTCGTTGCGCAATATCACAAATAATCATTTAAGGGAGCCTCTCAAAATATCACTGGGGCGAACAGCTCGATCATGTGTTATTTAGAGAAGCGCTCAAGTTAAAGGTGCGGCAAATAAAGTCGTACCTTGCTTTCAAACCATAGGATCATGACATGTCAAGTTTGCAAGGTAGTCCGCTATTTCAACAACGCGGATGGGTAAATGGTCAGTGGATCAATGCACAATCCAATGCCACTGTACCCGTCACCAACCCAGCAACAGGTGAAGAGATTGGGCTTATTCCCAATATGGGGGCAGCAGAAGCAAGCCTCGCTGTTGATGCTGCATATCAAGCCTTAGCAACGTGGAAAGCCTTAACTGCACAAAAACGCGCAGATTTATTATTGGCTTGGTATCAGTTGGTATTGGCACATGCTGACGAACTGGCTCGTATCATGACCATTGAACAAGGCAAGCCTTTGGCTGAAGCCTTAGGTGAAGTGAAATATGCTGCTTCATTTATTCAATGGTTCGCAGAAGAAGGCAAGCGAGTTTATGGTGATGTGATTCCTACCACCAACAATCAACAGCGTTTTATCATTACCAAGGAACCTGTAGGTGTGGTTGCAGCGATCACCCCTTGGAATTTCCCAATCGCTATGATTACCCGTAAAGCTGCGCCAGCTTTAGCTGCGGGTTGTACGATTGTGATTAAACCTGCCAATGAAACGCCTTATTGCGCCTTGGCCATTGCAAAACTTGCAGAAATGGCAGGGATTCCTGCTGGGGTGATCAATGTTGTAACAGGTCAGTCACAAGAAATCGGTGCGGTATTTACCAGTCATGAAAAAGTCAAAAAACTGACTTTTACTGGTTCAACACCTGTTGGTCGTTTATTGATGCAGCAATGTTCAGACACGATTAAAAAACTTGCGCTCGAACTCGGTGGAAATGCGCCATTGATTATTTTTGATGATGCGGATTTAGATAAAGCAGTACAAGGTGCAATTTTTGCCAAATTCCGTAATGCAGGGCAAACCTGTGTTTGTGCCAACCGTATTTATGTACATGACAAGGTTTATCAGGCATTTACTAAGAAATTTGTGCAAGAAGTTGAAA
>Ga0157371_10003486_pt1 | contig 14231 bp, 9 predicted proteins | sample C45metaG_FD_113462 | JGI IMG/M metagenome (GOLD analysis project Ga0157371, IMG submission 113462) | Corn rhizosphere microbial communities from Kellogg Biological Station, Michigan, USA - C4-5 metaG | ecosystem: Host-associated > Plants > Roots > Rhizosphere > Soil | place: USA: Michigan...
CGGGCGGTGCGGAGGGAGCTGGTTGAAAGCTTCCGCTTCAACGACGCCGTGCTGCGCAACCTCGTCTTCACGCGTGACGAAGCCGACACCGAGCAGTCGCTGATCATGAAGAGCAAGGACGAGAAGGGCGACAAGCCCGAGCGTGGCGAGCGTCGTCGTCGTGATGACGAAGAAGGCGAAACCACCCCCGCCGCTGACAACGATGCCGGCGAAGACGCCGCTTCGGCCGCTTAAGGAGCACTGACATGTCCAAGTTCTTCCGTCGTCGCAAGTTCTGCAAGTTCACGGCCGAAGGTGTCAAGGAGATCGATTACAAGGATCTCAACACCCTGCGCCAGTACCTCACCGAGAACGGCAAGATCGTGCCGAGCCGCGTGACCGGTACCAAGTCGAAGTACCAGCGCCAGCTGGCAACGGCCGTCAAGCGCGCCCGTTTCCTGGCCCTGATTCCGTACACCGACAACCACGACGTCTGATGAAGGCTGGCGGCCTGTCGGTCGCCGCTTTCGCGGATCCGGCCGCCCGCGCTGCAAGGCGTCGGGCGGTTTTAAGGATTCGCCGTTCGGATATTCGGACAGCCATCCGCTGCGGGGCCTGAGCCTCGCTAACGAATACATATTTGGAGCTACACCATGAAGCTGATTCTTCTTCAGAAGGTCACCAACCTCGGCGGTCTGGGCGATCTGGTCGACGTGAAGCCGGGCTACGGCCGCAACTTCCTCGTTCCGACCGGCAAGGCCGTTCCGGCCACCGCCACCAACGTGGCTGAGTTCGAAGCCAAGCGCGCTGATTACGAAGCCAAGGCCCAGTCGATCCACGCTGACGCCGAAGCCCGCAAGGCGAAGCTGGAAGGCAAGAGCGTCACGATCGCTGCGAACGCGTCGACCGAAGGCAAGCTGTACGGTTCGGTTGGTCCGCGCGATATCGCCGAAGCCTTCACCGCTGCCGGCCTGCCGCTGGAAAAGAGCGAAGTGATCCTGGGCGAAGGCGCCTTCCGCAACGTGGGCGAGTACGAGGTGACTGTTCACCTGCACGCCGACGTGGAAACCACCGTCAAGGTGGTTGTGGAAGCCGAAAAGGCCTGATCCCTGCCGAAAGTCAGGAGTCACTGAAACGGGTGCCCGCGAGGGTGCCCGTTTTTGTTTGTGGCAACGCCAACGGCTTGGCGCGTTGATGACATCGGCGGGAGGGCGCCGGGTAGCCTGGGCCGGGACCCGCCGTAAAACCGTCCATGGGGGCTCGAAATGCGCCATCCATGGCGCATTACGGTCCCGGCCCAGGCTACCCGGCACCCTCCAGCCAAGTATCCCGTCCGGGCGGTGGGAAGAGCTGGCTTCCGGTGGCTGTGGCGGGCGGTGCCCAAGTCGGCATGCTCCGGGTCCAGGCCCAGGTAGATCCAAGCCATGCGTGGATGCTCTTGCTTTCCGTACCGCCCCAGCCGCGCATGGCGTGGCTTTACCCCCGCTTCAAATGGATGGGTTCACGGCGGGTCCCAAGACCCCACCCACGTCGTCCCGCCACGCACCAACCTGAAATGCCGCTTCTGCACTGGCTTTGGCTCCCGCAGCCCGCTGAACACCCGCCCCGTTATACTCAGGCTATCGCGTCGCCCCCAGGACCATTGAAACCCTGCAACATCAATGGTTTGAAGGGTAAATCCGCTCCGTAATCCACCATGGTGGGGGTCGTTTCAGACCTTCGCCCGGAAAACCATCACGCCATGCGTCTGTCCACGATCAAGCTGTCCGGATTCAAATCCTTCGTCGATCCGACCACGCTGCACCTGCCGACCAACATGACCGGCGTGGTGGGGCCCAATGGCTGTGGCAAATCCAACATCATCGACGCCGTGCGCTGGGTCATGGGCGAAAGCTCCGCCAGCCGCCTGCGCGGCGACTCGCTCACCGACGTCATCTTCTCCGGCTCCTCCGCCCGCAAGCCTGTCTCGCAGGCCACCGTCGAACTGATCTTCGACAACACCGACCACACCATCTCCGGCGAGTACGCCTCGTTCAACGAGATCTCGGTCAAGCGCCAGGTCAGCCGCGACGGCAGCAGCAACTATTACCTCAACGGCACCAAATGCCGCCGGCGCGACATCACCGATCTGTTTCTCGGCACCGGCCTGGGGCCGCGTAGCTACTCGATCATCGAGCAGGGCATGATCAGCCAGATCATCGAGGCCCGGCCAGAAGACCTGCGTGTGTACCTGGAAGAGGCCGCCGGCATCTCCAAGTACAAAGAGCGCCGCAAGGAAACCGAAACCCGTATCCGCCACACCCGCGAAAACCTGGATCGCCTCGGCGATCTTCGCGAGGAAATCGGCAAGCAGCTCGAGCATCTCAAGCGCCAAGCGCGGCAGGCCGAGCAATACCAGGCGCTGCAGGAAGAACGCAAGATCAAGGACGCCGAGTGGAAGGCGCTGGAATACCGCGGCCTGGATGGGCGCCTGGGCGGCCTGCGCGAAGCGCTGTCGCGCGAGGAAACGCGTCTGCAGCAGTTGATCGCCGAACAGCGTGACGCCGAAGCCCGTATCGAAACCAGCCGCCTGCGCCGCGAAGAAGCCTCCGATGCGCTCAATACCGCGCAGGCCGAGGTGTACCAGGTCGGCAGCACGCTGGCCCGACTGGAACAGCAGATCCATCACCAGCGCGAGATGTCGCAGCGCTTGAACAAGGCGCGCGATGAGGCACAGCAGGCGCTGGCCGATCTGGGTCAACACATCAGTGGCGATGAGGCCAAGCTGATGGTGTTGCGCGAGGCGGTGGACGATGCCGAGCCGCGCCTGGAGCAGTTGCAGGAAGAAAACGAAATCAAGCAGGAAGCCCTGCGCGATGCCGAGGCGCGGCTGGCCGATTGGCAGCAGCGCTGGGAAGCCCATACCCGCAATACTTCGGAAGCCTCGCGCGCCGGTGAAGTCGAGCGCACCCGCGTGGACTATCTGGACCGCCAGGTGCTGGAAGCCGACCGCCGTCGCGAGTCGCTGCAGGCCGAGCGCGCCGGGTTGGATCTGGACGCATTGGCCGAGGTGTTCGAGGAGCTGCATATCCAGCACGAGACCCAGAAGGCCTCACTGGACACACTCAACGAGCAGGTGGAAGAACGCAAACTTGCCGTGGCCGGGCTGCAGGATCGCCAGCGCACCGGGCAGACCGAGCTGGCCGAGATCCGCAAGCAGGCCCAGGCCGCACGCGGCCGGTTGTCCTCGCTGGAAACCCTGCAGCAGGCCGCCTTGGGTCAGGAGCAGGGTGCCGCCGTGGCATGGCTGAAGGCACGGGGGCTGGACTCCGGTGCGCGCGTCGGCGAGCGCCTGACCGTGGAAAGCGGCTGGGAGAACGCCGTGGAAAGCGCGCTCGGTCAGCTGATCGAGGGTGTGCTGGTCGATTCCCCGGAGTCACTGGTCGATGCGCTGAGCGAACTTGGCGAAGGCCGCATCGCGCTGGTGTCGGCCGAACAGGAGGCACTGACCGTCGCGCCGACGTCGCTGGCGGCGAAGGTGCAGGGCCCGACCGCGATCCGTCGCCTGCTGGCGCGCCTGCACGCGGCCGACGATCTTGCGTCGGCGCGTGCACTGCAGGCCACGCTGGGTGACGGCGACTCGGTGATTACCCGCGGTGGCGAGCGCTTGGGCGAGGGCTGGGTGCGCGTGTCGCGCTCCGGTGCCGCCAAGCAGGGCGCGCTGCTGCGTGAGCGAGAGATCGTTACCCTGCGCGAGCAGATTGAAACGCTGCAGGACCGCGAAGCGGCCCTGGAACAGCAGCTGGCCGGATTCCGTGACCAGTTGCTGGCCGGCGAGCAGCAGCGCGAGGACGCACAGCGCCAGTTGTACCTGGCCCATCGCAGCGTCTCCGAACTTGGTGGTCAGCTGCAGAGCCAGCAGGGCAAGGTGGAGGCTGCACGCACCCGCATCGATCGCATCGAAGGCGAACTGGTGCAGCTGCTGGAAACGCTGGATGCCGGCCGCGAGCAGGTGCGTGAAGCACGCGCGCGGCTGGACGATGCAGTGACCAGCATGGGCGATCTGGAGTCGGTCCGCGCCGCGCTGGAGGGTGAGCGCCGCCAGTTCACCGATGCCCGTGATCAGGCGCGCGATCAGGCACGCAACGTACGCGAAGCGGCGCATTCGCTGGCCCTGACCCTGGAATCGCAACGCGCGCAGATTGCATCGTTGAGCCAGGCGCTGGAGCGCATGAGCACTCAGCGAGGCCAGTTGGACACCCGTCTGGGTGAGCTGCACTCGCAGCTGGATGAAGGTGATTCGCCGGTCAAAGCGCTGGAAGCCGAGCATCAGAACGCGCTTGGTGAGCGGGTGCGCGCCGACCGTGTGTTGGGTGAGGCGCGCACGTTGCTGGATGGCATCGATGCCGAGTTGCGCACTTTCGAACAGACGCGCCACCAGCGCGACGAACAGGCACTTGCGCAGCGCGAGCGGATTTCCCAGCGCAAACTCGACCAGCAGGCGCTGGTGCTCAGTGCCGACCAGCTGTCGGCCTCGGTGGAGAAGGCCGGCTTCGTGCTGCAGGACGTGATCAACGGCCTGCCCGAGGATGCGCGCATCACCGATTGGGAACAGACGGTCCATCAGATCGACGGCCGCATGCGTCGCCTGGAGCCGGTGAACCTGGCCGCCATCCAGGAATATGGCGAGGCCTCACAGCGTTCGGAGTATCTGGACGCGCAGAACACCGACCTCACCACCGCGCTGGAAACCCTGGAAGATGCGATCCGCAAGATCGACCGCGAGACCCGCGGCCGCTTCAAGGACACCTTCGACCGGGTCAATGCCGGCGTCCAGCAGCTGTATCCGCGTCTGTTCGGTGGTGGCCACGCGTATCTGGAATTGACAGGTGAAGACCTGCTCGACACCGGTGTTGCGATCATGGCGCGGCCGCCGGGCAAGCGGGTGTCGAGCATCTCGCTGCTGTCCGGTGGCGAGAAGGCGATGACCGCGGTGGCGCTGGTGTTTGCGATCTTCCAGCTCAACCCGGCGCCGTTCTGCCTGCTGGACGAGGTGGACGCGCCGCTGGACGAAGCCAACGTCGGCCGCCTGGCCAACATGGTCAAGGAAATGAGCGAGAAGGTTCAGTTCCTGTTTGTCAGCCACAACAAGGCCACGATGGAGGCAGCACACCAGCTTTCCGGCGTGACCATGCGCGAACCGGGCGTCAGCCGACTGGTCAGTGTCGACCTGGAGGAAGCCGCGCGATTGGCGGGCGCGGCGTGACGTGCCATCCTTAAGTACCTGAATGATTTAGCCGGAGAACTTCCCGAATGTCCGACATGGCACTGCTCCGCATCGGCATCCTGGCCGCCGGCCTGCTGTTGATCGCTGCGATCTTCCTGTTTGGCCGTCCGAAAAAGAAAGTGCAGGGCCGCCGCGTCGAAGGTGCTGAAGGCACCAACGGCCAGCGCCGCGAGCCCGTGCTGGGCGAGGGCGAAGCCCCGGCCGAGGGCGCTGCGCCCGTCGTCGGCGAAGATGGCGTGACCCAGCCCGAACTCGGTCTGCCCGAGGTGGATGCTGGCCCGGCCAGTGACCTTGGCAAGCGCGCCACCCAGGATTTCGACAAGATCGTCTCGCTGTTCGTCGCCGCCCGTGCGGGCGAGCAGCTGCGTGGCGAAGACATTGTGGTCGCCGCGGAAAAGACCGGCCTGGTATTCGGCCACATGAATGTCTTCCATCGCCTGGTCGAAGGCCACCCGGAGCGCGGCCCGATCTTCTCGATGGCCAGCATCATGAAGCCGGGTAGTTTCGACATGGCCAACATCCGCGAGATGGAAACGCCGGCGATCGCCTTCTTCCTGACCCTGCCGGCACCGCTGACCGCGCTGGATGCCTGGGAAAAGATGCTGCCGACCGTGCAGCGCATGGGCGAGCTGCTCGACGGCGTGGTACTCGATGACAGCCGCAACGCATTGGGCCGCCAGCGCATCGCGCACATCCGCGACGAGCTGCGTGCCTACGACCGCCAGCATCAGGCCCCGCCGCTCACCAAAGCACCGCGCTGGTGATGAAGTGGAGCCGACCAACGGTCGGCTCTACCCGTTCTCGCTGACCACGACCTCGAACGCCTCACGGAACCGCGCCATCTCGGCGGCGGTCCCGACGGTCACGCGCACGCGCTGCGGCCAGATCGGCCAGCTGCGGCCGATCACCACGCCGCGCGCGGCCATGGCGGCAGAGAAGGCGGCTCCGTCACGCTGCACATCGACCACGAAGCAGTTCGCTTCCGACGGCACGCACGCAAAGCCGTGCTTGCCCAGCCAAGCAACGGTGTCCTGCCGAACCAGCGCATTCTCCGCCCTGCGCTGCGCGATCAGTCCGGGATCACGCAGGCTCGCCAGGCCTGCCGCCATCGCCGTGACCGGTAGGGGGTTGTCGCCGAGGCTGGCCAGTTCCTTCAGCCGATCCGGATGCGCGGCCGCCACACCCAGGCGCAGTCCGGCCATGCCGTAGAGCTTGGAGAAGGTGCGCAGCACGATCACATCGTCGCGTTGCATCACCTGCGCGATCACCGAGCGCTGCCCGCTGTACTGCAGGTAGGCTTCATCGACCAGCACCCGGGTCTGCGCGGGCTTGTTGGCCAGCAGCCAGGCGATGTCGGTGGCGGACGTGATCGAGCCGGTGGGATTGTTGGGGTTGCAGAGATACAGCAGCCCGGCGTTGACCCGCGCGGCGGCAGCGGCCATTGCGCGCACGTCGTGCGCACCGTCCGCACGCAAGGGCACCTTGGCCACGGTGGCCCCGCGCGCAGCAGCAAGATCGCCCAGCGCTTCGAAGGTGGGGTCAGCGACGACCAGCCCGGCTGTCGCCGAGGTCCATACGACGGCCGCCCGGTTCAGCGGTTCGCTCGAACCGGGGTAGAGCCGCACGCGATCCTTGCCGATGCCTTCCTGCTGGGCGAACAGGTCGCGCAGCTCGCCGGCCAGTGCGAACAGATACCGCCCGCTGCCGGCGACGATGTCGCGTGCCGCGGCCTGCGCGGCGGGCGACGGCCCATACGGGCATTCGTTGAAGTTCAGCAGCACCGGTCCTGTGCTGGCCGGGAGCGCGCGCGAGGGCGCAGCCGATGCAGGCAATGCCCCCAGGCCGGACAACGCCAGACCGGTACCGGCCAGTTGCAGGAACGAGCGACGGGAAGCGGCAAGGGCAGGGGGCACGGTGCACCGGCAGAAAGGGGTTCGGCGCAACCTAACGCCACTGCGAACCGGCGGCAAGCGTTCTTCACTGCGCGCAGGAGCGGGGCGAGGGGTAAAATTGACCGCCCCACCAGGATCGCCTTCCGCATGACCCCCAGCCCCGCCGCACGTGCCGATGTCCTGCGTCGCCAGATCGAGGATGCCGGCAAGGCATACCACGAGCGCGACGAGCAGCTGATTCCCGACGTCGAGTACGACCTGCTGGTGCGGGAGCTGGAGGCGATCGAACAGGCGCACCCGGAGCTGGCCGCGGCCGACTCGCCCACCCGGCAGGTCGGTGGCAAGGCCTCTTCGCGCTTCGCCGAGGTCCGCCACGCGGTGCCGATGCTGTCGCTGGGCAACGCCTTCAGCGATGAGGAGGTCCAGGATTTCGTGCGCCGCATCGGCGAGCGCCTGCGCCGCAGCACGCTGCATTTTTCCGCCGAACCCAAACTCGACGGTCTGGCGATCAGCCTGCGCTACGAGAACGGCCGCTTCGTACAGGGCGCAACCCGGGGCGATGGCGCCACCGGTGAAGATGTCAGTGCCAACCTGCGCCAGATCAGTGTGATCCCGCAGACGCTCAACGGCGAAGGCTGGCCTGAGGTGCTGGAAGTACGCGGCGAGGTCTACATGGCCCGCGCCGATTTCGAGGCCTACAACGCCGATGCCCGCCTGCATGACGGCAAGGTGCTGGCCAATCCGCGCAACGCCGCGGCCGGCTCGCTGCGCCAGCTGGATCCGAAGATGAGCGCCAAGCGCAAGCTCAGTTTCTACGCCTATGGCATCGGCGAGGTCGACGGCGGTGAACTACCGCCCACCCACTCGGCCACGCTCGCCCAGCTGCGTGCATGGGGCTTCCCGGTCAGCGACCTGTGCGAGGTGGTGGAAGGTGCGGACGGGCTGCTCGCTTACTACCGTGATATCGGCGAGCGCCGCGATGGCCTGGCGTTCGATATCGATGGCGTGGTCTACAAGCTCGATGACCGCGCCGGCCAGGAGCAGATGGGCTTCGTTGCGCGCGCCCCGCGCTGGGCGATCGCGCACAAGTTCCCGGCGCAGGAACAGACCACCACGGTGGAGGCGATCGAGATCCAGATCGGCCGTACCGGTGCGGCGACCCCGGTAGCGCGTCTGGCGCCGGTCGCAGTGGCTGGTGTGATCGTCTCCAACGCGACGCTGCACAACGCCGATCAGATCGCGCGTCTGGATGTCCGCGTGGGCGATACGGTGATCGTGCGTCGCGCCGGCGATGTGATCCCGGAAGTGGTCAGCGTGATCGCCGACCGTCGCCCCGCCGGTACTACCCCGTGGCAGATGCCGTCGCAGTGCCCGGTGTGCGGTGCGGAGATCGTCCGCGAAGAGGGTGAGGCCGCCTGGCGCTGCTCGGGTGAGCTGAGCTGCCCCGCGCAGCGCAAGGAAGCCATCGCGCACTTCGCTTCGCGCCGTGCGATGGATATCGACGGTCTGGGCGGCAAGTACATCGAGACGCTGGTCGATGCGGGCATCGTGCGTGGCGTGGCCGATCTGTATCGCCTGCAGCGCGACCAACTGCTGCAGCTGAAACTGGTGCTGGATGCCGAGTCGCCCGAGGCCCTGGCCAGCCAGATCGCGCTGCACCTGCCGCCGGAAGGCAGTGGCGATTACCTGCGTGGCATTCTCAAGCTCGATGCCAGCGATGAGTCGTGGCGCGCGCAGGCGCTGGCGATGCCGGCCACGTTCGCCTGGAACACGAAGAAGATCGCGACCAAGTGGGCCGACAACCTGATCGCCGCGATCGACGCCAGCCGCACCACGACGCTGGAACGCCTGCTGTTCGCGCTCGGCATCGAACACGTGGGCGAGAGCACCGCCAAGGCCCTGGCAACCTGGTTCGGTGATCTGGAGCTGATCCGGCACCTGCCTTGGCCGCTGTTCAAGCGCGTGCCGGACATCGGTGGCGAAGTCGCACGCTCGCTCGGCCACTTCTTCGAGCAGGCCGGCAACCAGGAGGCGATCGATGCACTGTTGCAGGTCGGCCAGGTGCGGATCAGCGATGTGCATCCGCCGATCGCCAAGCTGCGCGAGGGTCTGGATTTCGCGCAGCTGCTGGTCGAGGCAGAGATTCCGGGCATCACCCGCCTGCGCGCCGAGAAGCTGGTGGCGATGCTGCCCGACGCTGCCTCGGTGCTGGATGCCGAGCCGGTGCGCTTCGTGGCCGCCGGCCTGCCCAACGAAGTGGCCATGGGCCTTGCCGACTGGCTGGACCGCGAAGGCCATGGTCCGATGCTGCTCAAGGCCGAGGACTACCGTCAGAGGCTGCTGGCCTTGGCGCCGGAACAGGCCGAACAGGTTGCCGGTCCGCTGGAGGGGCAGACCGCTGTGCTGACCGGCACGCTGACGCAGATGAACCGTGACGAGGCCAAGGCGCGGCTGGAAGCGCTGGGCGCCAAGGTGGCTGGCAGTGTCTCCAGGAAGACGTCCTTCGTGGTCGCCGGTGCCGAGGCCGGTTCCAAGCTGACCAAGGCGCAGGAGCTGGGTGTTCCGGTCTGGGACGAAGACCAGCTGGTGGCCTTCCTGGCGCAGCACTGAATCTGTCGCGGGGCCGCCGTGCCCCGCGCTTCGTCCTTCCAAGAGAAACCGCATGCATACCGCCGCCCTCGATTTCCGCCTGGCCACCATGGCCGACACCGCGCTGCTGATCGGACTGATGCGTGATTTCTACGCGGAAGACAAACTCGATTTCGACGACACCCGTGTGCGCAGGGCCCTCGCGTCGCTGCTGGAAGATCCGCGCAACGGCGAAGTGCTGTTGTGGCTGGACGAGGCGGGCAGCGTGGTCGGCTACGGCGCGCTGGCGATGGGCTTCAGCCTGGAGCAGGGCGGTCACTTCGCGCTGCTGGACGAGCTGTACCTGAGCCACGCCGCACGCGGCCGCGGCCGCGGCAAGCAGGCGCTGGCCATTCTCGAACAGCGCGCGAACGCACGCGGCGTGGAGCGCATGCGGCTGGAAGTGAACCACCACAACGAACTGGCGCGCCGGCTGTACCTGGCCACCGGCTATGTGGATGACACCCGTGACCTGCTGACCCTGCCGCTTGCGCAGCGCCTGAAGGACGCGCGCGCATGATCGCCGCGCTGCGGCAGCGTGCCGCGCTCAATGCGCTGATCCGCAGCTTCTTCGCCGCGCGCAATGTGCTGGAGGTGGAAACGCCGATCCTGTCCGCAGCCGGCAACACCGAACCGAACATCGACAGTTTCCACACCCGTTTCAGTGGGCACGTCGATGCGGGCACGCCGCAACGCTGGCTGCGCACTTCCCCGGAGTTTCCGCTCAAGCGGTTGCTCGCCGCCGGGGTGGGGGACTGTTACGAACTCGGCCGCGTGTTCCGTAATGGCGAGGCGGGGGGCCGCCACAACCCCGAGTTCACCATGCTGGAGTGGTATCGGGTCGGTTGGGATCACCATCGATTGATCGACGAGACGGCCGGGCTGGTGCGCGCGGCGCTGCACCTGGTCCAGCGCGAGGCCACCGTGGAGGTGATCGATTACCGCGGTCTTTACCAGCGGCACGTTGGGCTGGACCCGTTCGAGGCCAGCCTGGGCCAGCTGCAGGCACCGCTGGCCGACGTCCGCATCGATGCCGAGGGGCTCACCCGCGACGATTGGCTCGATCTGCTGATGACCCATTGCATCCAGCCGCACTTCTGTGACGACACGATGACGGTGGTGCACGATTGGCCAGCCACGCAGGCGGCACTGGCGCGGATCCGCCCGGGGGCGCCGGCGTTGGCCGAGCGCTTCGAGCTCTACCTGGGCAGTGTGGAGCTGGCCAACGGCTATCACGAGCTGAACGATGCGGCTGAGCAACGTGCCCGTTTCGAGCGCGACCATGCGATCCGCACCGCACGGGGCGACGTGCTGCCGCCGCTGGATGAACACCTGCTGGCGGCCCTCCCGGCGCTGCCCGATTGCGCAGGCGTCGCGGTCGGCGTGGACCGCCTGTTGATGGCGATGAACCGCACCGGCCGGATCGCCGACGTGCTGGCCTTCGATTTCGCCCGGGCGTGAGCTGTTCTTGACGCATTCGCGTCTTGCACGGGCTGCATGATGATGCTCTGATCACACGGGATGTCCCAAGGTGGTCGTGTGATCGTTCAAGCGTGGCGGGGATCGTGTTGATGAAGCTGTTGTCAGGCGCGGGCATGCCCCTGTGGCCGGTGTTGCTGTGGACTGCGCTGATGCCGGAGACGGCGCTCGCGCAGCCGGGCGGATATGCCGGCGAAGTGGTGCGCTGCGAATCACGCGACATGGAGTGGGTGCACTGCGACATCCCCACCGAACGCGGCGTCGATCTGATCCGCCAGCTTTCCGACAACAGCTGTGTGCGTGGTTCGGAGTGGGGCACTGACCGTTCCGGTATCTGGGTCACGCTGGGCTGCCGCGCCGAGTTCCGCGCACGGACTGCCGTTGCTGCCACCCGCGCCGATGGCGAACGCCGCACCCGCCGCGTGGTGCGCTGCGAATCCAATGGTCGCCCGCAGAGTTGTCCGGTCGTCCTGCAGGGCGCGCCGGTCCGTCTGCTTCGCCAGCTCACCTCGCTGCCGTGCCGCGAAGGTCACAGCTGGGGCTATCGCCGCAATGAGATCTGGGTGACCCGCGGCTGCCAGGGCGAGTTTGAAGTGGGGGCCGCCGATGGCAGTGGCTTCCTCAACGTACCGCGCATCCTGGTCTGCGAGTCCAAGTCGCGCCAGCGCCGGTTCTGTGGTGCCGGGATCACCCACGGTGTCACGCTCAACAAGCAGCTGTCCGGCACGCCCTGCGAGCAGGGCAGCAGCTGGGGCTGGGACAGCCGTGGGGTCTGGGTGGACAAGGGCTGCCGCGCCGAATTCGCGGTCAACTGAGCGCCCGATTCCGCGTGCAACGGCGCGCCGTTACAATGGTCGGATGAACGCATCCACCGACATCGATTACGCCCGCTACGACCATATCCGCCCGATCCTGTGGACCGGCGAGAGCCTGCAGCTGCTCGATCAGCGCAAACTGCCGTTCATCGTCGAGCACGTGGAGTGCCGCGACAGCGACGCGGTCGCCGAAGCAATCCATGCGCTGACCGTGCGCGGCGCGCCGGCCATCGGCATTGCCGCTGCCTGGGGTGTGGTGCTGGCGGCCAATGAGGTCCAGGCCGACGACGGCGCGCAGGCACTGCTGAAGCTCGAACCTGCCTTGCAGCGCCTCAACGCCTCGCGGCCGACCGCCGTCAACCTGGCCTGGGCGCTGGCCCGCATGCGTCGCGTGCTGGCCCCGGCCGGGGCGGACTGGCGCCAGGTGCTGGCTGCCGAGGCGCAGGCCATCGCCGAGGAAGACCTGGCCGCCAACCGCCACATGGGCGCGCTGGGTGCAGGCCTGATCGACGCTGGCAGCGGCGTGCTGACCCACTGCAATACCGGCTCGCTGGCTACCGCCGGGTTCGGTACCGCCCTGGGTGTCATCCGCGCCGGTATGGCCCAGCACCGCATCGCCCGTGTGTTCGCCGGCGAGACCCGGCCGTGGCTGCAGGGCGCGCGCCTGACCGTGTGGGAGCTGCAGCAGGACGGCATCGACGCCACCCTGATCGCCGATTCGGCCGCGTCGCACCTGATGAAGACCGGCGCGGTGCAGTGGGTCATCGTGGGTGCGGACCGCATCTGCGCCAATGGCGATACCGCCAACAAGATCGGCACCTACCAGCTGGCCATCGCCGCCCGCCACCACGGGGTGAAGTTCATGGTGGTGGCGCCGTCCTCCACGGTGGACATGGACACCGCCGATGGCGAGCAGATCGAGATCGAGCAGCGCGACCCGGGCGAGCTGTACGGCGTGGGCGGGACCCGCACCGTGGCCGAGGGCATCGCCGCCTGGAACCCGGTGTTCGATGTCACCCCGGGCAGCCTGATCGATGCCATCGTGACCGAGCGCGGGGTGATCCTGAACCCGACGGTGGCCAATATGCAGGCTGCATTCGGATAAGCCGCGGCACTGGCGCGTTGCGGCTGCCCCCTTGCCTAGGGGGCTCCCCTGCTGGATACCTACGGCCGTGCCGCCCGCTGGCCGGCAACGGTACCGTAAGTTCCTGATTCTTGCCGGTAAAACCCCCGTAAAAGCGGGCGGAAAATGGCCCGCTGTGGTAGAATCCAACGGTTAATCGAGATTCCGGCGCAACCGCCCCGAAAGGGCGGTCGTGACGGACTGGACCGCTACCAGACAACGGAACCCGAATGGCAGAAACCGCCAAGGAAATCATCCAGGTCAACCTGGAAGACGAGATGCGCAAGAGTTACCTCGATTACGCGATGAGCGTGATCGTGGGGCGCGCACTCCCGGATGCGCGCGATGGCCTCAAGCCGGTGCATCGCCGCGTGCTGTTCGCGATGAGTGAGCTCAACGCGCACGCCAACAAGCCTTACTTCAAGTCGGCGCGTATCGTCGGTGACGTCATCGGTAAGTACCACCCGCATGGCGATCAGTCGGTGTACGACACGCTGGTGCGTCTGGCGCAGCCGTTCTCGCTGCGCTACATGCTGGTCGATGGCCAGGGTAACTTCGGTTCGGTCGACGGCGACTCCGCCGCTGCGATGCGATACACCGAAGCCCGCATGTCGCGGCTCACCCATGAGCTGATGGCGGACATCGAGAAGGAAACGGTCGATTTCCAGCCCAACTACGACGAAAAGGAACTGGAGCCGACGGTCATGCCGACCCGGTTCCCGAACCTGCTGGTCAATGGTTCGGCCGGTATCGCGGTGGGCATGGCGACCAACATTCCGCCGCACAACCTCACCGAATCGATCAATGCCTGCATCGCGCTGATCGACAATCCGGAAATCGATATCGACGGCCTGATGGAGTTCATCCCGGGCCCGGATTTCCCGACTGCGGGCATCATCAACGGCACCGCCGGCATCATCGCCGGTTACCGCACCGGCCGTGGCCGCGTGCGCGTCCGTGCCAAGGCGGATGTCGAAGTGGCCGACAACGGCCGCGACTCGATCATCGTCACTGAAATTCCTTACCAGGTGAACAAGGCGCGTCTGGTC
>Ga0157371_10003487_pt1 | contig 14228 bp, 5 predicted proteins | sample C45metaG_FD_113462 | JGI IMG/M metagenome (GOLD analysis project Ga0157371, IMG submission 113462) | Corn rhizosphere microbial communities from Kellogg Biological Station, Michigan, USA - C4-5 metaG | ecosystem: Host-associated > Plants > Roots > Rhizosphere > Soil | place: USA: Michigan...
CGCGACGGCCACGACGTGAAGACGTTCGACCCCAAGGTCGAGTCGCGAACGGCGGCGTCGCTCGAGGAGCTCGTCTCGCAGCTCGAGGCGCCGCGCGCGGTCTGGCTCATGCTCCCCGCGGCGATAACACCAAAGATTGCGCGGGAGTTCGCAGCAGCGCTGAATAAGGGCGACGCTATTATCGATGGGGGCAACTCCTTTTACCGTGAAGCTATCGATATCGCCGGGGAATTTTCACCTCTCGGAATCGACTATATCGACGTCGGCACATCGGGTGGCGTTTGGGGCCTCGAGCGTGGCTACTCCCTGATGATTGGCGGCCCGCAGGCGGCCGTGAAGCGCCTGGACCCGATTTTTGCGTCGCTTGCGCCCGGTGCCGGTCAGAACATTGCGGAAGATGCGGCCCTGGGCACGGCGCCGAGAGGTTATCTTCATTGCGGGCCAGCAGGCGCCGGACACTTCGTCAAGATGGTACATAATGGCATTGAATATGGTGTCATGGCCGCCTATGCCGAAGGCCTGAACATTTTAAAGGCCGCCAATAGCGGAACCGGCGAGCGGGAGGCTGATGCGGAAACCGCTCCCCTTTCCAGTCCGCAATATTATCGTTTTGATATCAACCTTCCCGCCGTTACAGAGGTATGGCGACATGGTTCGGTGATCGGCTCCTGGCTGCTGGATCTGACAGCTGAAGCGTTGAAACAGGACCCGAATCTCAACCATTATGATGGCCGCGTGTCTGATTCCGGTGAAGGGCGCTGGACATTGCAGGCGGCTGTCGACACGGGCGTTCCTGCTCCGGTTCTCGCGTCTGCTCTTTTCGGGCGTTTCTCTTCTCGTGGCGAAGCACTGTTTGCCGAAAAAGTCCTCTCAGCCATGCGGCACGCCTTCGGCGGCCATTTGGAAAAAACCAGGTAACGCGGAGGTACACAGCGATGGCGCAGCAACGATCAGATGTGCTGGTAGTGTTCGGTGTCACCGGCGATCTTGCCTACAAGATGATCTTCCCTTCTCTCTATGCAATGGTGAAGCGTAAAACGCTTAGTACGCCCATTATCGGTGTTGCATTTGAAGACTGGACGCGTGACCAGTTGATCGCGCGTGCAAAAGAGGCGGTTGAAAAACATGTCGATGTGGTCGATCAGGCGGTCTTTGCCGCACTGGCGGACAGGCTTTCCTACGTTTCAGGCGATTATCGATCTCAGTCAACATTCGACGGGCTGCGCGAGGCGCTTGCCGGTCATCATAACCCGCTCTACTACCTTGCCATTCCCCCCTCCCTGTTCGAAACGGTTGCGGGGGGGCTGGCAGAGGCCGGTATCGCGAAAAACGCCCGACTTATGGTGGAAAAGCCGTTTGGCCGCGATCTCGCTTCGGCAAAGCAGCTGAACGAGGTGCTGCACAAGGTTTTCGATGAGGACGCGATTTTCCGCATCGACCACTTTCTGGGCAAGGAGGCTATCCAGAACCTCCTCTACTTTCGCTTTGCGAACAGCTTCCTTGAACCCATATGGAATCGCGAACATATCGAAAGCGTTCAGATCACCATGGCTGAGGACTTCGGCATCAAGGGACGCGGCAAATTCTATGACGAAGTTGGCTGCATCCGTGACGTGATCCAGAATCACCTGGTTAATGTGCTTCTGTTACTTGCCATGGAACCGCCCTCCTCCGGCGCATCCGACGATCTGGTTGATGAGAAAGTCCAGGTGTTAAAGGCCATGCCGCCTCTGTCAGACGATGACGTGGTACGGGGTCAGTTTGAAGGCTATACCGATGAACCGGGTGTCGCCGCGTCTTCTCCGACGGAGACCTTCGCTGCTGTTCGCTTTCAGATTACAACATGGCGCTGGAGTGGCGTTCCCTTCTATATCCGTGCTGGGAAAAATTTACCCGCGCATGCCACGGAAGTGGTTGTGCGCTTCAGGCGACCGCCGGTTACCCTTTTTGATGAAATTACCGACGAGCCCGCCAACTATATCCGCTTTCGCCTCGGCCCGGATATTACGATCGGCATCGGCGCGAGACGCAAGGCGTCCGGCGAAAAGATGCGGGGTGAAGCGGTCGAACTCACCGCGCTTGACGATGGTCTGGGCGATATGGCGCCCTACGAGCGGCTGATTGGCGATGCCATGGCGGGCGATCGTCAGCTTTTCACCAGGCAGGATGCAGCAGAGCTGGCCTGGAAAATCGTCGAACCTATACTGAAGGATAAAACCGTTCCACCTGCCTACAAACCAGGAACCTGGGGGCCTGCCGCTATGGCGGACTTTATGCCCCCCGGCGGCTGGGTCGATCCCGTTTGAGCCTATGGAGAATTACCAATGACGCGGCAAACTAAAAAAAAGAAAGATCATGTTGTTTTGTCCATCGACATCGGCGGAAGCCATGTGAAGATCCTCTCCAGCACTGGCGGGGTAAAAAAGAAGGCAGATAGTGGAAAAAACATGTCGGCCGCAGACATGGTTGCCGCGGTTAAGACCCTGGCGGAAGGCATGTCCTATGATGTGATTGCGATGGGATTTCCGGGTCCCGTCGCGGACAATAAACCCATTCGGGAGCCCGCCAACCTCGGTGAGGGCTGGGTGGGGTTTGACTATGCAGGCGCATTTGGCTGCCCTGTTCGCATCGTCAACGACGCCCTGATGCAGGCGCTGGGTTCCTATCAGGGCGGACGCATGCTGTTCCTCGGTCTTGGCACGGGACTAGGGGCTGCGATGATCATCGAAAACGTCGCTCAGCCCATGGAGATCGCTCACTTACCTTATCGCAAAGGCAATAGCTACGAACACTACGTAGGTGAAGCCTACCGGGTAAAAAAGGGGAACAAAAAATGGCAGGCGCGGGTTTTTGACGTGGTTGAAATGCTGACCACCGCGTTGCAGCCTGACTACGTGGTTTTAGGCGGAGGAAACGTAGATGAACTTGACTCACTCCCGCCAAAGTGCCGGAAAGGCGACAACACACTGGCATTCGAGGGGGGATTTCGTCTCTGGAACGATCCGAGATTAATTACTTGATTTCAACGCGTTGATTCGATGGGAAATATTTTCCTGAATCACGAATAGCCTTTTTTCTGGCGGAGCAGCAGCAACCATCCTGGTTCAGCCCGCCTGAAAAAAATGCCCCCATCCTCCTCCACAGACGCGCATCTTATGGACACAACAGAAGCAAAAAAGCGGGGGCGCTATGCGCGCCATAACTCCATCATGCGTTCCCCCTTGCCAAACCCTTATAGACATGGGGATTCGTATTGAGCGGGAGCCAAACCCAAACGTCATTGTCAGGCTCATCACCCGGCTTCATCACGCCCTGATGACATCTCCCGAGCTCATTGACAGACCAGGTGTGCGCCGGAAAACGTCGGAGACCTGCGCCAGCGCTATCCTTTCAGCGGCCTCCTTAGCCCTGAAACCGGCAAGGTGTTTGAATTTATGTTCGACGGGATCAATACCTTTACACCCCGCCATCTGGCGTTTTTTACCTCCGACCTCCATTCTGCGTTTCAGACCGCGTTAGCCGGGAAAGCGGGTGTGGACAGTGAACGCCTTCGCGCAGCCATTGATGAATCAAGCGAACACCTTTTTACGGCAGCAGGGTATGAGCCTGACATCTTTGCGGAAAAATTCCTGCCGATGGTGCAGGCAAACTAACTGAGATGAACAGCATGAGCGCGATTTATTACGTACTGGCTTTTGCAGCAGGTCTGGGTATTACCCTGCAGACAACATTGAACAGCCAGCTTGCAAAAGGGCTCGAGGGCGACCCGGTCACCGCCGCGTTGTTTTCCTTTACGGCCGGAGCGTTGAGCCTAGGCGTTTACTCTCTGCTACGTGGAGGGGTTTTCACCGCCCTTGCTGCCATCCCTTCACAGCCTCTGTGGAGTCTGGCGAGCGGACAGATCGGTGCCTGTGCGTTATTCAGCTATGTGGTACTTGCACCAAAAATCGGTTTTTCAGCCCCGCTCGGGTTGGCGATTGTCGCTCATCACAGGTGATCGACCATTTTGGTCTGCTGGGCGCCATATGACGGCCGGTTTCGCTCATCAAGATGGGTGGCGTGTTGGTCATGCTGACCGGGCTCGGCATCATGCTTTTTAGCGACCGGCTTACCGAGCATTTTCTGTATTAACCAAGCGACACTGCTGGTTAGGGACGTATGTCCAGTCGCAGACGTGCCTGACCTTCAGTTCGTTCACCCTCGCAACTTTTATCCTCCTGGAGAAATAACATATTTTCAGTAGCAGCCCATGTCAGCAATTTGCTGGGCGAGTGCCCCTCTGGTCCCAAAGAACACGCAGACTTTACTGGACAGATATTGATGCTTGCCTTTCAGGAAGAGACCGGCGAAGTCATGCGCTGGCCTCTGCCTGAACGCCTCGGATGGATTGTCCACAACTGATTTATATGTTGCGCTCTCAAGGGGGCTGAATCTGTTACGATCTTCTTCGGTCGTGATGAGTTCTCACTATAATAACTCTCCATAGACTGCCCCTAAACGATCGAACCTTAGTGTTTATAAGGTCCGCTTCTGGCACAGAGCGGACGGTCAGCGCTGAATAATATCGACATTGTGATTTTGTCCATCATCCCGCAAAGGAATGCTGTCATCCGGCAGGAGCGTGCCATCCATAGTCACTCGAGGTTCACCGTCGTGACGAGAAATCCTAATGTAATACTGACTGCCCCCGTGTTGATAGGTCAGGCTGATCGAAGGCCAGTCATCAGGTAAGTGAGTGCGAATAACCAGCGTTCCTCCGTGCCGTTTTATTCCGAGTAACTCTTCAGTCACCAGACGGTAGGCCCAGCCTGCGGAACCGGTGTACCAGCTCCATCCGGCACGGCCGGTATGAGGTGCAACGCTGTACACATCTGCACTCATCACATAGGGCTCCGCCTTGTAGATGTTAACGCCTTCAGTCTGCAGCGTGTGGTTTACCGGATTGATCATTGACCATAGTTGCCACGCTCGCGCTTTTTGTCCCATCCGGGCAAACGCCATGACCGCCCAGATGGCGCCATGCGTGTACTGCCCGCCGTTTTCCCTCACACCCGGAAGATAACCCTGTATGTAACCGGGATTAGGACCATGACCATCAAACGGTGGCGTTAGCAACTTGATCAATCCTGCATCGTTATCCACCAGATAGCTGTCGAGTGACTTCATAGCCTGCGCACTGCGCACTGGATCAGCTGCGCCGGACAAAACGGACCAGCTTTGTGCAATCGCATCGATCCAGCACGCCTGCGATTCTCTTGTCCCCAGCGGCGTACCATCGTCAAAGTAGCCGCGGAGATACCATGCACCATCCCAGGCGTAAGATTCGAGATTTTTTTGCAGGCTCAGCGCTTCTGAATAGCACAATGCTGCCACGCGTTCATCCTGGCGCTGTTCAGCCAGCGCCGCAAAGCGTTGCAAAATATCGTAGAGGAAAAAGCCGAGCCAGACGCTTTCACCTTTGCCTTCAATACCGACCAGATTCATCCCGTCATTCCAGTCACCTGCCCCCATTAGCGGCAGGCCGTGCTGGCCGAAGTTTAGCCCCCGCTCAATCGCTTTTACGCAGTGCTGCCACAACGTCTCTTCGAGGTGGCTGATAACCGGCGTATCATAAACTGATTCTTCGCCGGGCTTGAGCGGACGCCCTTCAAGATAGGGAATCTGCTGCGCCAGCACGCCAGTATCTCCCGTTGTATCCACATAGTGACAAACCGCAAGCGGAAGCCACAGGTAGTCATCCGAACAGCGGGTTCGCACGCCATTACCCTGCGGAGGATGCCACCAGTGTTGCACATCCCCCTCAATAAACTGCCGTGAGGCACACAGCAGGATCTGGCTGCGCAGTCGCTCCGGTGCAACGTGGCTCAGCGCCAGCGTATCCTGCAACTGATCGCGGAAACCAAATGCCCCACCGGACTGATAGTAGCCGCTGCGCGCCATGATGCGGCAGGCTAATGTCTGATACAGCAGCCAGCCGTTTACCAGCAAATCAACGCTGCTGTCGGGCGTCTGCACAACGACCTTATCAAGCACGTTGTGCCAGAAATGGTGAACCTGATTCAGCGCCTGACGCGCATTTTCCTCATGCAGAAAACGGGCAAGCGTTTCCTGTGCCTGTGCCGGGTTATCGGCCACGCCGAGGACAAAAACATAGGTTTTCTGGTCACCGTCAATAAGGGAGGTTGTCGACTGTAGCGCGGCACAGGGATCAAGCCCGGCTCCCGTTTTACCCGAGAGTCTGCGAAGCGTCATGGCGGCCGGGGCGCGCAGTGAACCATTACGCCCGATAAACTCGCGGCGGTCGCCCGTTACCGTACTCAGAGGATCGTTAACGGCGAAAAAGGCGGTGCGTTCCCCGCCATTAGCACCGTAGAAGTTATTGGCCATGACCGCACTTCCCCCCGCGAGGCCGGGCGAATGCGTGATGATATGCGCAGCAGAGTGGTTGCGCGTTGCCCCAAGTGTCCATTCCACGTAGCCGGTGACAGACAATTTGCGTGTACGGCCCGAATGGTTGCTGAGCTTCAGTATTGCAAGCTTAACCGGCGCCTGTTCGTCCACCAGGACTGTCAGTTCGCTGTCCAGTCCATTTTCACGGTGGGCAAACACGCTGTAACCAAAACCGTGGCGGGTAAGATAATCGCCCTGACCGCGCACGGGCAGGGTCATGGGTGACCAGCATGCGCCGCTTTCTTCATCACGCAGATAGAATGCCTCCCCGCTACGATCGCTTACCGGATCGTTTTCCCACGGCGTTAAGCGATATTCGTGCGCATTTTCGAACCAGCTGTAGGCCTGGCCTGCTTCAGAAATCACGCTGCCAAAGTTCTCGTTTGCCAGCACGTTTGACCAGGGCGCTGGCGTCGGTTGGTTTTCTCTCAGCAGGATCTGATACTCGCGACCATCCTGAGAAAAGCCACCGTATCCATTGAAATGGCGCAACAGGTGAGTTTCCGGTATCCAGTCGGCGTGATGATTGCTCTCTGACGTCACCGAGGGCACAAAAGGCCTGACGCGTTTTTTTGTTGCGTGAATACGCTGGTTAAGTTGTTCATTGATGCCGTCAGCGCGATCGTCCAGGCTCAGACAGGCCACGCTCATCAGCAACTGCTTGTCTTCGGCAGACAAATGTTCACCGTTACGGACAAAAATCCCCCCGGGTTTATCTAACAAGCTGGCTTCAGAACCGGCATAGATTAAATCCATAATCTGCGTCTGCAGCGCCTGCTGGTAGCCACCTGGACTGTTATTAAGAATCACCAGATCCACCTCCAGCCCTTTCAGTCTCCAGTAGCGATGTGCCTGAATCAGCGTGGTGACAGAAGCAATTTTTTCCTCGCTGGTCAGGCTGATCAGCACAATCGGCAAATCACCTGAGATCCCCCAACCCCACAGGCCCGACTGACCACGTCGGTTTCGGCTGATGGCCTGTTCGTCACCGCGCAGTTCCTGACAGGGATAAAGTACCGCGCTGGCGAGGCGGTTGAACAAAGTTGCGTCATCTTCGCTGGCATTCATCTGCCGTAACACAACCAGACTGTGGGACCAGGCCAGTTCAAACACGCGATCGGCGATAGGATGATCGCGGTATTTTTCCATCAGCGCGAGGCTTTGCTGACGGTTTTCGCTGACGCCAAAAACGATATCAATGGTCACCGGCTGTCCGGGCTGGAGCGTAATCGCGTGGCGTATCGACAGTATCGGATCCAGCACGGCGCCGGACGTGTTGCTGAGCGGTCCGTTCATGCTGACCGCCTGGGCATCAGCCGGGCTTTTACCCCTGCCGATGAATCCCGCTCTGTCGGTGTCGAATGAAACGTTCTCTGAACAATCGCCATGCACCACCATCATATGAAACAGATACGGGCTCTGTTCATCCGGCGAGCGTGCACGCCGGTGGCACAAAATGGCATCATGCCTGGGATCGGCTTCCGTCTGAATAAACAGGTTGCTGAACGCCGGGTGTGCCTGATCGCTGATGTCCGAGGCAAGCACCACTTCAGCATAGGTCGTCAGCTCGAGTGTTCGTGGGCTTCGGCCTCGATGCATCAGGGTGACACGACGCAGTTCGATGTCATCTTCCGGTGAGACCACAACCCGGGTTTTCACGCTGAGCGAGCCGAGCACGCGCCTGAACTCGGCTCCCGCATCGGTAAAGATGATTTCATCGCTGATGTCCGCACTGGCCCCCAGAGGGTGACAGGTATTGCTCCACACCTCGTCAGTGAGCGGATCCCGGATATAGCAGAACGTTCCCCAGTTATCACGGGTGCTGTCGCTGCGCCAGCGTGTCAATGCGATGTTGTTCCAGCGACTGTATCCCCCACCGCCTGGCGTTATCATTAGATGGTAATGCCCGTTGGACAATAATTGTATCTCGGGGGTCGGCGTATCCGCATGCGTGAAGATTCGCGGTTCATAGCGCACAGGCTTAATTCTTCCCTCATGGGACTCAAAATGACGACGCGGGCTGTAGAGTTCAACTTCATCGGGTACGCGCTCCTGTAACAGCAGGCTGGCCGATCTGAACGCTGGACTCGACATGAATCGCCCGGCCATAGGGGCATCAAGCAGCAGATGCCCCAGCGCCTGGAAAGCCATGCCCTGATGGTGCGCCATCCAGGATTGAACAACCAGGAAAAGCTGCCCGGTTGCCAGTCGCGATGGCGTATAGTCCAACGCTTCATAAAAACCATATTCGCCGCGCGCGCCGTTTTCCTGCAGCCTGAGCAGATTGTCGCAGGCCTTTTGCGGTGAAACCAACAGCGCCAGCAGCGTGGCATAAGGGGCTACCACCATATCGTCGGCGAGTCCGCGCCGGAGACCAAGGCCGGGTACGCCAAATGCCTGATACTGATAATTATGTTGAACATCAAACGCATGGTAGCCAGACTCAGAGACGCCCCACGGCACGCCACGCTCTTTGCCCCAGTTTATCTGCCTGATTACCGCAGATTTGCTCATCTCATCCAGCAGACTGCCGTGCCAGGTTGGCATCACCAGATTCGGCATCAGATATTCAAACATTGAACCGCTCCAGGACATCAGGGCAGTTTCATGATCGATGGTGGTAAACAGTCGGCCAAGTGCATACCAGCTTTTAAGCGGCAGCTGATTCGTCGCAATAGCGACAAAACTGGTCAGGCGGATTTCTGAAGGCAAAAGATCGTAGTGGCTTTTATCCAGCGTGTTGGTATCGCAGTTGTAGCCCACACTTAGCATGCTGGTAGCCGTGTTATACAGAAACGTAAAATCCATTCGCGCATGGTCAGCGAGACGTTGTTCAAGTTCGCTGATAATCGCCAGTCGCCGCCGGGCCTGGGTCATAACGGCTGTCGGCGCGATAACCGCTTCAAGGGTGATTCCGCCAGCCAGCTCACTCAGCGTAGGCAGGGCCTGTGCATGATATGTCACCGGTAGCCAGCCAAGCAGCGTCGTCCATTCATCACAAAGCTGCTGCAGTTGACTGACCAGATGCGCCGTCCAGCGCACCACCACGCGGCTTTCCTCCTGAGACAGCCGGGCCAGTTCGTTGCCGTGCACCTGCATTTTTTTGAGTTCGCTTAACCACTGCCCTGAAGGTAACGATGCAGCATTAAGGCACTGCGTGCGCAGCACGCCCAGGCTGGCTGGCGCGTTATGGCCCCAATATTTTTCCAGCACATGCAGAGTATCATTCAGCCCCTCCAGTAGGCGTACGCCGTTGAAAACGGGCTGATGACGCATGGCTGACAGCCCTTCGCGCAGTGTCAGTAAGTGGCCGGCCATATTGCCGCTGTCAACGCTGGAAACATAACGCGGGCTGAGTGGCGCAAGCGTGCGGGTGTCATACCAGTTATACAAATGTCCCCGGTAATGCTCCATCTTATCCAGCGTGTCGAGCGTCTGCGTGATGCGCTGCAGGACATCCGCGCCAGAGAGATAACCGAAATCCCAGGCCGTAAGGTTCGCCAGCAAGGACAGTCCGATATTGGTGGGTGACGTGCGATGCGCGATTTTGGGCTCCGGGATTTCCTGATAATTGTCCGGGGGAAGCCAGTTTTCCTGCGCCGTCGCGAAGGTCTCGAAAAACGCCCAGATTTCTCTGCTGGTCTGACGCAGAAGTCGTTTCTGTTGCGGGTCAGGCAGAAACGCCTTACGCGCTGGCGGGCGGCTCAGTCCACTCAATAATAGCGGTGCCAGGCACCATGACAGGCTGATGATCAGGGCCAGGGTCAGCCATTGTGGCGCCAGTAGCAGCGTCAGAAGCGTGAGTGCCGCACCACAAGCCACATTCAGCCACATTACCCGATAAAAACGAAAGGCAGAAAGTTGGGACTGAAGGCTGTCCGGACTGTGGCTGGACCATTGCGTCAGGTTGCGCTGGCTGATGCCAAGGCGCCAGAGCGTTACGGCGATCGCATACAGCGAATAGCCCGCCTCATGGGGCAATAAAATAAAATTGAGTCCGATCCGAGAAAGTCGCTTCAGTGCCCCCGCCGTAACCAGCACCAGATGTTGCCTCAGAGGACGACGATGCGGCTTGTTGGCAAGATCGATAAGGATACAGAGCGCAGCAGGCAGCAGCCAGACCAGGGCCAGAACGCCCAGCCAGTATCCCGGATTCGGCACCCACAGCAGCGCGCTAAACTGCAGCACCAGTAGTGCGGGGGCGACCAGGCTGCGGCGCAGGTTATCAAACAGTTTCCAGCGAGAGAGCGCCGACAATGGGTTTTTATCCCGCGTCCCATCCGCTTTTCGGACCCGCAGCTTAAGCCAGTTAAGCAGTTGCCAGTCGCCACGGATCCAGCGCGTACGGCGTGCGACGTCGGACAGATAGTTGTTCGGGTACTGCTCGTAGAGTAAGACCTCGCTCAGCAGCCCGGCGCGGGCATAGCATCCTTCCAGAAGATCGTGACTGAGCACCAGATTTTCCGGGCAGGTGTTGGCCGTGGCCTGGACAAAAATATCCACGTCGTAAATTCCCTTGCCGACGAAGGAGCCTTCTTCAAACAGATCCTGATAGATATCTGAAGACATCATGGAATAAGGGTTATTACCCGGTACGCTGCTGCGCATCGCGGCATAGCGGCCCTGACCGTTACGCGGCATCTCTTCTGCCAGCCCCGGTTGTAAAATACCGTATCCTTTGACGACCCGCTGACATCGTGGATCGTATTCCGGCTTGTTCAACGGATGCGCCATCGTTGCGACCAGCTTATGCGCGGTATCACGTGGCAGGAGCGTGTCGCTGTCCAGCGTGATGACATACTTAATCTGTCCGGGTAAGCGGTTCGCGGGCATGCCCGCAACGCTGGAAAATTGCGTGTCTGGATGACGTAACCAGCTGTTCAGCAACGCCAGCTTGCCCCGTTTGCGTTCATAACCCATCCAGATCCCCTGCGATGCATTCCATTCAGGCGAGCGGTGGAGCAAATAAAAGCGCTGATGGCGGCAAGGATAGCGCAGGTTAAGCCGGTGCATTTCTGACATCGCCTGACTAAACAGTGCGCGTTGTTCATCCGTACTTTCAGTCGCCGCGTCAGCAAAATCGGTAAGAAGCGCGAAACAGAGGTTATCGTCCTGGTTGCCAAGCCAGCACACTTCAAGGCTTGTGAGGAGCGTGCTGAAGCCGGCGTGACTCGTCAGCATGCAGGGGATCGCCACCAGCGTGGAGTATGTCACCGGAATCCCGTCAGAAAAGTCCATTCGTGGCAGCGGTCGGGGAGTCCGAAAGCGGGTCGTCGCTTCACTGAGTATATCGCTGACCAACTGACTCAACGCCACAATCAAAGGTAAAGCCAGCAGTAACAACCACCAGGCCATGCCCAGACTCGCTGTGTCATACAATATTGCGGCGGTGGCCGCCGTGGTTAACAGGCTCATGCTCCCAAGCCAGGATAACAGAGGATATCTGTTGAGACTGTGCCGCAAGCGTTTGAGGCCAGAGCTCGCCACCGACAAATGGTGATCTAACTGACGCCGCCCTTCTCCCATCAGATAATATCCAATGTGATGAGAGGGCATGCCCGGTTGGGTTGATGCTGACAACGCCAGTATGCGGCTTGCCACGTCGGGCTCACTGAGCTGACTTTCCCGGGCCAGAATCTCAATCACATGGCGATAATGATCGCGGGTATCAAAATGCATACAGGAATATATGCCCGCCGGATCGCGACGTAACGTCTGCTCAACCACACTAATGTTCTCGGCGAAATCAGCCCAGTTGGTTTCATTGAGCAGGCGTAACCCGGCAATACTGTTGCTGACGGAAAGTTGACTGGCCGCAAGCTGTTGGTTGAAGCGATGGATCAGTAACTCGGTTGTGAGGCCTTGCTCGGCAAGGCGTTGTTCTACCCAGCCCAAGGGTAATGCCAGCGCATTCCCCTGCCCGTGCAGACGACGAACCATTTCCGCGACAAAGGCACTGCTCAGTGGCGGCCGGGAACGCGCCATGTCGGCGATCACCAGAATGAGGTCAGCTGGCGCATGTTCGGCGCAGTCGGTCATCCGCGTTATCCAGCTGTCAGCAAGGCTGCGTTCCTGCTGAGCCTGAACCACCTCAATACTGACCCGACGCAGATTTTCAATCAGCGCCAGTCGCAACATACCGGGCAACGCCCAGACTTCCCCTAACGTCAGCGGCGTGACCTGTTGGTAGGCGCCGATGTAGCTGGTCAGACTGGCGGTGTCCCAGCGTCCGTCACCATGCGCAACCGCCTCGGTAGCAATATCATAGATACGCGGACAAGGGTGCGGAGACGCGAGTGAAGGAAGACCTTTGCCAAAGCTGGTCGGCAAGTGCTGGCGGACGTTGCGAATTTGCTCCTCAATCAGGTAGTAGTTGTCCAGCAACCACTCCCCAGCGGGCATAATGCTGGTTTTTTTACCGGCGTTAAGCGTGTAACAGTTTTGTGTAATAACGGCTTCGTTATCACTTAATCGTTTTAGCAGGTAGTACGGCATCTTGTCCGGCGACAATTTATGCGTATGCGCCAGCTTTTGACCATAACGCTCAAGCTGAGGCGTTGAGAACAGCTCCGGGCGCGGAGTGTTTTCCCCCATAGGGTCATTGGAAGAAAACGATGCGCGCCCTGGCGCTTTTGTCATGATACGGGCGCGGCGAAACCATGCCCCAGGATTTATTTTCATAGTCTTGCTCTCATGCGACATTAACGCGCAGGAGCAGTTGAGAAATCAGTTCAGAAACGTTCTCTCAGGATGGGCGTAAGGCATCAGGGATTTATCAGCTGCAGGTCCAGGTCTTTACGGTATAACAGGGAAGATCGTCGGATCTGAAAGTCAGGTGCTAACGTGGAGAGACAAAGAGAGATTTACATCCCGGACAAAGCATAGCCTGTTTCAGGCGAATCTTTGAGGCAGGCTGGGAGGAACTTAAACCGCAGGCAGGACAGACTACCGTGGACGGAGCACTCATGAACTTCCTGGCGTAATCGAGAAGAGACATGGTGGTTACCCTTTAGAGGAATGAAACTCATACTATCACAGTTGATTAATTTCCAATCGATTTGTTTCGTTGTTACCTGCCTGCAAGTGAGCAGTTACATAAAGTGGGAGGATTATTTAATTTTGCCCCTGGAAAAAGGCGTCACTTTCATACTTTTTCTAAAAAAATATTATTGCTAAAAACCTCAGTTTTTTACTCACTGTCAAAAAAAGTGCTTGCGACGGTTATTTATGCCCTGTTTTTAAGCGCTTCCGAGAGTATCAACGCTCTAAACAATCAGGGGTGAGGCTCCTTTAAGAACTGATGACCCGCCACACCCGGTTTACTGTAGCAGCAGACATCCAGATTTACTTCTGCGATCCTCAATCCCCTGGCAACATGGCTCAAATGGAAATACGAACAGGATGCTCAGACAATATTTTCCAAAGGGAACTGACTTATCGGTTCACAGCCAGCAAAGACTAAACAGCGTTGCCAGACAGCTCAACGAAAGGCCGAGAAAAACGCCAGACTATGAATCACCCGCAGAAGGGTTCAATAAATGTGTTGCATCTATCGGTTGAACTCACAGCACAAAGCGGACGTTTTAATCTGAATTAACCCCTGCATGCAGTGAGAGCCGTGTTTCGAATGGCGCTTAAGCGGCATGACGGCGCCAGAGGACGTAAAAGATGGCGCAGATGATGAACGGCCCCTTACGCCCGACGTAGTCGGCTACAGCCATATAAATCGTGACATTCCCTACCTTTCTTTAAACAGCCCTGCAGGCTTTCAGCAATGA
>Ga0157371_10003489_pt1 | contig 14224 bp, 13 predicted proteins | sample C45metaG_FD_113462 | JGI IMG/M metagenome (GOLD analysis project Ga0157371, IMG submission 113462) | Corn rhizosphere microbial communities from Kellogg Biological Station, Michigan, USA - C4-5 metaG | ecosystem: Host-associated > Plants > Roots > Rhizosphere > Soil | place: USA: Michigan...
TCAGCGAGTCGACGCCGCCGCTGCTGCCCAGCACCTCGAACACGAGGACGATTTTCCAGATCAGGGCTAGCCCGGTGCGGGCTGCCGCCAGCACGTAAGGCGTGAGCTGCGGAATGAAGACCAGCCTGAGCCGCCGCCGAAGCGGCATGCGGAACGCCAGGGCGAGCTCGTCATAGTCCGGTGAAAAGCTGCGTACGCCTTCCCGGATGGTGGTGATGACCAGCGGCACCTTGTTGATGATCACCGCGAGGATGATCGCCGTCTCGTTGAGCCCGAGCGAGATGTACAGGACGATGGCGATGACGACGGCCGGCAGATTGAGACCGACGATCACCCAACTGGAAAACAGCCGGTCGAGAATGCGCGAGCGGCCGAACAGGATGCCGATGGCGATGCCGATGGTCATCGCCACGACAAACGAGATTGCCGCACGCTCCAGCGTCTTTCCCATGTCGACGATCAGCTTGCCGTCGACGAGGTCGGTCCACAGCTCGATTGCAACGGCGACAGGTGTGGGAAACAGGCGTCCTGGAAAGATCGTCGCCAGCACCTGCCAGACCACCAGCAGCAGGATCGTGCTGACCAGCTCCCACCGCACCCCTGGTGTGCGGCGGGCCGGTTTGGTCTTGGTGCGCGCCGGCGGCGCGCCGCCCGGCAGATAGTCTATTTGTGGAATCCCTTCCAGAACGTGCCGTCGTCGAGGTCGGTCACGTCACCGACGACATCCTTGCCGCCGTACTGGGCCATCAGCGCGAAAGCCTGCTTGGCCGGCTCCATATCGGAGTAGACGTAGCTCGAGACAATGCCGGCACGATAGTCGTCGCGCAGTTGCTTGAACAGGGCGTCGTCGTCCTTGACGTTCATCACCGGGCGAATCTTGTCCCATAGCGCGTCATCGGTCAGCAGGGCCTGCTTGGTCTCGAAGGACGCCTTTAGGAACGCAACGATTTCCTTGTTCTTCTCTTTCGCCACGTCGTCGAAGAAGGTCCAGCCGAGCAGCGGCGGGGTCTGGCTGACGCCCAGGTCCTTGAGCAGATCGGGCACCGACGTCAGCTGGGTCATTCCCGCGACTTTGGCTTTCGCTGCCCAGTTCCAGAGGTTGAGCGCGGCCTGCGCCTTTCCGTCGATGAGCAGTTCGTTGACCAGCGGCGGGGCGCCGAACTTCACATCGGCATCGTCGACAAGATTGCCGCCGGTTTGCTTCTTGTAGTCGGCGGCGAGGATCACGAAGCTCTTGTCGACGGGGCTGCCCGAGACCGCAAAGGTCTTGCCCTTGAGGTCGGCGATCGACTTGATGCCGGCCTTGGGGTCGACCATCAGGCCACCCACGTCCAGCGAGTGCGGGACCATGGTGACCATGTTGCCCTGATGCCGCTGCAGGTTCACCCAGACGAAGTCGGAGAGCACGATATCGGCAGCCTTGGCCTGGAGGGCCACCTGGCCGGCCGGACTGTCGGCGACGTCGTTTATGGTGAGGTCGAGCTTGTACTTCTTGTCGATGCCGAGCGCCTGCATCGCGGCGATTTCCCACTTGGCGGTGCCGGTGCCTTGCAGGGCGAGGGTCAGCTTCAGCTGTTCGGGACTGAAACCGGATAGCAGGGTTGCCGCGCCCAGCGCGAGGCCGAGCAGCGCGGCACGAGCAAACTTGGACATGAATCTCCCTCAGGCATGCGCTCTTGTTGGTCGATGAGCTAACACCCCACATCATTGGTCGAGGCTATGATTCGTATTGCCATGCATCGGTTGCCTGCGTTCGAAACCTCGGGCGACAAAGGCGATAGGCGGAGTCTATCGCCGCCATAGGCGTATTCTTGGGAGGCATTGTTGCGACGAGTCATGATGGCGTCACTGGCGGTGTCGCTTGCCGGACTTCTGGGGGCAGTGGCACCGGCGCTCGCGGCCGGCAACCTCGCGGCGAAGGGAACCGAGCTCCCTGAGCTCAAGATGGACACCAGTACCGACACGTTCTCTCAGACCGAATATGACCTGGAGACCGGCAAGTTCTATTTTCTGAACATCTCGGCCGATGACGGCGCCGACAACCTGGCGTTCATGGCGCCTGAGTTCTTCCGCAATGTCTGGGTCGATCAGTTTGTGGTCAATGACCTCGAGATCAAGACGCAGGACCCCTATAGTCTCGAATTCGACAATGCAGGCACGTTCCGCATCAGCTTCGTGCCGATCCGCCCCGGCGTGTATGAATTCTATTCGCCCGGTTACGAGGACAAGGGCTTCAAGGGCAAGTTCGTGGTGAAGTGATGGTCGAGCGCAGGACAGTATTGGCCGGGGGCGCGGCGTTGGCGGCACTCTCTCTGGTGCGGCCCGGTCCGAGCTATGCGGCCGGCACCGGCAACATCTTCGTGTCGACCGAGAAGGGCAACGAGGTTGTCGTTCTCGACAAGAGCTACAACGTCATCAAGCGGATCGCGACCTCGAAGCGGCCCCGCGACATGCAGATGACCAAAGCGCACGATCGGCTTTACGTCGCGTGCGGCGACGAAGACACGATCGATGTCATCGACCTCGCCAAGCTCGAGGTGGTCGACTCGATCCCGACGAGCCCGAGCCCGGAGATGTTCCGCCTCTCCGACGACGAGCAATCGATCTACGTTTCGGACGAGGAGAACTCGACGGTCGAAAAGATCGATCTCAAGTCCAAGGTTCAGGTGCAGTCGATTGCGAGCGGCGCCGAGCCTGAGGGCATCTTGATCATGCCCGGCGGCAAGATCGTCTTCGCGACGTCCGAAGTCGCCGACATGGTCCATATCATCGATACCGCGCAGGGCGCCGTCATCAAGAACATTCTGGTGGGCACCCGGCCTCGCCGCTTCATCTACCTGCCCACGCTAAATGAGGTCTGGGTCAGTTGCGAACTCTCGTCCGAGGTGTTCATCATCGATTCCAACACCTATGAGATCAAGGGTGACAGCCTGGTCATTATCCCGCCCGGCTTCCAGGAACAGGACGTGACGCCGGTCGGCATGGCGTCTCTCAAGGACGACAGCAAGGTCTTGCTCAGCCTCGGTCGCGCCAACCACGTCGCCATCCTCGATGCCAAGTCGCACAACGTGCTGGCGTTCGTCCTGACCGGAAAACGTCCCTGGTCGATCGATCTCAGCGCCGACGAAAAAACTGCGATCGCTGCAAACGGTCTTTCCGACGACATCACCGTCATCGACATGGTGGCGATGCAGCCGGTGCAGTCGCTACCCATCGGCCGCGTCCCGCACACGGTGGTCATCGATGACTAGACTGGCGCTGCTCGGCCTTTCTGTCCTGGCCGGTCTCGCCTTCGCGATGGGCCCGGCTCTCGCGCAGGATGACGGCGACAAGCCCGCCGCGCCGCAGAGTGCCGCCGTACCCGGGCCGCCGCCCTCTGGTCCGGTGAGCACCGCGAAGGTCGGCTTTCTCGATCTCAAGAACGACGTTCGCTATCACCCGCAAATCGCCTACACGCGCATCCAGATTTCGCCGGCACTGCATCCGGTCGAGGGGGCTCGCGTGGCCGTCAGCGATATGAAGATCATCACCGATGCGGCCAACGTGCAATTGTCCCTCGACGAGGAGCAAGCGACCGACGCCAACGATGCCATTGCCAAGCTCAAGGCCATGGCGGCTGCCGGAGAGCGGTTTGCGATCCTCGACCTCCCCGGAGACATGGTGGCCCAGGTCGGCCCGGCGCTGGCAAACACCAGGCTCACCATGATCAACGCGACGGCTCCGCAGGATGCCTTGCGCGAAATGTGCCTGCCCAACATGCTGCACGCGGCCGCGTCCGACCGCATGCTGGCCGACGCCTACACGGAGTTCCTGAGGCATCGCAATTGGCTCAAGGTGCTGCTGCTGCAAGGCGACCAGCCGCGCGACAAGCAGATGGCCGACGCTTTCCAGCAGTCGGCGGATCGCCTCGGAATCTCCGTTGTCGCACGCAAGCAGTTCACGCTCTCGACCGATCCGGCCAACCGCGAGAACAACGACACGATGCTGGTGACCGGCGGCATCGACTACGACGTAATCTATATCGCCGACTCGCTTGGCGAGTATTCGCGCAAGCTGCCCTACAACACGCTGCTGCCGCGACCCGTTATCGGTTCGGCCGGGTTGACCGCCTCCGAGTGGCACTGGTCCTGGGACCAGGACAGCGCGACCCAGATCACGCTGCGCTTCCAGCGCGCCTCGGAAGGCCACCGGGTCATGTCGGGGTACGACTGGGACACGTGGATGGCCTTCAAGGCGATCGCCACGGCCTATGCCAAGGCCCGGTCCACCGACCCCGACAAGATCGACGCTTATCTGAAGGGCAAGCGATTGAAGCTCGATGGATCGAAGGGGATCGAGATGGATTTTCGGCCGTGGGACAGGCAGCTTCGCATGCCGATCGTTCTGGCCACGAGCGATTCGACGGTCGGGGCCGCGCCGTTCCCGGAGTTCCAGCATGAAAACAACGAGCTCGATAGCCTCGGAGTCGATCAGCCGGAGTCGAAGTGTCCAGTAGCGCAGCAGTAGTAGCGGCCACCACTCATCCCGCCGAACTTCCCGTCATCGCCCGCTACTGGGTTGGTTTCTCGGCGATCGTCTGGCGCGAGATCGCAAAGTTTCTGCGCCAGACCGAGCGGCTGATCTCCGCGCTGGTGCGCCCGTTGCTTTGGCTGCTGGTGTTCGCAGCAGGGCTGCACGATCTCCTGGGTGTGTCGATCATCCCGCCATACCGCACCTATGTGCAGTACCAGGAGTATGTCTTGCCCGGGCTGCTCGGCATCGTGGTGCTGTTCCAGTGCATGCAGTCGGCGCTGTCGATGGTCTACGACCGTGAAGCCGGCGTGATGCGGGTCATGCTGGTGACGCCGCTGCCGCGCAACTTCCTGCTGTTCTCCAAGATCTGCGCCGCAACGGCGCTTTCGATCCTGCAGGCCTATGCCTTCATCTTGGTGGCGCGCATCCTCGGCTTCGGCTTTCCCGGCTTCGGCTGGCTGACCATCCTGCCGGCGGTGATCCTCGACGGCCTGATGCTCGGCTCGATTGGCCTGCTGGTCTCGGTCTATACGCCCAAGATCGAAAACTTCGCCGGGATGATGAACTTCGTGGTGTTCCCGATGTTCTTCCTGTCCGCCGCGCTCTACCCGCTGTGGAAGCTGCGCGAGGCCGGCGCCTTCGCCATCTGGTACCTGGCCAACGCCAATCCCTTCACCTACGCGGTCGAGCTGATCCGGTTCGCCGCCTACGGCCAGGTCGACTGGCTGTCGCTCGGCGTCGTCGTGGCGTGCACGGTCGTGGCATTCTTGCTCGCCGCCCGGGGCTACAATCCGCAGTCCGGCGCCATCCGCAACGTCCGCCGCGCCTGAAGTGGCGGCAGCGGTCGTCATGGCACGCGGACTTTCGTCCCGGCTTGGGCTCGCTGACGTCTCCTCATTGCCCGAGGAAGCCGATCGACACCAGCGCGAAGATGGGCAGCAGGACGACGACTGAGCACGCCATGTAGGCGAAAAATCCCGGCATCCGCACCTTTTGTTCGCGGGCAATGGCGTAGACCATTAGATTGGGGGCGTTGCCGATGTAGGAATTGGCGCCCATGAACACAGCGCCGGCCGAAATGGCGATCAGCGTCGTGGCGCCGGCGGTCATCAGATGCTGGGCATTCCCGCCGGCCAGCTCGAAGAACACCAGATAAGTCGGAGCATTGTCGAGGAAGGACGACAACGCACCGGTGACCCAGAATAGAGCGATGTTCTGGAAGTTGCCGTCGGGGCGCATGACCAGGGACACGAGCGGGGCAAAGGCTCCCGTCATGCCGGCCGAGAGGATGGCGGTGACCGGGATCAGTGTGATGAAGATGCCGGCGAAGAGGACGGCCACTTCCCGCAGTGGCCCCCAGCTGAAGCTGTTTTCCTCCCGCAGCAGCGGTGGCGTCCAGCGCAGGGAGATCATGATGATCGCCAGCAGCGCGGCGTCGCGGGTGAGGCTCGAAACCTCGATGTCTGCAGCCCAGAGGCTGAATCGTCCCAGCTCGACGGTGCCGCTGAGGCTCACGACGGCGACAATCGCGACAACGAGCAGGATGTTGAGGAGTCCGGCCAGCCGCAGCGGCGTCGGCGGGGTGGGGTCGCGCCGCAACCGCCCCTCCTTCCGATAGAAGAAAAGGTCGACCGCGAGGAAGATGGCCAGAACGCCTGCTGCGGCGGTCAGCGTGAGCGGCAGCAAATGGATGGTCGGCCAGAAGAAGTCGACACCGTGCAGATAGCCGAGGAAGAGTGGTGGGTCGCCAAGCGGTGACAACGAGCCGCCGATGTTCGAAACGAGGAAGATGAAAAAGACCACCACGTGGGCGTTGTGCCGCCGGTCGTCATTGGCGCGCAGCAGCGGCCGGATGAGGATGATCGATGCGCCCGTCGTGCCCACGAGATTGGCGAGCACAATCCCGACAGCGAGGAGCGCAGCGTTGGTGCCCGGTGTGCCGCGCAGGTTGCCTCGCACCACGATGCCGCCGGCCGTGACAAACAGCGCCGTGAGCAGCAGCACGAAGGGGAGGTAGTCGCCGATGATGGTGATGAGCGCCAGCCGGGCGGTTGCAGACGGCCCGAAAACCACCGCCAGCGCCAGCAGCGTTACAATCACGAGCCCGGCGACGAACAGCGGCTGTGCCCGTTCCCAGACTCGACCCGCGACCAGCGGCATCACGGCCATCGCGGCCACGAGCAGGACGAAGGGAAGGCCCCAGAAAAGCGAGAGCGACGATCCCTGAATTTCCGGCAAGGCCTGCCCTTCACACCCTTCAGCGGTGCGCTGCACCGCTACTCAGACAATGGTCCATTAGATCGACAGCGTCGCCAGTCGCTCCGCCCGCTTCTGCGCTGCGATGCGGAATGGCGCGTTGGGTGCGCCGTAGCCGGAGTAGCCACCGCGTCTTTCGGTGATCTCGAAAAAGAAACCCTGGCCAATGGCGGCGCTGTACATCTGGAAGAACTCGCCCCGATCATCCCGGTCATAAAAGATGTTGTGCGACTTGAGCGTCTCGACGTAGCCGCTGTCGAGGCCGTGCCGTGCCGCCAGGTCCTGGTAGTACGTGCCGGGAATGGCGAGCGCCGCGAAGCCGCGGTTTTCGAGCGCAGTGGCCGTCGCCAGGATATCGTCGGTGGCCAGCGCCAGATGCTGGATGCCCGAGCCGAAATTGCGCTGCACGAACTCGCCCGCGAATGTGCGGCTGCTGTCGGCACCGTTGAGCGTCAGCCGTAGTGAACCCGAATGCGCCGCGACGACCTGGCTCCGCACCAGGCCACCGGGGTCGAGAACGTCCACCATCGGGCTCTTGTCCACCTCGAAGATCGACCGATAGAAGAGCACCCAGGTCAGCATCTGGTCGTAGTCCATCGTCTGCGCGAGGTGGTCGATCCGGATCAATCCGCCGGCCGCGTTGGCAACGTGCTCCAGCGGCACGAACTCGCGCTCCCATATCGCGCCCAACTCTTCGGACCGATCGAGAAAGTAGATGAGGCCGCCCCCCACGCCACGGATGGCGGGGACCATTGTCTCGCCGTCGGCGACGCCCTGCTCGAAGACATTTGCGTCAAGCGCCACCGCACGGGCGACCGCGGCGCGGGCGTCGGGAACCTCGATGCCGAAGGCATAAGCGCACAGCCCGTGCGTCACATATTGCGAGCGAACCAGACCCTCCGGCTCGGTGTTGACGATGAGCCGGATGTCGCCCTGCCGGTAGAGCGTCACCTGCTTGCTGCGATGTCGCGCGGTGGGCAAAAAACCGAGCTGCCCCAAAAGCTGCGTAAGCGGCGCGACGTCGTCCGGCGCCGCGGCGAACTCGACGAAAGCGATCCCTGCGACGGGACTGCGCTCGGGCATGGCCGGCACGGTGTGGCCGATGGGCGAAGGTTCGGCGCGCTGCACCTGGTCCATCAGGTAGAGCAGGGAGCGGTGCCCGTCGGCCGCGATGACTTTGGGCGATCCGCCGCGGAACTGGTCGTTGAACACTTCCAGCGACAGCGGGCCGGTATAGCCGGTCGCGGCCACGGCGCGGACGAAGTCGACCACCGGCAGGTCGCCCTCGCCGGGCATGGAGCGGAAGTGCCGGCTGAGATAGAGCAGGTCCATGTCGATGCGCGGCGCATCGGCGAGCTGGACGATGAAGATGCGGTCGCCCGGAATGGCCCGGATGGTGTCCGGATCGATCCGCCGCACCAGGGTGTGGAAGCTGTCGAGGATGAGACCGACATTGGGATGGTCCGCGCGGCGGACGATTTCCCAGGCGTCGCGATGGTCGTTGACGTGCCGCCCCCAGGCGAGCGCCTCGTAACCGACGCGAATGCCCATCGGGGCGGCCACTTCACCCAGTTCCCGCAGATCGGCCGCCGCCCGGTCGATGCCGCCGAGCGCTTCGGGCGAGACATTCGAGCAGATCAGCATCAGGTCCGCACCCAACGCGGTCATCACCTCGAATTTGCGGCGTGCCCGCTCGAAGGCGCGCGAGCGCAAGGGCTCGGGCAGACCTTCGAAATCGCGGAACGGCTGGAACAGCGTGATCTCGAGCCCGCTGTCGTCGATCATCTTGCCGAGCTCGCGGGGCGTCGCGCCAAAGGTCAGGAAGTCCGTCTCGAAAATCTCGATGCCGTCGAACCCGGCCGCAGCAATCGCGTCGAGCTTTTCCGGGAAGGTTCCGCTGATCGAAACGGTGGCGATCGATGTCTTCATGCCGGGCGCCATCAATCCTGGGGCAGCGCCGCAGACCGCACGACGTACCGCTCGACCATCTCGACGGCGTTCCGCTTGAGAGCAGCCAAAGCCTTGGGCGCTCCAAAGTTGCGGCCGAAGATTTTCGAGAACGTCGCCCGGTTGGAGACATTGAAGAAGCACAGCGCACTGATCTGCCAATGCAACTCCACCGGTTCGAGCCCGGGGCGAAAGACCTTGGACTCGACGCCGCGCTGATAGACGCGCGAGATCGTGGCAATCGCCGACGCATTCTGCTGGCGGATCGCCGGTGAGCGGTCGAGATACGCCCCATGGTGGATGTTCTCGATCATCACCATGCGGATGAACGCCTCGTGCCGGTGGTGGTGGTCGAAGGTGAATTCGACCAGCCGGCGCAGGGCTTCGATGGGTGGCAGGTGCTCGACATCGAGGGCCGCCTCGCCCTCGCGTACAGTGAGGTAGGCGTTCTCCAGTGCGCGAAGGTAGAGGCCGTCCTTGCCGCCGAAATAGTAGTAGATCATCCGCTTGCTGGCGCGGGTGCGCGCCGCGATCTCGTCGATCCTCGCGCCCGACAGGCCATTCAGCGCAAACTCCTCGAGCGCGATCTCGAGGATGTCGCGCTGCGTTCCTTCCGGATCTTGTACGCGCTTGCCGGTTGCCCGGCGGGGTTTCGAGGAGTGGGCAGGAGCCCGCCCGGAGCTCGATTTCAGTGCGCGCCGGGCAGCAGGCGGTCGCGATTGACTTGAACGTACCATTTCGTACATTGTGCCACTGGAACGAGACCAAGTACAGCCCGCAAGAGGCGTCGGTCCCGGGAGGAGAGCGGGCGCGACAGCGGCCGCGGGCATCGAGCCGGGTCACGGCCACAGGGCCGCAGCACCGGCGTGGACAGGGAGGATCATCCACAATGAGCCATGGCAATTCATCGGGGTCGCGGTCGAATCTCGACCGCCGGACATTTCTGGGTGCATCGGCCGCCTCGCTGGTGACGGCGGGCATCGGGCTTGGCGCCGGACGCGCCGCTGCGGCCGATAAGGTGCTGCTGCGCCTGTCTTCGCCTGCGACGGAGACGGACCAGCGCGCTGTGGCGCTGACCAGCGTGTTCGGACCCGCAGTGGCCGATTTCGCCACGTTCGAACCGCACTGGAACGCCACTCTGTTCAAGCAGGGCACCGAGCTCGAGGCGATTGCCCGCGGCAATCTCGAAATGTCGATCACCTCGCCGCAGGAGCTGGCAACCATCATTCCCGCCTGGTCGATCTTCTCGGCGGGCTATCTGCTGCGTGACGCCGAGCACCAGAAGAAGGTGTTCGCAAGCTCGATCATGGACGGCATGAAGAAGGACGTCGAGGACCAGCTTGGCGTCAAGCTGTTGACCGTGATGTACCTCGGGCGTCGGCAGCTCAACCTGCGGATGAGCAAAGCCGACAAGACGGTGAAGACTCCGGCCGACCTCAACGGCGTCAAGCTCAGGATGCCGGGTGGCGACGCCTGGCTGTTCCTCGGCAAGGCCCTTGGCGCGAACCCGGTGCCGGTGGCCTTCACCGAAATCTACACCTCTCTCCAGACGGGCGCGATCGACGGCCAGGACAATCCCCTGCCGACGGACAAGGATTCCAAATTCTACGAGGTCACCAAGCAGATCTGCCTCACCAGCCACTTGGTCGACCAGAACTACCTCGCCTTCTCAAAGAAGGTCTGGGACGGATTGAGCCCCGACCAGCAGGCGACGGTCCAGAAGGCCGCCGACGACGCGGCCGAAACGGGCCGACAGAAGCAGCTCAAGCTCGAGGATGACCTGGCGCAGTTCTTCAAGGATCAGGGGCTCGACGTCTACGAGCCCGACATCGACGCCTTCCGCTCGCACGTGCAGCAGGCTTATCTGGCGTCCGATCTTGCCAAGGACTGGCCGAAGGGCATGGTGGATCAGGTCAACGCGATCAAATAGGCCAACATGCATCGCCTCGTCCCCTGGCTGCGGGCGCGGGCAGACAACGTGGCGGTGGCGCTGCTCGCCGTCATGTTTGTCTCGTTCATGGTCCAGATCGTCTCGCGCTACGTGCTCAATGCTCCGGTAGACTGGACGCTCGAGCTCTGCCTCACGACCTGGCTCTGGGTCGTCTTCTGGGAGGCGGCGTTCCTGCTCGACGACCGCGACCACATCCGGTTCGACCTCCTCTACGTGATGGCGGGCCGGCGCCTCCGCCGCACTTTGGCGCTGCTCGCGGCGCTCGCGATCGTCGTTGCGTTCCTGGTCTCGCTGCCGGCCACCTGGGGCTACATCAGCTTCGAGAAGATCCGGCACAGCGACGTGTTGCATATCCGGCTGGACTATGTGTTCAGCATCTACGGCATCTTCCTGCTGGCCACTATTGTTCGCTACGGCCTGCGCATCTGGCGGCTGGCGCGCGGCGGTGAGGTTGAGGCTCCGGCGACCGAGGAGGCGCCGTGAGCCTTCCCTTCGCTCTATGCTTCCTCGCGCTCTTCGTGCTCGCCGGCATGGGCGCGCCGATTGCCTTGTCGATGATCGGCGCCGCGATCGTCTACCTGCTCGTCGGCGGACAGGATCTTTCGCTCGCCGGCGAACAGATCATCCAGGGACTGTATGGCAGCTTCGTCATCCTGGCGGTGCCGCTGTTCATCATTGCCGGCAATCTGATGAACGCCGGAACGGTCAGCGAGCGGCTATTGGCGTTCTGCAATGCCATCGTCGGCCGCTTCCGCGGGGGTCTCGGCCACGTCGACGTCGTGGTCAACATCATCCTTTCGGGAATGTCGGGGTCCGCCGTGGCCGACGCCGCAGCGATCGGCAAGGTCATCATCGAGATGATGACCAAGAACGGCCGCTACCCGGCGGGCTATGCAGCCGCGATCACCGCCGCTGCCGCCACCATCGGGCCGATCATTCCACCGTCGATCCCGATGGTGCTCTATTCTTTGGTCTCCGACGCTTCGATCGGCTACCTGTTCCTTGGCGGCGTGGTGCCGGGCCTGCTGATGGGCCTCGTCCTCATGCTGCTGAATGCGCGCGCCGCCCGCAAACGGAACTTCCCGGTCGAAGCGCCGGTGCCGCTCAAGGAAATTCCCCGCGTTACCGGGCGCGCCTTTCCGGCGCTGCTGATGCCCGTCATCCTGCTCTACGGCATCTATGGCGGCGTCACGACGCCGACCGAGGGGGCGGCCCTGGCGGCGGGTTATGCGCTGCTGCTCGCCGGGCCGATCTATCGCGCTTTGGGCTGGCGCGGCCTCTATAACGTGCTGTCCTCGAGCGCGCGGCAGACCGCCTCGATCGGCATCGTCATCGGTGGGGCGCTGATCTTCAATTACATCGTGGCGGCCGAGAATATCCCGGCCCACATGGCCACCTATCTCGACAGCCTTAACCTCAATCCGCTCGCCTTCCTCATCGTCGTCAACCTGATCCTGCTGTTCCTCGGCTGCCTCCTCGACGCCTCGACCATCATTCTCGTCGTGCTGCCGCTGTTCATCCCGAGCTGCCGCGCGCTCGGCATCGATCTGGTCTATTTCGGCGTCGTGGCGGTGGTGAACTGCATGATCGGGCTCATCACCCCGCCCTACGGTGTCGTGCTGTTCGTCATCAACGGCATCACGGGCATCCCGCTCAGTACCATCATCCGCGAAATCTGGCCCTTCATCGGCGTCCTCATCGTCGCGCTGATCCTGATGATCGTGTTCCCCGAGATCGTGCTGTGGCTGCCGCAGCAGTTCGGCTACAAGGGCACCGTGGGATGAGATCTGCGCAGCCAGGCCTCAGCCGTCTTCCTGCGGTCCGGCTGGGGCTCATCGGCGACAACATCCGCGACTCGCGATCGCCCGACCTGCACCGCCTGGCGGGTGAGCTTTGCGGCCTCGAGGTCGAATACGAGCTGCTCATTCCCCCCGAGATTGGCCGGTCGTTCGACGAAATCTTCGACACCTGTCGGGCCGACGGTCTCGGCGGCGTCAACATTACCTATCCTTACAAGGAACAGGTGATCGGCCGCTTGTCCTCGCGCAACCCGGACGTTGCCCGTGTCGGTTCGTCCAACACCGTCGTGTTCACGCCCGGCGGGCCCGTGGGCTACAATACCGACTATCTCGGCTTCGTTGCCGCCTATCGGGCGCATTTCGGCGATCGTCCTGCCGGGCGCGTCGCCATCGTCGGGGCCGGCGGCGTCGGTCGCGCCATCGCCTTCGCACTGGCAGCGCTCGGCGCGTCCGAACTGCGCGTGATCGATGCCGAGCCCGACCGCGCAGCCCGGCTGGCCACGGCACTGGGCGAGCTCTCACCTGCTGTGGCGGTGAAGGTCGAAACCGACATCACCACGATGCTGCGCGGCGCCGATGGGGTCGTCAACTGCACCCCGATCGGCATGTCCGGCCGGCCGGGAAGCGCCATTCCGCCTCAGCTGCTCGGCGGCCAGTCATGGGCGTTCGATGCCGTGTACACGCCGGTTGAAACGGAGTTCTTGCTCGCGGCCCGCGCCTCCGGCCTCGATACGCTCAGCGGCTACGAGCTGTTCTTCCAGCAGGGAATCAAGGCATTCGAATTGTTCACCGGACGAGTTCCGCCGCTCGATGCCTTGCGGCAGCGGCTCGCAGCACCTTCGCAACACAGGGAAGCCTCTTGATGAGACCCGGCGACAGCCATCCGATGCGCTTGAAGATCGGTACCAGCGCGGCGATGCTGACGCCGTTTACCGCAACCGGCGGCGTCGACTGGGGGCGGCTTGCCGCGCACGCCAAGCACCTCCTCGGGGCCGGCCTCAAGGTTGTCACCGCCTTCGGCACCACCGGCGAAGGCGTTTCCATCGACCGCGAGGTCCGCTTCGAGCTCTATGATCGCCTCGGGGAGGCCGGGGTCTCGCCGGGACAACTGGTCGAATGCGTCTACGGTCCCTCGTCCGGCGAGGCCGGAGCGCACGCCCGCCGTTCGCTCAAGGCCGGCTGTGCCGGACTGCTGCTGACGCCGCCGTTCTATTTCAAGGGCGTCGGCGACGAAGGCGTGTTTCGCTGGTTTGCGGAAGTCTTCGAGACGGTGGGGCCCGGGTGCCGGGACGTCATCCTCTACAACATCCCGGCGCTGACCGGCGTGACCATCGGCGCCGGGCTCGTGGGCCGGCTGCGGCAGGCTTTCCCCGAGGCGATCGCCGGCGTCAAGGACAGCGCCGGCGACTGGGCGCATACCCAATCTCTGCTCGCGGAGCACCGGGACCTGACGATCCTCGTCGGCCACGACGGGCACCTGGCCCAGGCCGTAGGGCAGGGCGCATCGGGGGCAATCAGCGGCATCGCCAATGTCGCGCCGCGTCTCGTGCAGCGCCTCGTTTCGGGCACCCACGATCCGCTGATCGAGGAGGCGCTCACGGTCGTGCTCTCGATGCCGGTCGTGCCGGCGCTGCGCGCGATCCTCGCGGCTCAGACGGGCGACCGCAGCTGGTTGCACCCGCGCGCGCCTCTGGTCGAGATAACTGCGCCACAGGAGGTCGCGCGCTGCGAGGCGCTCGGCAAACGCCTCGCCTGAGAA
>Ga0157371_10003493_pt1 | contig 14217 bp, 11 predicted proteins | sample C45metaG_FD_113462 | JGI IMG/M metagenome (GOLD analysis project Ga0157371, IMG submission 113462) | Corn rhizosphere microbial communities from Kellogg Biological Station, Michigan, USA - C4-5 metaG | ecosystem: Host-associated > Plants > Roots > Rhizosphere > Soil | place: USA: Michigan...
CGCCCTCGGCCTTGACGAAGGTGGTATCCACGACGTCGCCCGCCATCGCGGGCGCCGCCACCAGCGCGAGCAGCAGCGCGGCAATCAGAGGTTTCATGGGGTATCCCCTTGGGTGGTCAAAACGGTGACGGTAAGCGCCAAAGCTTTCTCAGGCAAGTTTTTCTGTTCCTATTGAGTGCGACCACCAAAGGCACAAACAATCGTGGATTGCGCGCTCGGTGAAGGGACCCAAGTCCCGTAACCGGTTGTGTATCATCGGCACCTTCGCACCTCGTTACACACCAGGGGATGGATTCATGGACAATCGCGAGTATCGGCTCGGTTACCGGGGCGATATCGAAGGCCTGCGGGCCATTGCCATTCTTCTGGTCGTGACCGCACACGCCAACGTCCCATGGCTTGCCGGCGGATTCGTGGGCGTGGACGTGTTCTTCGTCCTGTCCGGCTATCTGATCACCGGCCTGCTGTTGCAGGAGATCACCAAAACCGGCCGTCTGCAGTTCGCGAACTTCTACGCTCGCCGGCTCCGTCGATTGTTGCCTGCACTGCTACTCATGTTGCTGTGCACATGTCTGTTTGCCGCCGTCGCACTTGCGCCAGGCGAGCAAGGCGGTCAGGCCGTGGCAGCGGCTACGGCGTCAGTATGGTTTAGCAACATCCACTTTGCCTTCGCCAAACTCGACTACTTCAGCCCCGGTGCCGCCAGCAACCTGTTTCTACATACCTGGTCGCTTGGCGTCGAGGAGCAGTTCTACCTGGTCTGGCCGGCGCTGATGCTGCTGGCCTTTGGCGCATGGCGCAGCAAGGGCAATCATGTGCGACGACTGAAGGTGGCGATGCTCGCGATCGCCATCCTCAGCCTGCTGTGCTGCATCGCGCTGACCCGCACGGCACCACAAATGGCCTTCTACATGATGCCGTTGCGCGCATGGCAGTTCGCCGCGGGGGCGATGGTATGGCTGTACTTCAATCCACCCATGGATCACACCGACCGCCAAACGCAGCACAAAACAATCATCATCGCCCGCTGTATTGGCTGGCTGGGATTCGGGCTGATCATCGTCTCCGCACTATGGTTCGACGCCAACATGGCTTACCCGGGGTGGCGTTCGTTGCTGCCTACCATCGGGGCGGCCACGATCATCGCTGTCGGCGTGCGCGAACCCAACAAGGGCATCTCGTGGGCGCTGTCATGGCGTCCGCTGCAAGCCGTAGGCCGTGTCTCGTACTCATGGTACCTGTGGCATTGGCCCGTGCTTTTACTGGGCGGTGCGCTCATCGCCATGGACAGCGCTACATATCGCGCAGCGTTGGTTGCGTTATCTCTGCTGCTCGCCATTACGTCGTACCGTTGGGTCGAATCTCCCATTCGCCGCCAGACACGATGGGCAGTGCGGCCCAGTGTCACGGTGCTGACAGCAGTCGCACTGATGGTGATGGCTAACGCGTTGTGCATTGTGTGGGCCAATGCCGCGTCGACGTGGCTCAACAGCCCTGTTCAGCAACGCTACGTAAAAGCACATGGCGATGCACCTATCATTTACGCCATGGGCTGCGACGATTGGTACCGAAGTGACAAAGTACGCTTTTGCGACTTCGGATCAACGGACGCCAGACACACGGCCGTACTGATGGGCGACAGCATCGGTGCGCAGTGGTTTCCCGCAGTAGCCGAGGTATTCGATCGACCCGACTGGCGGCTATTGGTGCTGACCAAGTCGTCATGCCCGATGGTGGATGAGCCGCTTTTTGACGCACGGATCGGGCGCGAGTACATCGAGTGCTCTGCGTGGCGCAAAGCCGCGCTGAAGAAAATTGCTTCGATGCGGCCGGATATAGTGATTCTCGGATCTACGCCGACACCCAGTTTCGACCACGCCCAATGGGTCGACGGCACTACGCGCGTACTGACTGCTATCAACAACTCGGTTGATCACATCTACATCCTCAGAGGAACGCCTGAACTGCCCTTTGATGGACCCAACTGTCTCTCCTCAAAGAGCTGGCTGCCGTGGCTACCATTGCGACAGGGCATATGTCGTGCACCAGTCTTCAACAAGCAGAACAACGATGTTTACCTGTCACTGCAACAAGCCAGTCGTCGTTTTGACAACGTCACCGTGCTTGATTTGAACAGCGCCGTCTGTCCTCGCGGTGAGTGCGACGCCGAGCGGGATGGCAAGATCATCTTCCGGGATTCACAACACATGACGGCCACTTTTGCGGAGTCGCTGAGCGGAGAACTGGGCCGACAACTCAATCTCGAAGATCCGGCGGGCGAACCTGCTTATACCAAGTAGCAGTACCCGACAGCGCGCATCGCACGAACAAAAACAGGCTACGCGATTTCGTGATCTCCCTCGCATTTCTGGCTATCAATGACCGACATCGCCCGTTCGCATCGATGACACGAGTCCCTTGGCGGCAATTGGTACAAAACATGCTGTCCTCGGCTCACTCAAAGGGGAGTCCACCATGTTCCGCCAGCGTATTTCCGCCGGTTTTACCTTGATCGAACTGATGATTGTCGTGGCAATCATCGCGATACTTGCTGCCATCGCCATTCCGGCATATCAGGACTATCTGATTCGAACCCAAGTCAGCGAGGGCATGGTCTTGGCCACCGGCGCCAAAGCCGCGGAATGGGATTTCGTTTCCAACACTGGACGATTCCCCACATCTAACGAATCCGCAGGCCTTGCAAAAAGCACATCTATCACAGGTGACTACGTTTCCAGCGTGGACCTTGCCCCCGCCGGCAAGATCACGGTCGCATTCAACCAGCCCAAGGCAAACAGCAGCATCAAGACCAGCACGCTGATGCTTTCTGCTGTCACCCAAGCCGGCAGTATTACTTGGAATTGCAATGGGGGAACGGTGTCGGACAAGTATCTGCCCGCAACCTGTCGTAAGTAGCCTCACTGCCGCCTCGCCATTGTCGGCACACAAACTGACAATAAGCGTCACTAAGTGCCCCAGATGAACAGTGCAAGCCTGTGCATCCGGGATCACACTTTCGGAACTTCACGAGTCTTTCCACCATGGGTTGCAGGCTTTCGTGACCGCGGGCACAATCCAAAGGCCTACAGTTGTGAGGGAATACACCTGCGGCAAACGTGGCATATAAGCTGCTTGACTTTGCCGCGAGCTTCCTGGTCGTTCCGACCATGCGTATGGGGTCCGGTCCCGCCTAGGGGGACACGGGACTGGGGCTCAGGGGGCATCACACGGTTAGCTAACCAAAACAGAGGAACCACCATGAAGAAGATACAGAAAGGTTTCACGCTGATCGAACTGATGATCGTGGTTGCGATCATCGCTATCCTCGCCGCCATTGCCATCCCGGCTTATCAAGACTACCTGATTCGTTCGCAGGTTTCTGAAGGCGCGGTACTGGCCGATGGCGCCAAGACCGCGATCGCCGAGTTCTACAGCAACACCGGTCGCTTCCCGCCAGTCAACGAGTCCGCCGGCTTGGCACAAGCGGCCAGCATCAAAGGTAAGTACGTTTCGTCGGTAAACATCGCCGCCACGCCAGGCATCATCGTGGCTGCCTATGCCAACGCTGCTGCTAACGCCGCGATCCAGGCACAGGTACTGTCGTTCTCGGCAGTCACCCATGCGGGCAGCATTGCTTGGACTTGCACGAATGCTGCAACTACTGTCACGCAGAAGTACCTGCCGACATCTTGCCGCAAGCCATAATAATCGCCAGTAGTTGGTACAGTCGACAACCCAGAAGGGCCGCCATGTGCGGCCCTTCTTTTTTCTGGATTCTCTGATGCGCAAGTGCCTTGCTATGACGCCCTCGATAGGGCTCCTGACCCTTTTATCGTTGGCGCTTGCCGCCTATTGGCCTGGCTTGCACGGCGGGTTCCTGTTTGACGACTTCGTCAATTTACCACCACTAGGTGAAACCGGGCCGGTCGACAATTGGGCCGCGTTCTGGCGCTATATAACATCCGGCAATGCCGACCTGTTTGGTCGACCGCTATCGCTACTGTCATTTCTGCTTGATGCGCATAACTGGCCGGCGGATCCCGGTCCATTCAAACGCACCAGCCTCATCATCCATTTGTTGAACGGCGCGTTGCTGTACGCATTATTGGCCAAACTCGGCCAAGCATTGCACGTAGACGTAACGCGTCGCCACATTGCAGCGCTCATGGGTGGCGCGCTATGGCTGTTGCATCCACTACTAGTGTCCACCACGTTATATATCGTGCAGCGCGAAGCTATGTTGCCAGCGACCTGCGTGCTCGCCGGGTTGTTGATCTGGATGCATGGGCGCGATCAACTTATAGCCGGGAAAATGAGGCCCGGACTGTTCTGGGGAATCGTAGGCCTCGGTGGCTTTACCCTGCTTGGCACTTTGGCAAAAGCCAACGGCGCACTACTGCCCGTGTATGCACTGCTGATCGAGATCATTGTGCTCGCTCCGCGACAGCTGCCTTCCGGCAGGTTTTCACAAGTGCATCGCACGTTTTTACTCGTATTTGTCGCCCTGCCGACGGCTGCCATCACCATCTATCTGATCAACACTGGCATCCACGGCATTCTCCGGGGAGGCAATGCCGACGGGCGCGCATGGACATACGCGCAGCGGTTGCTGACCGAACCGCGTGTGCTGGTGGATTACCTCACGTTGCTTTGGCTGCCGCGTCCTTTTTCGAGCGGTCTGTTCAACGATCAATACGCTGCATCGCTGTCGCTGCTGCGTCCCATCAGCACTCTAGTGTCGATCATTTTCGTGCTGTCCTTGATCATCAGTGCCTGGCTGCTACGCAAGCGATTTCCCGCACCGGCACTGGCGATGCTTTTCTATTTCGCCGGCCACTTGCTCGAATCCACATCTGTACCGCTGGAGTTATACTTCGAGCATCGCAATTACGCGCCTGCGTTGCTGATGTTCTGGCCACTGAGCCTGTGGCTCGCCGACGCACGGGCGCTGACATCTCTCAAACGCGTATTGATGCTCGTCCTTCCCCTCGGCTTCGCATTGATGACGCATGCCCGAGCCCAAGTGTGGGGCGACGTGCAAATGCAGGCACTTGTCTGGGCGCGCATCAACCCGAATTCGCCACGTGCACAGGCAAATGCAGCGCAGATGGAGATGCAGATGGGGCATCCACGCGAAGCGGAGCAACGGCTGCAGAAGCTCCTGGCCAGTCACCCCGATGAAGTGCAACTTGCTTTCAATCTACTCGGCGCGCATTGCATGACGGGAGGCGTAAGTCATGCTGATATGGCAGCAGCACGTACAGCAATGCTCAGCACTCCCAATGCAGCCGGTCTTTTCTCCCATTGGTTTGAACAAATTTTGCCTGTCAGCATGTCGGGGAATTGTCCAGGTTTATCACCGGATGATTTGCTCGAATTGATTAATGCAGGTTTGCAAAATCCGCAATTGGCTGCCAATGGGCAGCAGCAGGATTTTACCTATATGCGCGCCCGTATCGCTCTGGCACAACATCACCCGGATACTGCACTGGCAGATTTTTCACGCGCCCTCGATCTGGAAGTGCGGCCAGGCATGGCCTTGAAGTCCGCTGCTGCTCTGGGAGCAGCCGGTTATCCGACACATGGTCTACGCCTGCTGGATCACTATCAGCAAGTGCAATCCCGATTCAAGGCTCCGGACCGCGGCATGCCCATGGTGCATGAATGGGTGCTATCCCGCCAAAATTACTGGCAAAACGAACTGATCCACCTACGGCGTCAACTCAGCCTCGACGCGAGGACCAACACCGCCAATGCTGATGCATTGGATCACGACCAGAGCAATCTCCACTGATGCGCATCTTCCAGTATTTGTCGCTGTACCGTGTGTTTCTTGCTATTGCGTTCCTTGTCACGACGGCAGTTTATTGGCCAGGCCTACAGGGTACGTATCTGTTTGACGACTATCCGAATATCGTCGACAACCCTGGCGTGCAGCCGCATGACACGCGCATATCATCGTTGGTACAAGCCGCGTTGTCGTCACCTTCGAGCGCGTTTAAGCGCCCGCTGGCTTCGCTCAGCTTTGCCGCCAATTACCTTGCTACCGGTCTTGATCCTTACTGGATGAAACTGACCAATCTGATCATTCACCTGATCAATGGATGGCTTGTATTTCTGTTGACGCGTGCGTTGATCACAGTCATGCCCCTGCGCACCATAAGGGACAAGAGGAATTGGCTAAGCGCTAGAATGACCGCAACATGGGTAGCTGCAGGATGGATGTTGCTGCCTATAAATCTCACCGCGGTTCTCTACGTGGTGCAACGTATGGAAAGTTTGGCTAACCTGTTCGTACTGGCTGGCCTGATCGGCTATGTTACCGGCCGTCGTCGCATGCTTGGTCTATCCGCAGCGACTGCTCCTGCCGGCGAAGAAAAGCGGCATGACCCTTCGTCTGTCAGAACCCGCGGTTTCCTTCTCTGTCTTGCCAGCATCCTTGTCCCCACCACGCTAGGCGTCCTAGCCAAGGAAACTGCGGTCATGCTACCGCTGTATGCGTTGCTGATCGAATGGATGCTGTTCCACTTTTATTCTTCACTCCCCGTTGGTTCACCTGGCAGGCAACCGGCTCCGTCTGCATCGGCGGCCCGATCGGTTGGCTGCTTGCAGAAAGACAGAAGGAGCGACCGACGCATCATCACAATGTTCTTCCTCGTATTAGTGATGCCGATGATCGCCGGCCTCATTTGGCTGGTGCCGCGCCTATTCAGATCGGACACGTGGGCTTTTCGTGACTTTACGTTTGGCACACGATTGCTTAGCGAAGCACGCATCGTCGTTGACTACATTGCTTGGACACTAATACCTACGCCAGGAGCCTTGTCGTTTTACCACGATGATTTCGTGATCTCGAGCGGCTTGCTGACACCCTGGAGCACGCTGGCCAGCATCGTATGTCTTGCTGCGCTGATCGCATTGATGTTTTGGCTACGCTCGCGTCGACCGTTGGCCGCACTCGGTATTGCACTGTTTCTCGGTTGCCAGTTGCTCACCGGCACCATCGTGCCGCTGGAACTGATCTTTGAGCATCGAAACTATTTCGCCAGTTTCGGATTGTTGCTGGCTATCGTGCCATTGCTCGCTGCTCCGGCTCCCCCTACCCCAGCCATCGAAGGCAGCTCGCATGAGGCAAAAATTTGTATTGATTCACTGCCATTCGCCCTGCCACGCCATGTTCTGCTAGCCGGGCTAATGCTGTGTTGGGCAGCATTGACCGCCCTCACTGCCTTCGCCTGGGGTAATCCGCTACGACTTGCAGAGGATCTGGCAAGCCGCGCGCCTCAGTCGCCGCGCGCACAATATGAACTGGGTCGAACCTACATCATCTATTCGCACTACGACCCTGCTTCACCGTTCACCCGGCTGGCCTACGCGCCGCTCGAAAAAGGCGCCTCATTGCCGGGCGCATCCATCCTCCCTGAGCAAGCACTGATCTTCATGAATGCGCGGATGCATCTGCCACTGAAAGATGCCTGGTGGGACAGCCTGATCGCCAAACTTAAATCACACAAACCCACTGTGCAGGACGAAAGTTCACTTGACGCATTGACAAAATGCATACGAGAACATGCTTGTGATCTACCAACAAAACGCATGACCATGGCATTCTTAGCGGCACTATCTCATCCTCGCCCCAGCGCACGTTTGCTGGCAATGTATGGTGATTACGCATGGAACGTCCTTGACGACAGAGCATTGGGTGAACGCATGACTGCCGAGGCAGTGCACACCGAGCCCAATGAGGCTGCCTATCGCATCACACTGGTGCGCATGCTGGTTGTGCAAGGACGGCAGCACGATGCCCGGCAGGCACTGCAAGAATTGATCAAGCTAAACTTCGGTGGTCGCCTAGACGACGACATCAAGAAGTTACAAGCATTGCTGGGGTTGCACTGAAGGAATTCCAAAGTGTCATAAGATCATTGCGATGATGCGAAAGGAGCCATGAACCCATCATTTCCATCCTCAAGTAGTCAGCCGCAACCCCGGTCCGAGCCCCAATCACGCCTCTCCCATTGGCCACGCAAATGAGCAAACCGCCCTTTCTGGTTTTCGCCGCACCCGACATCCACGAAGATGAGATCACAGAGGTCGAGGCATGCCTGCGTTCGGGATGGCTAGGAACGGGACCGCGCGTGGCGCGCTTTGAAGCTGACTTTGCCCATTATCAAGGCCTGCAACCCTCACAGGTTGCAGGGCTCAATTCCTGCACTGCTGCATTGCATGTAAGTCTAGTCGCAGCTGGACTGGAGCCAGACTCGGAAGTCATTACTACCCCTCTGACATTCTGTGCAACGATCAACTCCATACTGCACGCTGGTTTGACACCCGTACTTGCTGATGTTGACCCAATGACACAAAACATCGACCCCGATGCAATCGAGGCTGCCATCACTCCACGCACCCGCGCCATTCTTCCAGTACATTTTGCAGGGCGTCCATGTGAGATGGATCGGATCATGGCTATTGCGCGCAAATACGATCTGATGGTGATCGAAGACTGTGCGCACGCTATCGAAACCGAATATCACGGCCAGAAGGTTGGCACGTTCGGTGACTTCGGTTGCTTCAGTTTCTACGTCACCAAGAACGTAGTCACTGGTGAAGGCGGCATGGTAATTGGCCGTGACGAATCGCTGGTCGCCCGTACTCGAATACTGGCCTTGCACGGCATGAGTAAGGATGCATGGCACCGTTTCAGCGACGCCGGTTACAAGCATTACCAAGTGATCGAATGTGGTTTCAAATACAATATGATGGACATGCAGGCCGCCATCGGTATCCATCAACTCGCACGAGTTGAACAGGCATGGCAACGACGCCAAGTCATCTGGAATCACTACAGCAGCGTGTTGCATGATTCCCCGCTTGGCCTGCCCGCCTCACCCATTGTCGATACTCGTCATGCCTACCATCTGTATACCGTGATGGTCGACGAAGCGCGTTGTGGGGTAGACCGTGATGCGTTCCTCGACGGCATGACCGAGCAAGGTATCGGTACAGGAGTGCATTACCTTTCCATTCCGGAGCATCCCTACTATCAGCAGCGTTTTGGGTGGAAGCCGGAACAATGGCCGAATGCCACACAGATCGGGCGTCAGACGGTGAGCCTACCGATTTCACCAAAGCTTACAGACGCTGATGTGGAGCGCATCGTCACCGCGATCCAAACCAATCTTGTTTCGCCGCACTATGGATAAGTGCTCCGGACACACAGTGTGAGTAAAACTCTCTACCTCATCTCGTTCTATTTTGCCCCGCTGGGCCGAGCGGATGGTGTCAATCGGGCCTTCCTCACCCGTTATCTGGCAGACCTAGGATGGAACGTAAAGGTCATCTGCGCTGACAACCCGCACGGTCTGTTGCGGAATTACCAGACCGATCCAAGCTTGCTGGATGTGATTGGTCCAAAGGTGCAACGTTTCGGTGTGCCATATCAAGCCGGCATCCGCAATGAACTGGCCTGTCTTGCCCATCTGAAGCCGGACCCCTTCAGTCATTGGGTTCCCGCCGCTACGGCGGAAGCTTTGCGTCAAATTGACGGTCCCGGAGTGATCTATGCCGTTGTTCCACCGATTAGCAATGCACTGGTGGCGTGGCAGGTCGCCAAACAAAAAAATATGCCACTGGTTCTGGATTTTCGTGACAATGAATTCCGCCTCCCAAGGCTGTGCGTAGAAGATGCCGCGTTGATCACAGCATCCACCCAGCGTTCGCTCGACGACATGCAAGCGCACTACGGCCGTCATGGCGACAAGCGCCGTGACATGGTCTACTTCAACGGCTATCCCGATCTGGAAACCAGCCTCACGCCTTCCGTCACTGCGCCAGCAAACCCGTTGCGATTGGTCTACGCTGGATTGCTCAACTGGGAGCAACACCCCGCCATACTCTCGCAGGCGGCGAACGTTGTGCGCAGGCGGCGACAAGATCTTGATGGACGTTTGCAGCTCGATTACTACGGCCCACACAACTACTACACGAAGCTGGTCATGCGCAGAGATCGAAATGACGGCACACGCTTCAACGGTTACCTTCCGTTCGCGCAGGTCCGCAAAGAACTGGCAACGTCCTCAATGGGAATCAGCACTCTCGTAGCGGCATCGAAGACCTATTGCATTCCATCAAAGGTGTTCCAGTACCTGGCTGCAGGACTGCCTATATTTGCCGTCACTCCACCCGGTGCACTGTCGGATTTCGTCGAGCGCACCGGGACTGGCATCCACATGCTGCCGAAGCCTAGAAACGCTATCGCCGATGCCTTGGAGCTTTTGCTGGACCAACCAGAGTTGCTGCAAACAATGCATTACCGTGTGCTGGCGCAGCGAGAACAATTTTCGTTGAGAAGCCAAGTTGTCAGGCTCGATTCCTCCCTGCAGGAACTATTGCACTGATGATTCAACAAAACGTCTCTCGCATCGATCGCTGGCGCTACCGTGAAGTGGCCAAGCACTGCCTTGGCGAGGTCCTCGATGTAGGCTGCGGCCGGCAAGGGCTGCGAGACGCGCTGGGAGACGCCAATCCCTATGTGGGATGCGATGCCGAAGGCGGAAATGTACGCGGATCGGCGCTTGCGCTGCCATTTCGCGAATGCAGCTTCGACACTGTGGTCCTGTGCGAGATCCTCGAACATCTGGAGGCTCCCGGACACGCCCTGCGCGAAGCCGCCCGCATAGCGCGACGACGCATTATCGTCACCGTTCCAAACGACCATTCGCTAGTGAGGCTCGCACGCTTGCTGCTGGGCCGCGACGTCGAAATCGACCCCGAGCATATTGGCGCGTACAACGCCTTCAATCTCCGCACGATGCTGGCCCGTTCCGACTTTGTCTCCCATACGGAATTCGCCTACCCCCTTCGATTGCAAATGCTGCCGGAAATACCACTGCGGTCACGTTTTGGCTACTGGCTGTTCTGCATTGCGGACCGTCGCCAAGAGCCGCTCATATGAAGTCTGCCTGGCGCGGCTGGGCAGCAATGGCTTTGCTGTTGATCGCAGCGGCTGTCATATTGCAACGCGTGGTAGCGTCCGGCTCTCAACTTTCCTGGACAACCTTTCACTGGCTGCCCGTGCTGGTCGCACTCGCTGCCACGGTGTTACAGGAGCTTCTCAACCCCTGGCTAGCGAAGCTCTCACTGCGCGCGATTGGCCAGGATGGCGGCTATTGGCGTCTACTCGGAATTGTCACTACCACATCGGCATCCAACGCAGTCATTCCTTTGCCCGCAGGCATTCCACTACGTGTGTGGCTGCAAAAACGGTGGCTGGGTATTTCGTACCCGAATTCCACCTTGGCCGCTGTTCTTGAATCATTTGTCAGCTATGGCGTGCTCGGACTGGCCGCGATTCTTTCCATGGTTGCATGGGCGCCAGATCTGCTTCGCAGAACCGCTTCGCTCCATTCGTGGATACTGCTCTGCTGCACACTGGCCATGCTGGCCGTAGCGGCTCTATGCGTCCGCTTACTGATAAATCGTTACGCGCCGACGGTAGCCACCTTATTCAGGCTCAAACGCTCATCACGACTAGGCTGGAAATCGTTATTAGCGGTTGCCGCCATCAACATTCTTGGCGTGGCGCTGGCCTACGTTCGGATTGTCCTGCTGGGATGGGCATTGTCAGTCAGTGCGCTGGACTGGGGGTTGGTATTCACAGGGCTGGTCGTATCCCGCCTAGCTGGCGTGGCCTCAATGATTCCGATGGGTCTCGGTGCCCGCGATGTGAGCCTCGGTTATTTTCTGGTCCTTGCTGGAGCCTCCGCAAGTTCCGCCACCGCATGGGTAATACTGGATCGGCTTGTCATGACTATTCCCTATCTGATGATTGGCCTGTTAAGCATGCCGATGCTGCGAAGGGCTCCACAGACAACGGATAGCGGATCAAAAGATTCGAGCAGAATCGCGTGACCCGCTCAAACGTCATTGCCGCTCTTTGCATTCCTGTGTTTTACGCCAAACAACCAGCGGTGCAGAGCCAACCTGGTATAACCAGCTTCCCGGTTATCGAACCCCGCGACCCGACCGAGCAGTGCCTGCGCCCATCGGGCCTTGGCTTTGGCAAGACCCGGCATCACCAGTGCCGACGACAGAAATGGATTCCCGCCTTCGGCTTCCAGGGCGAACCCGGCATTGCTGAGAAGCTGCCGATACTCAACCACCCCAAAGCCCGAGCCTCCGGTTGGGGACTTTGCCTTTCTACCGCGTACTGATGCGGCTGCTTGCTGCATTTCGAGGCCAGGATCCAACATCAGAATCACTCCTCGCGGACGAAGCAGCACGTTCAATGAAGCAAGCGTGTCTTGCACCGTTGCACGTGATACGTACATCAAACACGTAATTCCCAAGATGCCATCGAAACATGCATCTCGAAAAGGCGGCTGCATCGCGCTCGCGAGAACGCACTGACCGTGCGAGTTCGCAAACATTCGGCAATAGCCTGATGCGATGTCCTGACCGACGATCTCTATGTCTGGCCTGGCGCGTGCCACCACATCACTCAGTCGACCATAGCCACAGCCTAAATCGAGCAAACGAGATCGTTGCGGTAATCGCGGAAGCAGCACATTGAGAACTATCCAAGCGTGCCACTCGTGCAAAAGCAGATTGGACTGCATGGACAGTCCACGAAAGAGGACGCCCTTAATGTCTCGATTGCATTCGTCAGCACGTTGCTCCCAACTGCGCCGCATCTCATCCATCGCGCATCCTAATGAAAGCTGTCTTGCAGCAACCGGCCAACAATGCCCTGGATAGAGAACATGGGTGCCACGGCTCTTACCGAGTCGGTGTAGTCCAAGAGATTTTTCCTCAAGGCGAGTCTCAATGCAACCGCAAAGCTTTTTGCATCGACTCCCGTACTCAACACACCGCACGAGTGCTCGGCTAGAAGCCGTGGCAGATCACCTACCGGCGTAGCAATAACCGGGCGACCGAGTTTTACCGCATCTGAAAACACGACCGGAATGCTTTCGATGCGCGACGGTATCAATACCCAATCACTACGGGCGATGGCAGCCTCAGCCTCTGGTTTGGCAAGAAAGCTTCCGATCTTGACCGGTCGATTACGCCCATGCAGCGCAGCGACACGCGCCTGTACTGTGGATTGCAACGGGCCACCACCCTGGATTTCCAGTATCTCGATGCGCGACCAGTCTTCATCACTCAATTCCGCAAGCGCATCCAGCAACAGATCAATACCTTTGTTCGGATGCCATCGCCCCAGGAAAAGCAGGCGAAATGGCCCAACTGGACGTACCGGTGGTAGATCGACGAGATCTATCTCGCGTGTACTTGGAAGAAAGGCAACTGGCAGCCCACTGATGTTATTAGCATCCGCCACGAGCTGGTAACCATCAGCGTACGCATGTGCCGCGTCGCGAATGACCCGTGCAAGCATCTGGCGAAGTACAGGAATACGACCAAGCGTCCAAACATCACTGCCAAGCATCCACACCGAGTAGTCCATACCGCACTTCTTCGCTACACGACGCGCCCACTCGCCACATGGAAGACCCCACAGTGCAAGGATGCTTCCCTGCATGCTGACGCTGGCGACCGCCGCGCGCGTTGCAGTCTGACCGCCACGCAATACGCGTATAAGCCACCACATATCGCCCAAATGCCACGGTTTCAACGTGGACAGCGGACGCGACGGGGCAGCAAAACGAAATACCTCCACCCCGTTTGGCCATTGCTCGCGAGACGCGTAGGGTCCGGGTGCCACCACCCGCACCCGAATATGGCGCGCCAAAACGGCTACCAAGTCGGCCACGAACGACCCTGCGGCTTCGCTGCCGTCACCACGGATGGGAAATGACGTGGTAACGAGGATCAGGCAGCGCTCTACCATGACCTGTCATTGCCGGCAGATGTCACAGATGTTCTTTCCCGCGCGTTGCGTTGTATGTCAACGCTGTAATCTGCTCCGAGACAAGGCCAATGAGGAAGATGATGACTGCCGCACTCCACATCAGCGTGCTCATATTGGTCAATCGACCGTCGTGCACGAACGTCCACGTGTAATTGACGCAGCCCAATAGAAAAAACAAGGCGCTTGCCGGCACGAACAACTTCAACGGCGAATACAGCGTGGCGATCTTGAAGATGATCAGCAGGAAGCGAAGGCCGTCGCGCAGGGGCCTGATGTGGCTTTTGCCGACGCGCTGGGCGGCCTTGATCGGGACGTAGGCGACCGGGTAGGCGCTGCGGAAGAAC
>Ga0157371_10003496_pt1 | contig 14207 bp, 10 predicted proteins | sample C45metaG_FD_113462 | JGI IMG/M metagenome (GOLD analysis project Ga0157371, IMG submission 113462) | Corn rhizosphere microbial communities from Kellogg Biological Station, Michigan, USA - C4-5 metaG | ecosystem: Host-associated > Plants > Roots > Rhizosphere > Soil | place: USA: Michigan...
ATTGCTGATCGCGATATGACGGGCCAACTGCGTTATTGACCGGTGAAGGTCGCGCTGTTTGAGGCCGAGGTTGAGGATCATGATGAAACTGATCGCACTGTAGCAATACAGAATCATATCGGCGCCACGCCCCACACCTGCCAGATGCGCCAACTGATCGGACAATGCGGGAAGCCATACCAGTACGCCAGCAGCCACGCTACAGACTATAAGTGCAAGCCCCACCAATCGCGAATGGCGCCATTCGCGCGCACCGTGAGCGATCACGATCAGGCCCAGCAGGCTGAGAAAGAGTTTGATCATTTGCGAATCCTCGCCAGGAGCAGGTCGATCAGGATGTTGAACGCACCGAAACCGGACTGTCCCTTGGCCTTGGAATAGTCGGTATACCGTATGGTTACCGGCACTTCGCAATAGGACAACTTCATCCTGCCTATTTCTTCCAAAATCTCGGAGGCATGAGCCATGCGATTCTGCCTGATCGTGATCGCCTTCGCCGCATCGTGACGGAGCGTGCGCAATCCATTGTGGGCATCGGTGACGCGTAACCCCGTGGTAATGCGGGTGAACGCGGTGGCCGCCTTCAGTAACAAACGCCGCGAAGTGGTCATGCCCACCGCATTGTCGCCAAGGAAGCGGCTGCCGAGAGCTACCTGATTTCCCGTACGCACCAGTTCCGCCAGCATGGTCTGGACATCCTCAGGGCGATGCTGGCCGTCCGCGTCGAAGGTCACGACAAAATCGGCATGCTGGTGGATTGCATAGGTTATACCCGTCTGTAACGCTGCTCCTTGTCCCAGGTTGATGGGGTGACGCAGTACCGTCGCCCCCGCAGCAATGGCAATCACCGCGGTTTCGTCGCTGGACCCGTCGTCAACCACGATGATCGAAGGAAATAGGCGCAAGGCATCCCGGATCACGTCGCCAATTACACCACCTTCGTTATAGGCGGCAATGACCAGTGCGATGCGATTTGGGTCCGTCGAATAGGGGGGCGTCGTCATGCTGAACTGCTACCGTAGATGATGGTCTTGTCTCCGAAAGGCATAGCTGGCGTCTAGCTTCCGCGTGTCTGCGTCACCAGCAGGACGCCGATGGAAATCAGCATAATTCCTATCCATTGCCACATGGCCATACGTTCCCCGTAAAAATACATCGCTGCCAGCGCCATGATGATGTAGAACGTCGAACCGGAAATGGCAAAAGCAATGGCCAGACGTTCACGGGTCAGAACAAAAAACCAGACGATGTAACCAAATACCTGCAAACTCAGCGCGACCAGAACCAGAGGGTTGATCGCCGCGGAAAAGACAAATGCCAAGGGGCCATGCGATAGCGCCGTACTCATGACCGGCCCGTTGACCGCCTTCTTCAAAAGCAGTTGAGCGGCGATCGTGCACAGCGTCGTGGTGGTGATCAGAAGAAATGTTAATACATTCACTCGGAGTATCCGGCGTAAGATCGTTGGTACAAACGCAGCAGTATATCCGACACCGGGCGCGGCCACATTTTTTCGAAGATCATACGGTCCTCCTGTCGCCGCGCACCGTCGGCGAGGCATCGTGCCGTTTCGCTCTGTTCATGCGCCCGATGCTGCATCAACACCTTGGCAACACGTGTGACGGCACCGCGTTCAGCCAACTCGATCCAGGCCAGCCAGTCCATGTTGGTGCGTAGATCCTCACGAAAGCGAAAATCTGCAGCTTGCTTGAGGTTGATCGTGACCGCAGGACAGATGACCGGATTTCCGAGCCCCAGCAGCAGCCTGCGCGAAACTGCATCACGGATCGTAGTGCGTCCGGCGAACGCTGTACCGACCATCAGACGCTTGATGCTGGTGTTGCGATGCCCCGGGATGATCCTCCCATCTGAATCGATTTCGTCAGCATCCGAGAACAGCATCACCGATTGGGGATTGTCATGAGCTGCCGCCACCATCCGCGTATTGAACTCCGACAGATAGATGTCGTCCTGATGGGCCAGTGTGACCAAGTCGGTGTCCGCCACATCCAGCGCCGCGTTCCAGTCAGCACCGATACCGCGATTGGATCCGTGGATATGCAGCCGCGCGCCGAACTTCCGGCAAATCGCTTCGATCCCATCAAATGGCGTCGAGGTGCAGATCACCACTTGACTCTTGGCGGCCTGCGCCGCCAGCGACTCCAGGCAACCCTCAAGGAAAGGGGAGCGTCCGTAGGTTGGAATGACGAAGGAATGTTTCATGCTGGGTAGCGCCAATTATTTGGCATAGCTTATTACTCTCACGGAGTTGGCGCGATCAGTTTTTACCAGATGAGAATTAGATCATCACCTTTAATGCTATGAACAAGGTCTCATGAAAATGTTAAATTGGCTAAAAAGACACGAATTAACTTGATCGCATAGCCAACCTATTTTATCCAATCAGCTCGGGTGCGGGCAGAGCGATCGCCATTTTCGAATACCTATGCATGATTAACGTGTCCAAAAAATCCGGACCACCTCAACCTGCCCCATGTTCTCTGATCCGGGATTGGTGTGGGTTTGGACACTGCGCGACGCGGGCCGCCTCATTTCTCGCCCGATCTACTGACCGGCCGGAACAAGCGATTTTCATTTTCTGCCACATAGAACTGGTGAACCACGCGGATTTCACAATCGAATTGGGGCTTCAAAAATTTCGGCACATCGCTCTGCGCAAATACCCCTTCTGGAGTGGTGAGAAAATAGCCATCCCCCTCCGCAGCGATACCCAACGGAAAATTTCTTGGCTCAAATAACGAGCGGCCCAAGAAACTATTCGGTGCATCGTTCACTTCCAACAGATGCAAAGCGGTTGGCGCCAGGTCAAGCGAATTGCGCCCATGGGCGTCAAACGTTCCAGACAGACGATGAATCGGATCGTGGATCAGGAGCGGGATCCGGTCGAAGAAATAGGGCTTCAGATCCTTGCCGGCCACCGCCCGGTACATCAGGTCTGGGTAGGCCGCGTGGTCGGCGGTGAAAACGAGGATTGTGTTTTCCGCAAAAGGGCTCGCATAGAAGTAATTCAGAAACTCTCCCAGTGCGGCATCGTAGTTGTGTAATTTGTTGAGGAAAGGCCTCTTGCCGTCCCGATAAACGATGTCGCCATGCTTGTTGATATCGATGAAGGCATGTGTGCCGATATTGTACGTGGCAAGAAAAAATGGCTTGCCATCACCCCTCGCTGCACGTTGCTGAAGGAATTCAACCAAACCTGCAAACAGGCTTTGATCCTCCAGCGCACCACTATTCGCACGGGTGCGAAAGTGGCCCTTCAAGAGTCCCTCACCGATCGACTCGTACGCATAAACCTTGTCGAAACCCAGTGACTGGAGCATCAAGGTAAACGGCCGGTCCTCCACATGCGGCGAAAAGAAATAACTGTCATATCCGTGCCGACCAAGGATCCGCGGCAGCGTCTGGCGCCGGATAGCACTCAGGGATGACTTGTTGTCCCCGTGCTCCCATCCATTGTCGCCAGCACCATCGGCATAGGCATAGCCCGAAGACAGCTGCCCGATCAGCCCGCGATAGGTCGGCGCAGTATGATTAAAGTAGTTTTCCACCCGCATCGACCGCGCAGCTAATCTGTCGATGTTAGGCGTCAAGCCGGGATAGGCCCCGCCATAGGCTCCGATGAGTCGCGCCGACGCTCCCTCGGTAAATATGACAATGACATTCGGATTTCCCGACCGGCCAATGCTGCCAACCGGAACAAATGGCAAGGCACTGGTGTAGGCAGACGTCTTCTGGAATGGATAATTACCGCTGCCCAAACCATCCCCGGGATAGGAAAAGCAACGCGTGCCCCCGGCCTCGGTCAATCTATCCTCTTCCAAGGCTTCATGGCCGAACCATGCAACAAAGACGCTATGCGCCAAGCTGGCCACCGGGGCTTGCCAGAAGGCGGCTTCTAAATTGCTTCTTTTCTGCTGCAGCGACACCAGCCAGAGGTTGAGAGTCACCAACCCGCATAAGCCAATAATCAGCGACCTATTGCTCCGCTGCTCGGTGGGAACCGTACCTGGCGCCGACGAATAGGCCATGCAGTAAACGAAGAGTACGAACCCAGCGGCTGCTGTGATCCCCAATCCGCGCAGAGATAGTGAATCGACGAAACCCACGGATTCGGTATTCTTTAGCGCCAATACGGTGATGAAGTTGTTTGACAGGTACAGCGACGCTGTCTCCGCGAAGTAGGCCACGACCGCGATGCCCGCAATGGCGCTGCCCAGCGTAAGCCAAGCGAAACGCGCCCCTTGCCTCGCCCTGCGCTGACAAAGCGCGCATATCAGGCTCACCAAACCCAACTCGAGAAATGGGGCAATCATGCGAACCAGGTCGTGGCCAATATTCGTCGAATCGCTCAGTTCGCATCGAAAAAACAGCACGCTTACATACACTGCATAGAGCGAAGAGAAGTAGAGAAGACGATGACGACGAACGAGAGTGACTTTTAGATTCACGGCTTTCCTACTATACGAATTTATCTCACTCGCTAAATGCTATTGCCGACCCGGCTGGCGCGTGGAAACCTTCAGACGAGTGACCGCAATGGGAACCGCGCCGCCTGTACATCAACGCTAACCAGGAAATATAATTTCAACGGTCGCAATTAATCTTTTGGGATATTGATCCTATAAAATTCGATACCATTTTTCCCAACAAATGCAGCCGGATACTCAATACCAAGATCACGATAGCTCACGTTGCAGTATAACTTGTTCAAAAAGGCCTCCTTCCCAGAGGCACCGGAATTTGGTGAAAATAAATACCTGATGTTGTTTTTCCTCAGAAACTCACGCGCCTTGATCACACTTTTAGTACAAAAATTATCGAATATATCATCGTAACTAAATCTATAGCCTGCACCAAGTTTTACATTGAACACATATTTCTTTTCAGCAAACGGTAGGTAAGCCGCACCTGACCCCACGGGCAATATCCAACCCTCGACGTCATTAAGCTTGGCAGGTACCGCTTCTGCGAGAATGAGCCCATCATCAGGAACGGTTTCTTCAACTCGCCGAAACTCTCTGATGTCTTTGCCTTTAATTGGATTCCACCAGCCCATTCTGCTCGCGACAGGCAAATAGCTCGACGTCGCCCGCGCAAGCATTACTGCGCAAAACGCGAGCACGGCGCAAACTGATGTAAAAGCCCATTTTGATGGAGTAACTTTCCACGTCCATGTTCGACTGCCGAGCAATACGCCTGCAAAATCTACAGCGATGGTTATCACAGCCACGCAAAGGATCTGCATCAAGAACATGGACAGCAATGGCTCGTAACTTAAGGCGTAGCTGACCAGAAGACTTGTTTCGCGGGTATCCGTTCCAAGCGTATTTGCCGTGATCTCGACCAGCAGAACATTTACCAGGCAGCCCGCGAACAGTCCAACTACAAACGTCATCAGTGAACGGCGAAGAGTGAAAAGACGATTCTTCCGATTCGATCGAAAGCAAAGCAAAAGCACCCACATGCAAAAAGCAGACAGGACAACATTCCTGATGACGGCAGCTCCTCCTGGATTGAGAAGTAAATCACTGTTCGGATAAATGGCGGCTATCAGCTGCTGTCCGCCGAGCGCTGGAATAACCTGCCCAATGGCGTGCAGAAACCGCAGCCACATTCCTCCTTGCATGCTGATCGGGATTGTTGCCTTCTCTAATGAGATTACACCAAACCACGATAATGCATCGCGCAGCAATGGCTGCCCCGCTGTGGCTAGTCCAAGATAGTAAGGGTCTGTAATGATCAAAATCAAACCGACAACCACGCCAATGATTAGGCCGGTTAATGCAGAGCCCACATTTCCTTTCAAGCCATTGAATGCCGAAAACACCCACACAATAGATGCAAAGCCAATGTAGGATACTGCAAGCGATGGATTGATCTTCACTGCCAGAGCACCGCATAGTGGCAGCAGTAGCCAATTGAGGGCCACGATCCTCCGCGATGGTGCCAATGAGGCCGCAAACCCAACAATTCCTGGAAGCAGCATCACAGCAGCCGAACTTATGCGGCCGGTGCTATTTAGATCATCAATCGGGTAGATAAGCCGGCTGCCAGAAAACGTCGCGTAACAACATGTCGCCAGAACCAGCATCAGCCAGATCCAACGCGACAATACCCTAAAGCCACGCTCTAATAACCACTGATAGGCGATCTCGATAAACGCAAACGTTATTAGAAGTGTTTGCAGTGCGGGCATAACTTTTACTGCTGGTCCGAGATATAAACCAAATCCCGGAGTCGCCCACAACGCAACCAACGCGTGAAGCCCTTTGGAATAATCTCCAAGAAAATCCGTGCCCCGTGCTGTTACTTTGAGATAGGCTGCCTCATAAAGATCATTTGCGTAATAAATATGCTGATGAGTATCCAAACCAAGAGCACCGACCACTAGTGAATAGTAGGTGGCAATCTTGAAAATGCAGATCATCGCAAGAAAAATAAAAACTGCAACGATAGGATCACGATATCCCAGTGAAACACCGAAAGACGCTCCCGACTTACGATAGAAAAATACGCTCCCGGACAATATCGCTACCAATACCGGTAAATTCAGCGGCAAGCCAAGTTTTACCTTGAAAACAAAAACCAGCGGCGAGACAAATAGCCAAAGTAATACCAGTAATATTTGCCCGATGCAGCACTTGAGGAATAATGTATGCTCCAAAAATCTTCGGTCAAATGAAAATATAAGCATTCCAACATGACCAAAGAACGCCATCATCAGTATTGAGACTGCAAGTATCAGGCTATAGCGCCATTGGTCCGAATGCGTAGGGAAGAAGATTAGTGCCAGCAATATGGTCAAGGGCACTGAATATTTTTTGAGCGTGCTGTTCATTAAGTTGACTCTGCGCTTCGATTCTAAGTATCCGGTAGCCGCATAGCTGCCCATAGCCAAGTCAATTGTGCGCGCAAGCACTCCCGGCCAAAGCAGGTGGTTCTAATTCCACCGATTTTTGTGGAGCTGGTGACAAAGGCATGCCAACTCAGCAACCCACATGAAAATTGGACTGCCCCTCTTTTCAGTCCTTTTAGTTATCACTGTTTTAGATCATCACTGGAGCACGGCCACTTGCCCGGCTATCTCATCAAAACTACGCTCGGCCAGAAACGCATGGTCCGTGGCCATCAGACTGGTGTGCTGCATCTGTCGCCCTTCCCACGCAGCCACCTCTCGCGCAATCGCAGCGGCAATCACCTCCGGCGAGAACTGGTCGGCGGAGTGAATATTGGGCGAGAACTCGGCGAGATCCTTGTTGGCGAAACGATTCGTCACCACACCCATGCCGAACGCCGCCATTTCCAGCGGTGGGTAGCTCGGATGCGGGGAAATCATCAGTGACACACCAATGGCAGAGGTCGCAAGCAACTGCGCGTAAGCCGGCAGATCGAGCTTACCAAGCGCGCGCAGGGTGAACGGCCCGAGATCCAGGTCCGCCGTCAACTCACCGGCGGCAACTACTTCCCATCGCGCCGATGCCGGATCGGACCAGCCCCACTCCCGCAACGCCTCGCACAGCAGCTCGAAGGCGTTTCTCGGCGTCGAGGGGCGCGCATAGACCACCATGCGCCGCTGGCGTGGTTGCGGATTAGCGCGGACATCCGCGAGCGCCTGCCGCAACCCGTCGTTCAGAGTAGGCTCGAACACAAAGCGGCGCTGATAGGCGAGGCCCTGCAGCTCGAAGTAATCCGCAAGCAGGCCAGTATTGAATACAGCCACATCTTGATCCGGGCGGTAGGTACCCAGAGCCAGCGCGGACTGGCTGGACCACGGGTAGAATCCGGGCTCGAAATCCTGAATGAGATTGATCAGGCGACCGGCGACGCCGAACTGCTGTTGTTGCCACGCGGCCAGACGCTGAGCCGAATAGGTGGTCCACCATGCCGTGGTCAGCCAACAGTCCTCCGCACCAACTGGCAGCGTGCGTCCATAGCGGTCGTTGAACGGAACAATCTGATGATTTGCGGTGGAGTCGGCAGCACAGTCCACTAACGTGTGATCACCGAACCGTTCCAGCGCGGCGGCATCAGGCGCGCTATCCACCAGCACGATGCGGGTGGCCGGAAAGTGCTTTTCCAACGCGCGGTACAACTGCACGGCGGTATGGATTCCACCAAAGTAGTGGCGCGCATTGATGGAGGGCAGCAACAGGTTCAGGCGGCGACCCAGCCAATCCGACGGGCGTGCATTGCACGGTGTTGTCTCTGCTACGGTGGTAGCTGCCTGGATCATGGCTCCATTCCGTGTCGCCGTGGCGCTGGACGTGAGACCCAGCGCTCTGGCCACCCGATAGGCGATCCCGCTCAACACGGATCTCATGGCATGTTCCGCGGCCGCGGAACGCAACTCATGGGGTCGAGGTTGTGGTTGAAGTAGGGATCGCCCGCTGTTCGGTACGGACGATAGGCCAGTTCGGAACGGGCGAAATCCGTCTCTGGGATATTGCCGGGATCACGTGTCTTGGATTCGTGGTGCACCAGCTTCGCTTCCGGCACGTAGACATTGAGCAGACCGCCATGGAACGCCCGCAGACAGATTTCCACGTCGCTGCCGCAAACGATGAAAGATTCATCAAAACCGCCGAGCGCGTCGAACTTTGCCTTTTCCATCACCATGCAGGCTCCCGTCACTGCCAGCACGTTGCGACGCATCACCGGCGAGGCAAAACAATTTTGTATATGCAAGGCCGGCAGACCTTTGAACACATGATCGGCCCAGCCCCCCATGCCTACCACCACACCAGCATGCTGGATGGTCATATCCCCGTACAGCAGTAGCGGACCGCACACGCCTACGTCCGGTCGAAGGGCGACATCTACGAGACGCTCCAGCCACCGGCCATCAATGATTTCAGTGTCATTGTTGAGAAACACCAATACCTTGCCGCGTGCTTCGCGCGCCGCAAGATTATTCAAGGCCGACCAGTTGAACGGAATATCCGCCGGCAATACGCGGATGGCCGCGTCACGGGACATCCGCTCAAACCATTGCATTGTTTTCGGCTCTACCGAACCATTGTCGACAATCAGGATTTCATAGTGCTTGTAATCCGTCTCCTCACGCAGGGTTTGTACGCACACATCCAGCAGATCCACCCGGTCACGGGTGGGGATTACGATGCTCACCAGGGGCTGGTCGGCCGCGAGGTTGTAGCGTACGTCATAGCAGAAGGTATAAATCCCATCCTCCGCCTGCGCGCCTGGATAGACGCGATCCAGATAACTCTGGATTGCTCTGCGCCCCGCTTCATGGGCGTAGGGTTTGGAATTGGCATTGGCGGAAGTCGACCCACTGTGTTGGCGCCAGTGATAGAGCACACGTGGCACGTGAGCGATTTTCGCTCCGTCGGCAAGGCAACGCAGCACCAGGTCATAATCCTGTGAGCCATCCATTTCCGGACGCAAACCACCAAGCCGGTTAACCATGTCGCGACGAAACACTACCAGGTGACCCAGATACATCTGCGAAAGAAACAGGTCCAGACTCCAGTCGGGCTTGAAATACGGTAGCCGACGGTTGCCGTCCTCGCCGATGCAGTCATGATCGGTGTAGACGATGTCCGCGCTGGTCTGCATCAACGCGGCAGCCACCGATGCAAGTGCGTCTGGATGCAGCAGATCATCATGATCAAGCGGCGCCACGTACTCGCCAACCGCCAATTTCAAGGCATCGTTGGTCGCACTAGCGATGCCACCACGTTGCTCACGTCGGGTTATGCGGACGCGCGGATCATCATTGCTGATATCCGCCAGGATACGGTGCACATGGGGAGCATCCGATGCGTCGTCGCAGATGCACAGCTCCCAATTCCGGTATGTCTGCGCCAGCACACTGGCGATCACTTCATGCAGGAACGATTCCGGTGTGTTGCACGTTGGCATGATCACACTGATAAGTGGGCCTTCAGCAAGCGTCCCTACAGCAGGCTCATGCTGTTGAAGCCATCGTTCATAGGCGGACAGCCCCGCGCCTATCGGATCGCCATCGGCGGGAAGCGCCACCGTGGCGCGCTGCAACTCACAAGTATCCATCTGCGCCAGTTGATCGTAGACGATCACATGCCGCGCAAACCCACGCGGCCCGAGCCGGATGCAATTGACGGCCTTGCGCGTGATCTGGACAGGCCCCAAGCCAGCAGCACGAGCATGCCGAATGCTGCGGACAACCGCATGCAGCAACACCCGCATGCGCACGAATAGACTTGCCTTGCTCATTTCAATCTCTGTACGGCCGACGGCGGCATCAAATCAAACGAAAAAGGAACGCAGCGAGCGCTGCCAGAAGCACGACGACTCCACTACCAACGGCCCAGCGCTGTTGGCGTTCAAGTCCCCTGAGCCGCAGTAGCAGGCGATCCTGATGGTAGGTCAACTCTTTGTGCTCGGCCATTAGAGACTGATGCTTTCCTTCAAGAACGCGCATGCTTTCCATCGCAGCCCCATGATGCTTCTTGAGCGCCTCAAGTTGCGCTTCAGTTTCCCTAAATCTCTCAGCTGTTTGCCGCCATTGCTCCGATACATACAGCTGTTTTGTTTCTGATTCATGCAGTCGTTCGACGGTGTGTGCCCATCGCTGCCGCGCGTCTTCCAAGCTCGCTTCCGCGGCCTTCACCCGCTCGGCTGTTGCCTGCCATTGCTGCGAGGCGTGCAGCTGCTTGGCTTCGGATTCACGCAGAAGCTCAACGGTGCGCCCCCACTCGGTAGCGGCGGCGGATAACTTGGCCTCGCCATCTGCAACTTTTCTTGCGGCCAATTGCCACTGGTTCTCAGCAGAATGGATGCGGTCAGCGATGGGCTGCAACGATGCTCCCAAGGATGACAGCAATGCCACCGCTGCGTCATCCGGCCGTGCGGTCAGCACATGCGACCCTCGGATGCGCTCCAGATCTTCTTTGTTCCGCACCGCGACAAAATATCCGCGATAGGATCTATCGCTTCGATCGCCTGCAAACACACTGTGATTGTAGAGTCGGTCAGCGCTCGCAACGAGGGGCCGCATTTCCGCAATGGCCTCCTTGACAAAATGGGCACTCATCAACCCCGACCAGACGGCGGTGTCGCCCTGTCCGAACCGCAGCACCATGCATCCCGACTTGACCAAGGCTTGCTCGATCTCGTCACCGGCGACGAGACCAAACTCCTTGTGCTCCGCAAGCCATGGATAGTCTTCCCCGAAGTAATTTCGCCATACACCATTCGCGTCATGCTCTGCCGCGTGAACCCAGGGTTGATCGAGTGGACAGGCGATAACCACCAGCCGGGCCGCCACGCGGGCCATTTCTGTTGCAGCCTTGGCACGAAGATGCACAGGCATGTGTTCGATGACATCCAGCGCTACCACCGCATCAAACCGTGCATCCGCAAAGGGCAGAGCGCTAGCGTCGGCCTGCACGAAATCGTCGGCTCCAACTTGCTCGAAGAGATCACTGAATACCAATTTGCTGTGTGGCAAAAAACTCGCCAACAGACGCTGGCGATTTGCACCCACCTCAAGCACGGTCGCCGCTGGCGTGGCTAGTGCGTCAACCAGCGCCGCCGTCGCGGCATAGCGCTGATAATGATCAAAGGGAATGCTTTCCAGCTCAGTCGACATGCACGATCCACTCGTGAGGGATATACACCAATCCTTCACTGAAATAGGGCGCGGCAACCGTCAGCTTGGCGACATCGGAAAGGTAGTCAAGGCAAACCATGCCCTTGTCAGTAAACAAGCCTACGTCAACGCGATAGGTTCCGGTGAGCAGAGGCATCGAGGGGATATGGTAGCTGACGCGATGCGATCCCTTCTTACTGGGAATCTCCACTCGTTCGAGATGTGTATTCGGCCCAAAGATATGCTGACCGTCCAGACCCTTGATGGCAACGCCAAGCAGGAAGCCTTGGATGGATTCATCGCGAATGCAGTAACTGATGTCTACTGTTACCGGTTCGAACGGCGCCATGAAATCCCGCGAAAGGCTCACCGTTTCGATGAATGCCGGCACGTCCCCCTGCGGCACTCCAGTATGAGCTGCATCCAGCAGTGCCTCGCTATCACGGCCAATTTCATGATCCCGGAATCGATCGGCAACGAAGCTGGCCTCTCCATGCAACTTGACGCGACCGCCCTCCATCCAGATGGCCGTCTGACAGAATCGCTTGATTTGCTCCATCGAATGCGAAACAAAAAGGATGGTTGCTCCGCGCGCGCGCAACGCTTCAATGCGCGCAAGACACTTCATCTGAAAACGGATATCTCCGACAGACAGCGCCTCGTCAACGATTAATACATCTGGCTCGGTGTGAATCGCTACTGAGAAAGCGAGTCGCACATACATGCCGCTCGAATATGTCTTTACCGTACGCTCGAAGAAGTCACCAATATCGGCAAAGGCGCGGATACTATCGAGACGGTCGTCTATTTCTGCTCTCGACAGGCCCAGCAGCGATGCATTCATGTAGACATTTTCGCGACCGGTGAAGTCGGGATTGAACCCCGCCCCCAGTTCCAGCAAGGCCGCGAAGCGTCCATTGATCCTGACCGCTCCTGCTGTTGGAGTCACCGTGCCGCAGAGCACCTGTAGCAGTGTGGATTTTCCCGCGCCATTACGGCCGATGATGCCCATCGTCTCGCCGCGCCGAACGGTAAGACTGATGCCATCAAGCGCGCGAAAAACCTTTCCGCCGTCTCCAGCCGGATTCGGCTTGATCAACGAGACCAGCCGCTCCCGCGGGCTACGATAGATCGCGTAGTCTTTCACGACCTGAGATATTTCTATGGCCGTGTCGTCCGCGAGCGGCAACGTATGCGTTTGGTCACTCATAAGACGTCTGCAAAGCCACGGGACAAGCGGCGAAATAGCTGAAAGCTAAGCCCAGCAACGAATACAGAAAAGGCAAAATGTCGAGCCAAGGCGGCAAAGTCGGGCAAACTGTGCTGGACAGTCACGGCGCGCAACTGCTCCATCGGGGTTACCAATGGATTGAAATCGATCAACGCGTGTAGAGCCTGGGGGATGGATGACGACGGAAAAAAAATGGGGCTGAGGAACAGCAGCATGCTCGAAATTATGCCGACAAACTGGGCAATATCGCGCAGATAAACTCCCAACGCCGAAATTGCCCAAGCTACGCCCAACAGCATCGGCACCATCTCCAGCAATATCAGCGGTGCAAGAACAGCGCTTGGCGACGGCATCTGTCCCACCACAGCTTGTGCCGCCAGTAGAATGACCAGACTGACCAGTGCCGTGACCAGTGCCGCTGCGACACGTACGGCCGGCAATATTTCTACAGGAAAAACCACCTTCTTGACATAATTTGGCTGCCCCACGATCAGCGTGGGCGCCGATACCAAAACTTCCGAAAGGAAATTGAAGATGATCAGGCCTGCAAACAATACAAGTGCAAAATCGGCAGTTGTTGCCGCACCTGCCCAGCGCGTCTTGAAAATTCCACTGAACACCAAGGTATAGACGCCGAGCATCAGCAAGGGTTGTAGCAACAACCAGATGAAACCTAGCGCTGTCGTTTTGTAGCGTGAGGCAAGTTCACGTCCGAGCAACTGGCGGAACAGAAAATAAAAGTTCGCGTGACCCTGCATGTATATTCCTTTGCCGTCAGCCGGCAAGTGCAAATGCAAGTTCGGTACGCAGGTCAACAACATCCTCCACCCCAACAGACAGCCGCACCAGCCCGTCGCTGATGCCCAGCCGCTTGCGGTTGGCCGCGGGCACCGAGGCGTGGGTCATGATCGCCGGGTGCTCGATCAGGCTTTCGACACCGCCGAGCGACTCGGCCAGCGCAAACAGTTTGCATCGCTCCAGCATGCGCCGGGCCTTCTTCAGGCCACCCTTCACCTCGATCGTGACGATGCCGCCGAAGCCATCCATCTGGCGCCTGGCCAACGCGTGTTGCGGGTGGCTCTTCAGTCCCGGGTAGATCACGCGATCGATGGCCGGGTGCTTGTCCAGCCACTTGGCCAGCTCCAGCGCGCTCTCGCAATGCGCCTTCATGCGCAGGTGCAGGGTCTTCAGGCCGCGCATGGCGAGGAAGGCGTCGAACGGACCGGCCACCGCACCTACCGAGTTCTGCAGGAAGCCCATCGGCCCGGCCAGTTCCTGGTTGCCGGCGACCACGATGCCGCCGACCATGTCGGAATGGCCGTTGATGTACTTGGTGGCCGAATGCAGCACCAGGTCGGCACC
>Ga0157371_10003497_pt1 | contig 14205 bp, 12 predicted proteins | sample C45metaG_FD_113462 | JGI IMG/M metagenome (GOLD analysis project Ga0157371, IMG submission 113462) | Corn rhizosphere microbial communities from Kellogg Biological Station, Michigan, USA - C4-5 metaG | ecosystem: Host-associated > Plants > Roots > Rhizosphere > Soil | place: USA: Michigan...
CCTTGTTGATTCGTTAATTGGTTTATTAGTTAATTCTCAATTCTTAATTTTGCTCCATGATTTTTTCCTCTTCTCTTTTAGAAAATGCAGTGAATGAATTTGCAAAATTGCCCGGCATCGGTAAAAAAACTGCTTTAAGACTTGTGCTTCATCTTCTGAAAAAAGACGTTAGCGACGTAAAAGTTTTCAGTGATGTTATCTTAAAAATGAGAGAAGAAATTCATTTTTGCAACCGTTGTTACAATATTGCTGACAAAGAATTATGTAATATTTGTGAAGATCGCAGCCGCAAAAAAGAAATCATTTGTGTGGTGGAAACGATTCGGGATGTAATCGCAATTGAAAGTACGCAACAATACAACGGGCTCTTTCATGTTTTAGGCGGAATCATTTCTCCGCTTGATGGCATAGGTCCTTCAGAATTGCAAATTGATTCGTTAATAAAGAGAGTAAACGAAGAAAAAACGGAAGAATTGGTTTTTGCTTTAAGCCCAAATATCCAGGGCGATACTACCATTTATTATATTAGTAAAAAATTGAAAGATAATCCTGTAAAAATTACTACAATTGCGCGTGGTATTGCATTTGGAGGCGAACTCGAATATGCTGATGAAATGACTTTGGCAAGAAGCATTTCTAACCGGATGCCGATTGAAAGTTATGTTGGTAACAACAAATGGTAATAAAAATTATCGTCGTAAAAACACGAATGAATTCATAATTTGTTACCTTGCAACTCTATGCAAACTGAAATAATTTGAGCAACACTACCTTTACCGAAAACAAGCCTGTTATTGGATTTTCTTCTGGAGATATCAACAGTATCGGCCCCGAACTAATCATCAAATCTCTTTCAGACAACAGGATGCTTGAGTTTTTTATTCCTGTAGTTTTTGCAAGTAATAAAGTCATCAATTTTTATAGAAAAAGTTTCCCCGAAATCAATTTCAATTTTACCAGCGTAAAAGATTTTTCTAAAATAAATCCAAAACAAATCAATATTTATAACTGCTGGGAAGAAGAGATCGTTATCAATCCCGGAGAATTAAATGACATCGGTGGAAAATATGCGGTAAAAAGTCTGCGAGCCGCCACACAAGCGTTAAAAGATGGAAATATTCATGCGCTGGTAACTGCCCCGATCCATAAAAAAAATGTTCATAGCAACGAATTTCCTTATACAGGCCACACGCCCTTTTTCAAAGATTTTTTTGAGCAAAAAGATGTAGTAATGTTGCTGGCGGCAGGAGATTTCAGAGTTGGTTTGGTAACCGAACACATTGCGGTAAAAGACATCGCAAAATATATCACCAAAGAAAATATTTTAAGCAAGATCAATATTCTAAATGCTTCTTTAAGAAGAGATTTTAATATTGATAAACCAAAGATTGCAGTGCTTGCGTTGAATCCACACGCCGGAGATGAAGGTTTGATAGGAACTGAGGAAATAGAAATCGTCAGGCCGGCTGTTGTTGAGGCAAAGCATCATAATATGATCGTAATGGGACCTTACAGTGCTGATGCTTTTTTTGCAAGAGGATATCAAACGCGCTTTGATGCGGTGTTAGCGATGTATCACGATCAGGGCCTGATTCCATTAAAATCATTGTCAATGGGCGAAGGAATCAATTATACAGCAGGATTGCCGGTGGTTCGCACAAGTCCTGACCACGGAACAGCTTTAGATATTGCAGGAAAAAATAAAGCTGACACATCCTCTTTTATGGCGGCGATTTTTGGAGCCTTGGATATTTTGAAAAGCCAAAAATTTTATGATGATAACCGCAAAAATCCGCTGAAAAGATTTAGTAGTTCATTGGTTAGCGGAAATGGAGATGAGTAAAACTTCAATTGTTTAAAAACAAAATAACTGTTGCCGATTTAGCGTTATTAAATTTGTAGTTTTTAATATTTATTTGAACAAAATAATACATTTGTAAAAGGTTTCAGTATTTTTTATAACCCCAATGCATGAATAATATATTTTTAAGCGGCGGACTGGCATTCTTAATTACCTTTTTTGCTATACCCGTAATTATTGAAGTAGCCAAAGACAAAAAACTGTTTGATGAGCCTGGCGAACGAAAGGTGCATAAAGCTGTCATTCCTACCTTAGGAGGCCTCGGCATCTTCGGAGGATTTATAATTGCTACTCTTATTGGAGTTCCACCTGCTGATGCATCTGTTTTACAATATTTTGTAGCAGCGATCATGATCATCTTTTTTATGGGTATAAAAGATGATGTCTTAATTCTTACTGCTACCAAGAAATTTGTAGGACAATTAATTGCTGCCGGAATTATTATAAAATTTGGCGGGATTCAGATAACAAATATGTATGGCATTCTGGGAGTTTACGAACTTGCTCCAACTGCCAGTTTTTTGCTCACCTTGTTTACCATCGTAGTAATTACCAATTCATTTAATCTAATTGATGGTGTTGATGGACTTGCGGGAAGCCTTGGCTTATTGACTACGCTGATTTTCGGCGCTTATTTCTATTTTTCCGGCTATCCATTGTATGCTGTTATGGCATTGTCACTCGCCGGAAGTTTGGTTGCATTTTTAATTTACAATTTTAATCCTGCAAAAATATTCATGGGCGACACTGGTTCACTTCTTATCGGGCTTGTTAATTCCATTTTGGTGATCAAGTTTATTACCACTGCTTCTGATCCTGCTGCAGCAATTCCTTTACAATCAGCTCCAGCGTTGGGTTTTGCAATTTTGTTAGTTCCGCTTTTCGATACGCTTCGCGTTGTAAGCCATCGGATTTTAAATCGTCGTTCTCCGTTTTGCCCTGACAGAAACCACATTCATCATGTTTTGCTGGATATTGGATTCTCGCATAAAATGATCTCTTTGACCTGTATAATTGCCAACATTTCATTTATTACTCTTGCTTATTTTTTGCGTTCTACAGGCACTTCGATCGTGATGCTAACTCTTGCAGTAGTTGCTACCTGCGTCGTTGGAATTGTTTATTACAACAGGCCAAAAACAAAAATTGTTGTTACCAACCGTAAACTTCACGAAGAGCCAATCATCAAATCTCACAAAATTCTTACGCTTGCCAGTGAAACTGTAGAACAGGATTAATCCTCAAATTATTTTTACCGTTTTCTGCCATTCATAAAAATGCGGTAAATCATTTTAAAGATTCCGGTAATTTATTTGCCGCAACCTGTATATTGCATCATTATTTTTTTAATCATTGCTTATGTCAATACTCACGGTAGAAAATTTATCCAAAACATATGGACGAATCCAGGCATTAAAAAATGTAAATTTTTCGGTGCCGCAAGGAACCGTTTTTGGAATACTTGGACCAAACGGAAGTGGAAAAACAACTACTCTTGGTATCATCACTGATATTTTAAAACCAACTTCGGGAACGTATAAATTATTCGATGAGCCAGCATCAGCGGCCAATCGCAGAAGGATCGGAACCTTATTGGAAACACCTAACTTTTATCATTATTTATCTGGAGCAAAAAACCTGGAGATCGTTGCAGAAATAAAACAACATGGCAAAGAAGATATTGATCGTGTTTTAGAAACGGTTGATCTTACAAGGCGAAAAGATTCAAAATTCAGCACGTATTCTTTGGGTATGAAACAACGCCTGGCAATTGCTTCATGCCTGCTCGGAAGTCCATCAGTATTAATTTTTGACGAACCCACCAACGGACTTGATCCTGTTGGAATCGCAGAAATAAGAGAATTGATGAAAAGGCTTTACCGCGAAGGAAAAACCATCATTATGGCAAGCCATCTTTTGGATGAAGTAGAAAAAGTTTGTACCGATGTGGCGATTTTGAAAAAAGGAGAATTGATTGTTTCAGGAAAAGTAAATGAAATCTTATCAAACGAAGATATGGTGGAAGTAGCAGCGCCCGATCATCAAAAATTAGCCGAAGTTTTAAATTCAATGAGTGAAAAATCAAGAATAGTGGATGAAACTTCTGTCATAAAAATTTTCTTCCCTGTAGGCAAAGCTGATCTTTCAGCAGTGAACAGATTTTGCTTTGACCATGGCGTTACTTTGAATCACCTGACTCTAAAAAAACAAAGTCTTGAAGCAAGGTTTTTTGAACTTACCAATAATTAAAAAACTTATGACACATCTTTTAAAAATTGAATGGCTCAAAGTAAAAAACTATAAAGCTTTCTGGATTTTTACGATTCTTTATGCATTCGCCATTCTTGGAATTAATTACACAGGATTTTATATCAATGAACTTGCGGTACAAAATATGCCGGCGAGCAAAATATTGTTGGGAACGCCTTATGCTTTTCCAAAAGTATGGCAAACAGTAGGTTTCATGAGTAGTTGGCTTTTGTACTTTCCAGGAATTCTTTTTATCATGTTGCTTACCAATGAATTTAATTTTAAAACGCATCGCCAAAATATTATTGATGGATGGACAAGACAACAATTCATAACTGTAAAATTTGTTTTCGCACTTTTATTTTCGCTGGCTGCAACTATTTTTAATTTTTTCGTAGCATTATTATTTGGTTTGATCACTACTGGTTCTCATTTTTCTTTCGCAGGAATGGAAAATGTAATTTATATATTTATTCAAACTGTTGCCTACATTACATTTGCGATGTTTCTTGCGATTCTGTTTAGAAAAAGCGGTGCTGCAATCGCAGTATTCTTTTTATACGGATTAATTTTTGAATGGCTGATAACTGCCCTGGTTAATTTTAATTTTCATCTTACTCCTGTTGGATATTTTTTGCCTTTGCAGGTAACGGATGTGATGCTTCCGATTCCTTTTGGCGACAAAGTAATTTACAAAGGCGCACCCGACCTTTGGATCATGGTAATTGCAAGCCTTATCTACATTTGTGGTTACTATTTTTTCGCTTTGAAAAAATTTACAAAGGAAGATTTGTAGAAGAATTAGTTTTCTTTAAAAAAATTCAATTATTTCTTTGCTTACTGTTTATGCAGAAAGGGATTCTATCGATAAAAAAGTGCAATGATTTTTGGTAGAAAAATAATACAGCCAATAATAAAAGAAATAATTGCGGCAAACAAAACCGCAGAAGCAGACATATCTTTTACTTTTTTTATCGTAAGATTAAACTGAGGACACACCAAGTCGCAAAGTTTTTCTATTGCGGAGTTAATAATCTCAAAACTCAATACCACAGCGAAACACAGAAAAATAATCATCCATTCTGTTTCGCTTAATGAAAAAAATAAACCGGCAATAATTACGAGCAAAGCGATAACATATTGTATCCTGAAATTTTTTTCATGCAAAAGGCAATCTTTTAAACCGGCAAATGCGCAGGCAAATGATCTGATAACTCTCATATAATTTTTTTATGCGGGATTCGAAAAAAATATTACAAATGTGAAACCACTTTTTTTATCGCGACGCAAGCTTTTAAAATTTCTTCACCAGAGATAATTAACGGTGGAACAATTCTCAAACATTGACTTGCAAATAAAAACCAGTCTGTAAAAACACCTTCTTCTAAAAGCTCATTGATCACTTTTTTATTTTGATCAAAACTTTCAAACTCAACCGCAATCATCAATCCATGGCTTCTTATGTTTTTTATTTTCGGATGATGAAGATTATCAAGAAATAATTTTTCTTTTTTAAAAACTGTTACAACAAGATTTTCATCGAGCAAAAATTCCATCGCCGCCTTTCCTGCCGCGCAAGAAACAGGATGTCCGCCAAAAGTATTGATATGGCCAAGAACCGGATTGTTCGTTAATGAATCCATGATTTTTTTATCGGCAATAAAAGCGCCTAAAGGCATTCCCCCGCCGAGTGCTTTTCCTAATAATAAAACATCAGGAACAATATCAAATTGTTCAAATGCGCACAATGTTCCGTTACGTCCAAAACCACATTGAATTTCATCCAACACTAATAAGGTTCCTGTTTCCGTGCATTTTTTTCTCAAGGCCTGCATCCATTTCTTTTGGGGAACAATCACTCCTGCTTCGGCCTGGATAGTTTCTGCAATCACGCATGCCGTTTGTGTTGTGATTGAATTAAGGCTTTCAAAATTATTATAATCGAGATGCAAAATATCGGGCAATAAAGGACGAAAAGCATTTCGCCAATATTCATCGCCAAGAACACTTAAAGAGCCTTGTGTGCTTCCATGATAAGAGTTTTTGAATGCCGCAATTTGCATCCTTCCTGTAAAACGCTTTGCGAGTTTCATCGCGCCTTCTGTTGCTTCCGTTCCTGAAGCAGTATAAAAAACGGAGTTCAAAGATGAGGGCAAATTATCTGTAAGCAATTTTGCATAAGCAGTTTGCGGCGATAAAATTAATTCGCCATTTACCATTACATGCATAAAATTTTCTGCCTGCGTTTTGATTGCATCAATTACTTTTTGATTGGCGTGGCCGATGTTACAAACACTGATGCCACCGATAAGATCAATATATTCTTTCCCATTGATGTCGTAAAGCTTACTACCATTTGCTTTTACGATTTCCAAAGCAATCGGATCGGGAGAAGTTTGGCCTACGTGATTTAAAAATATTTGGCGGTTGGTCATAGTGAAAAGTAAAACTTATGAGAGATTTTACCAGGTTATGTTTTTTCTTCCAATACCTTTTTATACAACTCTTCATATTGAGGAACAATATTATGAATATCAAATTTCATTGCCTGCGCTAATGCGTTCTTTTTCATTTTTGTAAATGCTTTTTCATCAGAAAGTATTTTAATAATATTCTTGCTCATATCATCTACATCGCCAACTTTGCTGAGAAAGCCTGTCACTCCATTGATATTAATTTCCGGTAAACCTCCTACGTTGGTTGAGATCACCGGAACCTGTGCTGCCATTGCTTCCAGGGCGACAAGGCCAAAGCTTTCATATTCACTCGGCAACAAAAAAAGATCAGAGATTGCTAAAATTTCTTCCATCTGTTCCTGCCTTCCCAAAAAGCGAATGTCTGTTCTTGCGCACGTTTTTCGCGTAAGGTCTTCAATAAAAGATCGCTCAGGACCATCACCTACAAATAACAATTTTGAAGGAATTACTTTATTTACTTTTTCAAAAACATACACCACATCTTCCACCCTTTTTACTTTTCTGAAATTGGAGGCATGTAATAAAATCTTTTCATTATTCGGAGCAATCACCTGTTTGAATGGAGTGATCGGTTTTTTATTAAAACGTTTTGCATCAACAAAATTATAGATGACTTCGATCTCTTTTTCCATCTTGAAATTGTTGTAAGTTTCATCCCGCAAATTCTTTGAAACAGCAGTAATAGCGGCACTTTCATTCATTGAAAAAGTCACTACAGGAGAATACGTTTTATCTCTTCCAACTAAGGTAATATCGGTTCCATGCAATGTGGTAATCACAGGAATATCAATTCCTTCTTTTAACAAAATTTGTCTCGCCATGTATGCTGCAGACGCATGAGGAATTGCGTAATGAACATGTAACAAATCAATTTTTTGATTGATGATCACATCAACCATCGTACTCGCCAAAGCAGTTTCATAAGGCGGATAATCAAAGAGAGGATAAGTAGGAACACTTACTTCGTGATAAAAAATGTTCGCATGAAAACCACCAAGCCGCACAGGCTGCTGATAAGTAATAAAATGGATATTATGGCCCTTCTCTGCCAATGCTTTTCCCAGTTCTGTTGCCAACACACCGCTTCCTCCAAAAGTGGGATAACAAACAATTCCTATGTTCATATTATTTCATTTAAATCAAACCATTTCTCTGTATAAAAATCTACGCAATTTACAACTTCCTGAATGTTAGAAAATAAAGCATCATAAGCGAAATCAACGCCTATGAAACATTAAAATTTTTAAATGGAATGATTAAGTTTGCTAAAAATATTTTATTTTAAATGGATCATTTATTGACAACTGATAGCATTATCAGTTTTTTTATTTTAGTAATTCTTGAAATTATTCTGGGAGTAGATAATGTGATTTTTGTAAGCATTATTATCAACAGACTTCCGCAGCAAAAACATAAAAAAGCAAGACTTGCGTGGGTAATTCTTGGCTCCATCGTAAGAAGTGTTTTATTGCTTGCCTTGGGATGGTTATTGGCACAGAAAGGAAAAGCAGTGTTTACCATTTTTGATAAAGGGTTCGACCTGGCAAGCATTGTAATGTTGGTGGGAGGCATATTTTTGATTTACAAATCGGTTCATGAAATTCATCAAAAGCTCGAAGGCGAAGATCGAAATGCATTGAAACCAAAAAAGAAACCGCTCAGTTTTTCGCAGGCAATTTTTCAGATTATTTTAGTTGACATGGTTTTTTCTTTTGACAGCGTCATCACTGCGGGAGGCACTGCAAAGCATGTTGAAATAATGATTGCTGCTGTTATCATTGCAATGATCATTATGTTTTCTTTTAGTCCTTATATTGCTGCTTTTATTCACAAACATCCTACATTCAAAATGCTTGCACTTTCCTTTTTGGTGATGATTGGGTTAAGTCTTGTGATAGAAGGTTGGGCTGCAGACAAAGCAGAAGAACTTCATTTGAAAAATTATATTTATTTCGGAATGGCCTTTTCTTTTATTGTTGAAGTGCTCAATATGATCATGATAAAAAGGCAAAATAAAAGAATCGTTCAATTGGATGAACCAGACTTAGAGCAGTAAATGAAGAAATAAAGGGGTCTTTTATTTGCTGATTTCTGGTTGTATTTTATTCCAAAATATTCTTCACAATCGACGGACCTTCATAAATAAAACCAGTCCAAACCTGGATAAGATCTGCGCCGTTTTCAAATTTTTCTTTCGCATCTTTTGAAGTAAAAATTCCTCCGCTGCTGATAATTGGAATCGTTCCATTTGTGCGTCGATGAATATAATTGGTTATTCGCGTGGATTCTTCAGTTAAAGGTTTTCCACTCAAGCCGCCAGCTCCAATTTCAGCAATTTCTTTTTCAGAAGTAATTAAATTTTTTCTGCTGATTGTGGTGTTTGCTGCTACCAATCCATCCAATTTTATTTCCATTGCAAGATCAATAATGTCATCAAGGCTTTGCTGATCGAGATCAGGAGAAATTTTTAAAAGCAAAGGCTTTTGAATATCTTTTGTTCGATTGATTTGCTGAAGATTGGTGAGAATTTTTTTTAAAGAATCTTTTTGTTGAAGGTCCCTTAATCCGGGAGTATTTGGCGAGCTAACATTTACTATAAAATAATCGACAACATCATGCAATTCATTAAAGCATATCTCATAATCTTTCCATGCGTCTTCATTTGGTGTGATCTTGTTTTTTCCAATGTTTCCGCCAATGATCAATTTAGAGCTGGTATTTTCTGATCTATAGTTCCTAACCCGCTCTGTTGCTGCTTTTGCACTATCATTATTAAAACCCATCCGGTTAACAATTGCTTTATCTTTCGGCAAACGAAACAATCTTGGTTTAGGATTTCCGCTTTGTGGTAATGGCGTTACGGTTCCTATTTCAACAAAACCAAAACCTAACGTTTCCAATTCATTCAGATACTTTGCATTTTTATCAAAACCGGCTGCAAGACCAACAGGATTTGAAAATGTAATCCCAATAACTTCTTTTGAAAAATTCCCTTGTGGAGTAAATTTCTTTTTTATAAAATTTTTTATAAAAGAAAAACTGCAAAAAAACCGCAGTACGTTCATTGAAAAATAATGAACGTCTTCTGCATCAAACCAAAATAATATGTTGCGAAGAAGCGAATACATTTTGGCGGCGAAGATAATGATTGAAATTTTTTGTAAACACTCATTTAAGAATTACAAAAGTTTATAGATTTGAAAAACCTTTTAAAACAAAATTTATACTGGAACCGTATTCTTTCAAAATGAATTTTTTGTTTCATTTTAAGAGTAAATACACGATAAATTCATCCGTTTCTTTTGAAATTCACAACTGCACTACTGACCTGCCGCACCATTTCATAATCAACAATATTGGTAACAACTTCAGGGACTTCCAGAATGTTTTGAAGCGTATGTTTGGTCGGTATTATTTCTCACTCTTCTTGACGGAGAAAAAATTGCGATCGGAGGATTGTTGGTGAAAAAATTAAAGAAACTAAAAGGGCTGAGATTTACATTTCCATTCAAATCAATTGTTGATGCAAAACAAATGGGACGTGGTGCAATAGCGTGATTGAGAAAGTTTTGGACTTCGGATGTTTTCAAATCTTTTAAATGGATGATGGAAGAACAAGCCGGATAGGAGTGACAAAATCACTCTTAAAAAAGGAAAATAAAACAAATGGCACAAGGTTAACGAGTGCCATTCAATTCAATTCATTTCGTGTAGTTTACATTCCTGTTAAAAATGCAATTGCCGCCATAATTCCAAGGAATAATAGAATAATTCCTATGGCAACAAATGTGTCATGCAGTTCGACAGAGTTAATTTTTTTCATAACTTACCATTTTAAAAATTAATAAATAATTAGAAGCTGCTTTGACAGGATGTTTGGACAAAAACCTGATTATAAGACTAGTTTTACGGGAGTAGGATTAATACAAATATAAAATAATTTATTAAAACCTGCAAGTTTTTATTTCGGCCACTGACCTGCAAGTTCAACACATTTTAATAACATTTTAACCCCTACAAATAAAGAACCAAAGATTGATTTTAACCTTACGCGTCTCCTTCATTTCTCACACAATCAATTTTTCTGACGGATATTTGCATCTTAAAAAAAATTATTTTCGATGAGAATAGCTATTAATGGAATGGGGCGGATCGGGCGTCTTTTGTTTAGAAGATTGATTGAAAACGAACAATTTGATATTGTGACGGTAAATGATATTATGCCCGTTGAAAATCTTGTGTATCTTTTAAAGTATGATTCTGTTTACGGAACTTTTCTTCCTAATGAAATAACATCTGAAGGACAAACCATCTCAGTAAAAGGGAAGAAAATTAGAGCACTTCAAAATGCCAATCCTTCACAGCTTCCCTGGAAAGAATTGAATGTAGATATCGTTCTCGAATGCTCAGGTCAATTTACAAACAGGGACGGCGCTTCAAAACATCTTGAAGCAGGCGCAAAAAAAGTTTTATTATCTACCACAGGCGCAGAAGATATTCCTTTACACGTTTATGGGTTTAATCAAAATAACTCCATTAGCGACATTGATATTTTATCTCCTGGAGGCTGCATGACCAATTGCTCTGTTCATGTTCTTTATATTTTAAATTCTATTGGCATTAAGTCAGTTCATATCAATATACTTCATTCTTACACATCAAGGCAGGCATTGGTAGATATGCCTCATTCGCAATTTCGCAGAGGCAGGGCTGCCGCCGAATCTATTATTCCTGTTGAGATTGATTTGCATAAATCATTAAACCGGTTGATGCCTGGTTTAAAAGATTGCATCAATGTTTATTCAACAAGAGTGCCGGTTGCCAACGGCGCAATGGCTTCTTTTACCATTCAATTAAAAAGCAATGTAACGGCTGCGGAAATCAATAAGCTTTTTAAAACTGCTGCTCGGAATAATTACAAAGGAATTCTGGATTATACTGAAGAACCTTTAGTTTCTCTTGATATAAAAGGCAACAGCAATTCCTGTATCATCGATGGCACACAAACCGCCGTTATCGACAATCATGCAAGAGTGGTAGCATGGTTTGACAATGAATATGGATTTACCAGCCGTATGATCGACTGGCTAAGCTATTGGAACCCATAAAATTTATTTCAGGTTTCCAAAAAACAAATAAGCCAATAAAATTGAAGTAATAATTCCAACCAGATCAGCCAGAAGCATTGCGCCAATTGAATAACGGGTGTTTTTTATAGAAACAGCACCAAAGTAAACTGCTACTACATAAAAGGTAGTATCAGAAGTTCCCTGTAAAATAGAAGACAAACTGCCTGCAAAAGAATCTGAACCATAAGTTGTCATTGTATCAATCATCATTCCTCTGGCAGCACTTCCGCTGAGAGGCCTTATTAAGGCAGTTGGTAATCCGGCTACAAATCTTGTATCAGTTCCAAATGCCGAAAATAGGCTTCTCATTCCGTCAATGATCACTTCAAAAGTGCCGCTGGTACGCAATAAACTGATGGCTACCAACATGCCAACTAAATACGGGATGATCTTTACAGCTACCTCAAAACCGCCTTTTGCGCCTTCTATGAATGCACCAAAGATGTCAATATTTTTGTATAAGGCGCCAAGGATGATCAGTAAGAAAAGAAGCAGGATCAATCCATTACTTAAAACTCCTGAAAAAGTTTGTACGCCGCTAAAACTGAGTGATTTTAAATAAATAACCATCAAGGAAATGACGGCTGAAATTCCTAAAACCCATAATAAAATAATAGGCTGAAAAATATTTATTCTTTGTTTGAACGAAACAATTAGCATCGCTGCAATCGTCGAACAAAATGTTGCGATCATGCATGGAATAAAAATATCAGTAGGATTCGAAGCATTCAATGAAGCCCTGATGGCAATAATGCTCACCGGGATTAAGGTAAGTCCGGAAGCGTGCAAACACAAAAACATTATCTGTGAATTCGAGGCAGTTTCTTTACTTGGATTTAATTCCTGCAAAGTTTCCATTGCCTTTATACCAAAAGGTGTGGCTGCATTATCAAGACCTAATAAATTAGCTGAAAAATTCATAACCATTTGCCCCATTACCGGATGATCTTTCGGCAACTCAGGAAATAATTTTGAAAAGAACGGCCCGATAATTTTCGATAAAAGTCTTATTCCACCTGCCTTTTCAGCAATACTCATAAAACCCATGAACAAAGCCATTATGCCAATCAAATTAATAGAAATATCTACCGCGGTCTTTGCAGTTGAGACCACTCCGTCGGCATGCTGCTCTTTAAAAGAAACATAACTTCCATTGGCTGTTTTGGTGTATTTGGTTGTGCCGTCTGTATAGGTTTTCCCATTTTGCAAAGCTGTTAAAACAGGAGCAGATAATGCAGTGGTGTCTAATCGTTTTGTATTGGAAGTATCGCCGGATTTGCCAACAACCATCCTGCTATAAATGTCTGTGTTTCCTTTTATGAAAATACATTGGAAAGTTGCGGCGAGAAATGCAACAATAATGAAGGCCGCCCAAATTCTGCTTAATGCCATATTATTTGAAAAAAACTAAGATAAGGCTTTTGAAATTTTCCAAACGTTATTTCAATAAATAAAATGCGAATTCGGGGTTTTTGTTTGTTTACTGCTGGATAATGTTCAATGCCTTAATATTTTGCGGAAAAATAAAAACTACTTTACTTATTGGTTTACTGCTATAATTCAATTTGTTTTCCATCTTTTTTTACTAATAAAAAAAATTTTTTCAAAAAAGCTTTTAAGTTTCAAAAATGTTATTTATGTTTGCGTCTTCATCCAACTATCTGCTGAATTTCTAAAAGCTTACATTGTTCTGAAATTTTTTCTTTCTTTGCTTTGTAACCCCATTTGCCCGTTTCCTATTAACTGTTTCCAATAATTCTTAGAATTTCTAAACGCTTACATAATTACATAGATATTTGAAACCATTTATCTTCTCTGTATTTTAAAGCAAATCCTCTTTTTCTAATTATATCAGTTTGATATCCTCTGCAAGCGCCGTTGTAATCCGCCTGTAAATTCCAACGAATTTATTAACGGTAAACAAAAAAATTAACCTCTCAAATTAACAAACATGAAAAAGAAATTTACAATCAGCGCAATTCTCTCTTTAATTACCCTCATCGGGTTTTCTCAATGCCCTACCAGTTATACAAGAAATAATGGTAACGGCCAAGGCACCTGCGGCACAGGAGCACAAATCAAAATGTTTTTTACAACTATGCCTGCTGTTCCTCCCACCATTGACAGCGTTTATTCTAATGGTGTAAAGTTAAACGTAAGCTACTCAGCTCCTGACACTTCTAAATTCAGCACAGGAGGATACATCAGCTACTGCTTCGGCGGAAATCTTCCTCCGATCGGCGCTCTCCAGGTTTATTTCGACGGAGGCACATTTGATACTATTAAAACTGCATGCAGCGTACCTCCTTCAGGTCCTGAAGCAGGCCCAACCCCGGTAGTTTTGACCAGCTTTGATGCAGTACGCAATGGATCAGTGGTAACATTGAACTGGAAAACAGCGCAGGAGTTAAACTCTAGCGGATACGAAATTCAGAAATCTTCAGATAATATTAACTTCGAAACCATCGGAGTAATTCCGAGCAAAAGC
>Ga0157371_10003499_pt1 | contig 14193 bp, 18 predicted proteins | sample C45metaG_FD_113462 | JGI IMG/M metagenome (GOLD analysis project Ga0157371, IMG submission 113462) | Corn rhizosphere microbial communities from Kellogg Biological Station, Michigan, USA - C4-5 metaG | ecosystem: Host-associated > Plants > Roots > Rhizosphere > Soil | place: USA: Michigan...
CGACTCGCGCGGCAAGCGGCCCGACGATCCGCGACATCCGCGCCGGCCAGCAGGCGAAAGCCGAGGCCGAGGCGGTCGACGATCCGCTGGTCAAGGCGATCATGGAGATGTTTCCGGGCTCGAAGGTGACGCTCCAATCCGCGCCCGAGACGATCCCCGACGACGCGTATGAAGATGTGTTTCTCGAAGAGCGTGAGGACGAGTGATGGTTGATTTCATGGGCATGATGAAGAAGGCCGAGGAGATGCAGCGCAAGATGGCGGAGCTGCAGGACGAGGCCGGTCGTGCCACGGTAGAAGGCCGTTCCGGCGGTGGTCTCGTCAGCGTCACCCTCAACGGCAAGGGCGAGATGCAGGGGCTGAAGATCGACCCCTCGCTGTTCAAGGAAGATGACGTCACCGTGCTCGAGGACCTGATCGTCACCGCGCACAATGAGGCCAAGACCAAGGCCGAGCAGATGATGCAGCAGAAGATGGCCGAGCTGACGCAGGGCCTGCAACTGCCGCCCGGCATGAAACTGCCGTTCTAGTCGTGGTGGCTTTCGTGTTTGCGGCCCGCCCCCACCCACCGGCTGCGCCGGTCCCCCCTCCCCACAGGGGGGAGGGAGACGCTGGAGCCGAAGCGTCAGTCGGGATCTCCCTCCCCTTGATGGGGAGGGGGGACCACGCGAAGCGTGGTGGGTGGGGTGGGGCCACACCTGCCGGAGTTTCCTGATGGCCTCCGGACCCGAGCTCGAGCAGCTGATCCAGCTTCTCGCGCGCTTGCCTGGGCTGGGGCCGCGCTCGGCGCGGCGCGCGGTGCTGCAACTCATCAAGAAAAAGGACCAGCTGATGATCCCGCTGGCCGCGGCGCTCGATCGTGCGGTCGAGACGGTGCGGGTGTGCGAGGTCTGCGGCAATGTCGATACGCGCTCGCCCTGCGGCATCTGCTCCGATCCGCGCCGCAACAGCGGCATCCTGATCGTGGTCGAGGACGTGAGCGACCTCTGGGCGCTGGAGCGCGCCGGCGTCGGCGCGGTGAAGTACCACGTGCTCGGCGGCGTGCTGTCGCCGCTCGACGGCGTCGGGCCGGATGACCTCTCGATCGATGCGCTGCTCCGCCGCGCGCCGGAATTCAGCGAGATCGTGCTGGCGGTGAACGCCACGGTCGAAGGCCAGACCACGGCGCACTACGTGACGGACCGGCTGGCCGAGACGGGAGTCAAGATCACCCGCCTCGCGCACGGCGTCCCGGTGGGCGGCGAACTCGACTATCTCGACGAAGGTACGCTGAGCCAGGCGCTCAAAGCCCGGACGGCGATGTAAAAGTCAGCTGGGTTCTCCCCAGTACGATGCATAGGGCCCGGGTGCAGTCACTTCACGCCGCGGTCGACATCGAAGCCGTCGCCGTCGTCCCATTCGGCGGGATCGAGCGCCTCGTCGGGGAGCGGTTCGGCGTCGTCGCGGATCGACTCCTCGTCCTCGTCCTCGAGCTCTTCGAGCTCGTCGGAATCGGGCGAGAGCGTTTCGCGATGGTTGAGCGGGTCATCGTCCGTGGAGACTTCGTCATAGGCGAGCTCGGGGTCGCGCTCCATGTCGCCGCTCAGCCGCGCAATGGCTTCATCGATCTCCAGCAACAATGCCTTGCTGTCGGCAAGACCGTCGCCGTCGCCGAAGTCGCCCGGCTCCTGTTCGCGCATCTGCGCGGCGAGCTCCTTGAGCCGGTCGACCCGCTCCTGCGGCGGCCGGTCTTCGCCGTAAAGCAGCTCCTCAATCTCGGCCTGGCTGACCGGCAGGGCGGTGATCATATCGCCCCAGCCATCCTGCGGCACGACGTCCTGCGGCAAAATCCGACCCGGATGGGCATTGCTCATGGCGGCCTCCTTCAAAGCGCTGCCGGAGCAACGCGCGACCCACACGCAGGTTTCCGTGCTGCCCGCTGACCCGGCTTTAACCAGCGGCAGCGACCGCCGGCAGTTCAGCGACGATGGCAAGCTTTGGTGGTCGCCGAGGCCCAGAACGATTGGCGACAAGTCCTGCCGTCGAGAGGCGCCGTGCCGTCCATTCTGGTCGCCCAGTTTGCCCACCACCATCTATTGCTGGTGGCGCCGGCCGCCGGCGCTCGATCTCGACGGGCCGGCGGATCACTCGCCGGCGAGACGTTGCTCAGTGAGCAATTGCGGTTCGGCGTCGTCGAGCTCGAGCTCGTCGATCTTCTGGCCGCGGCGGACGATCTTGCTGGTCGAGGTCAGGATGTCGCCGATGTCGTTGTTGGCCTGGCCGAAGTGCTTCTGCAGCGCGATCACCCGGTCCTTGAGCCGACCGACATCGGTGACGAGCTCGCGCACCTCGACCTGGATGCGGCGGGCCTCCTCGCGCACGCGGACGTCGCGCAGCAGCGCCTGCACCACCTGGATCGACAGCATCAAGAGCGACGGCGAGACGATCACCACGCGGACCTTGGCGGCCCGCTGCACGACATCCTCGAAGTGCTCGTGGATGTCGGCAAAGATCGATTCCGACGGCACGAACAGGAAGGCGGTATCCTGCGTCTCGCCGGCGATCAGGTATTTTTCCGAGATGGCGCGGATATGCACCTGCATGTCCTGTCGGAAGCCGAGGGCGGCGATGCGGTGCTCGGCCTCGTTCTGCGCGGCGCTGAGCTTCTGCCAGCTCTCGAGCGGAAACTTCGCGTCGATCACCAGCGCCGGCCCCTGGTTCGGCATGAACACGACGCAGTCGGGCCGGCTGCCGTTCGAAAGCGTGTACTGGAAGGCGTAGCTGTTGGACGGCAGCCCATCGCCGATGATGGCTTCCATGCGGCCCTGACCGAAGGCGCCGCGCGTCTGCTTGTTGCTGAGGATCGACTGCAGCGACACCACGTCCTTGTTGAGCGCGGTGAGGTTGGCCTGGGCGCGGTCGATCACCGCCAGCCGCTCATTGAGCTTGAGCAGCGACTCCTCGCTCTTCTTGCTGGTGGATTCGATCGCCTCGCCGACCTTCTGGCCCTGCGCGTCGAGCCGCTCGTTGACCAGCCGCGCCAGGTCGGAGGTGCGCGAACCGAAGATCTCGGCCATCGTTTGCATGCGGCCGGTCATCTCGTTCTGGACCTGGAGGAGGTGGGCGAGGGTTCGCTCGGCTTCCTCGGTCTTCTTGCGGGCGGCTTCGGTCTCCGCTGCCTGGCGGCGCGCCTCTTCCGCCCGCTGCCGCGAGCCGCGGATCGAGACGACGAGCACGGCAACGAGCAGCGCCGCGAACACCACGCTGACCGTGAGCAGCGCCGTTTCGGCCGTCACCGGCAGGTCGCCGAGCGAGAAGAGAACCTGATCCATCCCGAATCCCTAGCAGATTCGCCTTAACAGTTCTCGTATTGTTCACTGCCGGTCAACACCGGCGGTTGGCCGAACGAGCCCTCTCGGGGTCGGTGGGACAGAGCCGCAGGGAAGCGGTTGGCCGAACGAGCCCTCTCGGGATCGGGCGGACAGAGCGCGAACCAGACCACGGTTGACCCTTGGGCGTGACTTACCATATGTGACGCAAAACCCCTGAAAGGCCCAAATTCCGATGGCGAAACGCGAAATCCTTGTGCTGCCCGACCAGCGGCTGCGCCAGGTGGCCGACGAAATCCCCGAGGTCGACGACTCCATCAAGCAGCTCGCCGCCGACATGCTCGAAACCATGTACGCCGCCCCCGGCATCGGCCTCGCCGCGACGCAGATCGGCGAGATGAAGCGTCTCGTCGTGATGGACTTGAGCAAGGACGGCGAAAAACCCGACCCGCTCGTGCTCATCAACCCCGAGATCAAGAAGTACTCGGAGGAAACGGTGACGACCGAGGAGGGATGCCTGTCGATCCCCGAGATCTATTACGACGTCGAGCGCCCGGCCGAGGTCACCGTGGAATACACCGACCTCGAGGGTAAGCGCATCACCCGCGACGCCAAGGACCGGCTCGCCATCTGCATCCAGCACGAGCTCGACCACCTCGATGGTGTGCTCTACATCGACTACCTGTCGCGACTGAAGCGCGACCGCGTGATCAAGAAGTTCCAGAAGGCCGAGAAGCTGAGCAAGAAGGCGAGCTAGGGTTGCCCTCGCTCACCGCGCGGTAATTTATCGCGACGTCATTCCCGCGAAAGCGGGAACCCAGACTGAACCTGCGGACGTCCGCGAGCCCCGCCTGGGTTCCCGCTTTCGCGGGAATGACGCAGTGGATTTGCCTCGGTTTTGTGAAGTGGCCAAGGATCCCGCATGAAAATCGTCTTCATGGGCACGCCGGATTTCGCCGTGCCGACCCTCACCGAGATCGTCGCGGCCGGCCATGAGGTGGTGGCGGTCTATACCCGCGCGCCGAAACCGGCGGGGCGCGGGCAGGCGGAGCGGAAGTCGCCCGTGCATGTCGCGGCCGAGGGCTTCGGCATCCCGGTGCGCACGCCGAAATCGCTGCGCAACGACGACGAGCAGGCGGCATTTGCGGCACTCGATGCGGACGTCGGTGTGATCGTGGCGTACGGACTGATCCTGCCCAAGCCGATCCTCGAGGCGCCGCGGCTTGGCTGCCTCAACCTCCATGGCTCGCTGCTGCCGCGCTGGCGCGGCGCCGCGCCGATCCAGCGTGCGGTGCTGGCCGGCGATACGCGCACCGGCGTCATGGTGATGCAGATGGACGAGGGGCTCGACACCGGCCCGGTCGGACTCGTCGACGAGATGCCGATCGGTCCCGACATGACCACCGGCGAGCTGCACGACCGGATGATGCGGGTCGGCGCCGACCTGATGGGCCGGGCCCTGGCAGCGCTCGAGCGCGGCTCGCTGACCTTCACGCCGCAGGCCGAAGATGGCGTCACCTACGCCAAAAAGATCGAGAAGGCCGAAAGCCGCATCGACTGGAGCAAGCCGGCCGCGGAGGTGCACAACCTGATCCGCGGCATGTCGCCGTTCCCCGGCGCCTGGTTCGAGCTCGAGCTCGGCGGGGTGGCGACGCGCGTCAAGGCGCTGCGCTCAACGCTGGCCGAAGGGTCCGGTGCGCCCGGCACGATCCTGTCCGACCTGACCATCGCCTGCGGCGAGGGCGCGGTACGGCTGCTGAGCGTGCAGCGCGAAGGCAAGGCCGCGATGGACGCGGCGACCTTCATGCGCGGCGCGGTGTTGCCGGAGCGGGCGAGCTGATGCCCCGTTACGTCCTCGTCATCGAATACGATGGAACGCCGTTCGTCGGCTGGCAACGGCAGGCCGGTGCGCTGAGCGTGCAGCAGGTGGTGGAAGAGGCCATCGCGAGGATGTCGGGAGAGACGGTGACCGTGCAGGCGGCCGGACGCACCGATGCCGGCGTGCATGCGCTCGGCCAGGTGGTGAGCTTCGACCTCGGCAAGCAGTGGGATCCGTTCCGCATCCGCGAGGCGCTGAATTTTCACACCAAGCCGCACCCGGTGGCGATCGTCGAGGCGGGCACGGTGCCCGAGACGTTCGAGGCGCGCTTTTCGGCAATCTCGCGGCACTATGAATACCGCATCCTCAACCGCCGCGGCCGGCCGGCGCTCGACGACCGGCGCGTCTGGCACTGCCCTATGGCGCTCGACGCCGACGCAATGCACGCCGCAGCGCAACTGATCCTCGGCAAGCACGATTTCACGACCTTCCGCGCTGCCGAGTGCCAGGCGAAATCGCCGGAAAAGACGCTCGACCGGCTCGACGTGAGCCGCGAAAGCGAGACCATCGTGGTGCGCGCCTCGGCCCGCAGCTTCCTCCACTCGCAGGTGCGCTCGATGGTGGGGTCGCTCAAGCTCGTGGGCGAGGGCAAATGGACGGCGCGCGACTTTCGCGCCGCGCTCGATGCGCGCGACCGCGCCCGCTGCGGCCCGCTGGCGCCGCCCGAAGGATTGTATCTGGTGAGGGTCGACTACTAGGCGGCTAGCCGCCCAGCAGCGAGCTCGCATTCGCCGCCGCGTCCGGCGGCAGCGGGAACGTGAAGCCGATGATGGCGAGACCGATCGACACGCCGACGAGCTGGGCGATCAGGAACATCGCGATCTGCAGCGGCGTCAGCGTCACGATCAGCCGCGCGATATTGACCTCGATGACGATGACGACGATGGCCAGTACGATCAGCACCGGGTCGCCCTCGATGCCGGCGGCGGCAAGCGCCCCGGAAACCAGAGTCAGGAAGAACGTCGCCCAGTTGTCTGCGACGAGGTAGGGCACGAGCCCATCCATCCGCTTGAGCTGGCGCAGCACGATCGCCGAGAATGCGACCTGCAGCGCGAACAGGATCGCGATCATCACGATCGAGCGGGTGATGCCGCCGGGCTCCTTGCTGCCCAGGATCGTGGGCAGGATGGCGTTGAGCGCCGTGACCGCCAGGAACGCAATGAAGCTGCCGGCGAGCCCCCGCTGCGAAAAGTCGAAAAAGGTGCCGGCCCGGCGATCGCCCACGAGCAGCGCGAACACGCCACGGCCGGCTGCCATCAGCTCTTCGAGAAATGTCGCTTGCTGCGCCAAGATGACCCGTCAGGCGTAAGGAACGAGGAAAGCAGCATGTAGAGGGCGTTTGTGCCGACCACAAGGACTATGAGCGGCGCCTCGCCGCCGGCCGCTATCGGATCGTTTTCGAGGCGTAAACCGGCGCTTTTGCCGCCAGAATCAGGGCGATCACGTCGTGTTGGCGGAGCCCAGATAGCGCCGGAGGAAGGCGGCGTAGAGCGCGGTGAGCTCCGCCAGATCGGCCAGCACCACGTTTTCGTCGGCCTTGTGCATGGTGGGGCCGGGGAGCCCGCATTCGACCACCGGGCAGTATTGCGCGATGAAGCGGGCGTCGGAGGTGCCGCCGGCCGTCGAAAGCTCTGGGCGCCTGCCCGTCTGCGCCTCGATTGCGGCGAGCAGCGTTTCCACCCCGCCACCGAGCGGCGACAGGAACGAGCGCGACGGCGTGCCCATGACGTCGAACACGATGGTCGTGCCCTCGTCGTCGAGGCCGTCGATGGCCTCGCGGATCGACTCCTCGAGGCTCTCGGGCGTCCACCTGTCGTTGTAGCGGACATTGAAGCGTAGAGCGACCGCCGCTGGAATGACGTTCGTCACGGCATTGCCGACATCGATCGAGGTGAATTCGAGATTGGAGGCGGGGAAGTGCTCGGAGCCGTCGTCGAGCGTGCCCGAGAGCTTGCTCACGAGCTCGGCGGCGATGGGCAGCGGATTCAGCGCCTTGTGCGGATAGGCCACGTGGCCCTGGACGCCCGTGACGGTGATGCGGCCGTTGAGCGAGCCACGCCGGCCGATCTTGATGCTGTCGCCGACCCTGGCGGTGGCGCTCGGTTCCCCGACGATGGCGAAATCGAAGACGTGGCCCTGATCCCTGGCCCACTCCAGGATGCGGGCGGTGCCGTTGACACCGTCGGCCTCTTCGTCGTTGGTGATGGCGAGCGAGATGCGGCCGGTGGCGGGCGCCTCGGCGAGGGCGGCGACGAAGGCTGCGATCCCCGACTTCATGTCCACCGCGCCGCGGCCGTAGAGCAGGCCGCCGGCGATCTCGGCGCCGAACGGCTCGTGCGTCCACAGCGAACGCTCGCCCGGCGGCACGACATCGGTGTGGCCGTTGAACAGCAGGTGCGGCCCGGATGTGCCGCGTGTCGCGAACAGGTTGTCGACGGGGTAGGAGTTGCGCCCCTCGAAGCGGAGGCGGGTGACGGTGAAGCCGAGCGGCGCGAGGGCGCGTTCGAGCACGTCGAAAACGCCGGCCTCGGTGGGGGTCACCGAGGCACAGCGGATCAGGTCTTGAAGCAGGAGAACGGGGTCGATGGAGTTGGCCATGACCCCGTTCTTAGCGGAGTGAACGGCGCGCGTCAGCCCTGCAGCGGGTCCGGCCCGTAGTTGTTCGGTCCGGCCGTGCCCTTGAGGAAGCCGAGCACGACGAGGAGGTAGATCGCATAGACGAGAAGGATGATCCCGAGGAGGCCGCTCAGCATGCCCAGCGCCAGGCCGAGGGCGTTGAGCAGGTTGATCAGCAGCTCGAGGATCAGGAAGCCGATGACGTCATAGCCGTTGTTGTTGCGGTCGTGCCGGCGCTTGATGGCGATGGCAAGGTAGGGATAGGCGAAGATGATCGCAACGATCAGTCCGATCCAGCCGGCCTTCTGGATATAGCCCTGCAACGCCGCCGGGTCGGTGGCATCGGCTGGGTTCATGATCAGTCCGGTGCCGAAAATGGCACCGAGAATCCAGGAAATGATAATGCCGATGATCGCGAGAATGATGACGCCGATCCACCAGCGCTGGCGGTTGAGGCGACCCTCGAACCCCGTGAAAGCTCCCATAATGTTGTTCATACGTGCCCTCTGACACTGAGCCGGCACGCCCCTCGCGTGCCTGTCGCCCCGCGCGAGTCTAGTAGAGTCGCGTTTTTCCCGAAAGAGTCGCGAGCGCCGCTCCAGACTGGACGCGGGTGCCGGAAAACCCCCGGATCGCGGGCCTCAGCGGCTGCCGTAATCGTTGTCGCCCTCGTCGCCGCCGAGGAAACCCAGCTCGATCAGCATCCAGAACCCGCCGATGAGCGGCACGAAGCCGATCAGCGACCACCAGCCGGACTTGTTCCGGTCGTGCCAGCGTTTGGTGTAGATCGCGTAGGTCGGATAGAGGAACAGCGCGGAGACGATCAGCAGCGGCAGGACGACGCGCATCAGCATTTCATGGGTGATGGCGGCCGTGTTGTGGTCGAGGGCGTCGACGTCGGCGAAGCTGCCGCCGGCAAGGTGCAGCAGGAACGCCATTGCACCGATCTGCGCGAGGCCGATGACGATGCAGCCGAGCCACAGCGCCGCCCGGCCGATCCGGCCGCGGAACGACAGGAAGAGGAAGTCGAGGTAACCGAACATGACAGGTGCCCCCAGGGTCGTCACGATCAGGGCGGCATCCTGCCAGCGGCGGCTGAAGGAAGTCGCCGCGATCTGGCGGCGATTTTGGGGCGGACGTTTACCGGCCGGGAACCATCGGCTCTGGCGACGACTGGAGTGGAGTTCGGACAGCTAATCCCGAAGGAGGTCGTTGATCGAGGTCTTGCTGCGGGTCTGGGCGTCGACGCGCTTGACGATCACGGCGCAGTAGAGCGACGGCCCGGGTTGGCCGTTGGGGAGCGGCCTGCCGGGCAGGTTGCCCGAGACCACGACCGAATAGGGCGGCACCTTGCCCATGAAGACCTCGCCGGTCGCGCGGTCGACGATCTTGGTCGAGGCGCCGATGAACACGCCCATCGACACCACCGAGCCCTCGCCGACGATGACGCCCTCGACGATCTCGGAGCGAGCGCCGATGAAGCAATTGTCCTCGATGATAGTGGGGTTGGCCTGCATCGGCTCGAGCACGCCGCCGATGCCGACACCGCCCGAGAGGTGGACGTTCTTGCCGATCTGCGCGCAGCTCCCGACCGTGACCCAGGTGTCGACCATGGTGCCTTCGTCGACATGGGCGCCGACATTGACGAAACTGGGCATCAGAATGACGTTGCGCGCGATGTGCGCGGAGTGGCGAACATAAGCACCCGGCACGGCGCGGAAGCCGGCCTCGCGGAAGCGGTTTTCGCCCCAGCCCTTGAACTTGAGCGGCACCTTGTCCCACCAGTTGGACCCGCCAGGGCCGTTGAGGAGCACGTTGTCGTTGAGCCGGAAGCTCAGCAGCACCGCCTTCTTGAGCCACTGGTTGACGGTCCAGTTCCCTTGCGACGCGCGCTCGGCGACCCGCACCTGGCCCGCATCGAGCTGCCCCAGCACGGTGTCGACGGCCTCCCGGACGGCGCCCTTCGTCTGCAAGTTGACCGAAGCCCGGTCCTCCCAGGCGTCGTTGATGGTCGTTTCGAGCGTGGCGTCGGCCATGGTGGTGTCCCGGATGAGTGTCGCGCTCTTCTAGTCGGGCAAGCGGCAATCGGCAATCGGGGTGGCAATTGGCAGTCGGGCAATCGGTGGCAGCCGCCGTGCCGGCTTCGTGACTTGCATCCATCCTTAACGCCGACGCATTAGGCTGGTCCTGCCTTTGTCGGAGTTGTCCATGGCCTCCCGCCGCCGCGCCGCCCATACCCCGCTCAGAACCTCCAAGCAGGACATCGCTGCCGTCAAGCGCGCGCCGCAGACGCCGCAGACCGCCTCGGCGGCGTACCGGCTGGCCTATACCGACGAGGAGTTCATCACCTCCGACGACACCCGCGGCGTGCGCTTCCAGCTCGAATACCTGAAGCCTGAGCTGCGATTGACCGAGCGGGGGATCAACTCGACCGTGGTGCTGTTCGGCGGCGCCCGTATTCCCGAGCCGGGCAAGGCGGCCTGGGCTGCCCGCAACGACACGCAGAAGAAGAACCTCGAGCTTGCCAGCAAATACTACGAGGAAGCGCGCCGCTTCGCCCAGTATGCCTCGCTGACCTCCGAGGCGCTCGACTACAAGGACTATGTCGTGGTGACCGGCGGCGGCCCCGGCGTGATGGAAGCCGGCAACCGCGGCGCGGCCGACGTCGGGGCGCCCTCGATCGGCTTCAACATCGTGCTGCCGCACGAGCAGGCGCCCAACGTCTACATCACGCCCGAGCTCTGCTTCAATTTCCACTATTTTGCGACGCGCAAGATCCACTTCCTGCTGCGCGCCCGCGCCGTCGCGATTTTCCCCGGCGGCTTCGGCACCCTCGACGAGTTCTTCGAGACGCTGACGCTGATCCAGACCGGCCGCATGGACCGCATCCCGCTGCTGCTGTTCGGAATGGAGTTCTGGAACCGGGTGATCAACTTCGATGCGCTGGCCGAAGCCGGCACGATCTCGCCCGACGACCCCTCGCTGTTTACCGTCGTCGACAGCGCCGAGGATGGCTGGGCCGTGGTGCGCCAGCAGTACAACTTGCCTGAAGTGACGCTGCGCTAGATCACCTTCGCGAGGAACCCGGCGAGATCATCCGTCACGTGGTGGATGTGGGGCGCGTCGCTGCGTTCGAGCTCCCAGCTCTCGACCTGTGAATGGGTGAAGTCTTCCGGCGCGACGACGTGCACGGTGGTCATGCCCTGCTCATGTGGCACGCGCAGGTTCTTTTCGAGATCGTCGAACATCGCCGCCCGCTTCGCATCGATCCCGTGCTGCTCGAAAAAGCGCGTATAGGCGACCGGCAGCGGCTTGGGCTCATAGCCCATGGCGCGGATATCGAAGATATCGGTGAAGAGGTCCGCCGCACCGACCTTGGCAAGAACATTGGCAGCGTGGCCGACGTCACCGTTGGTGAGAATGAAACGCCGGCCCGGCAGCGCCGCAAGCGCCGTGACCAGCGCCGGATGCGCGGGCACACCTGAATAATCGATGTCGTGCACGGTCTTGAGGAAATGGTCGGGATCGACGCCGTAGTGCAGCATCAGGCCGTGCAGGCTCGTGCCGTGGTCGTGGTAATACTGCTTCTGCAGCGCCCGGGCCTCGGCGTAGGGGAGGCCCGTCACCGCCGCCATGTAGTCGCTGATCCTGAGGTCGATCTGCGCGAACAGATTGCACTCCCTCGGATAGAGCGTGTTGTCGAGGTCGAACACCCAGTCGGTGACGTGAGCGAACGCGGGGGTGAAGGCGGGGCGGGACGGGTCAGCAGCGGTCATACCCCATTGTGCCAGAAGCCGATCGGCGCGGCATCGATTCGTTTGCCGCAGGATGCGCGCTCAGTCCTCGCGGCCGAAGACCTTGCGCAACTCGTCCTTGGCGTCCTCGAGCACCTTCTTGCGCTTGGCCGGCAGGTTATGGCCGGCGCGGTTGATGTAGAAGGTCAGCATCGACATTGCCGACTGGTAAGGCTCCGACTTGCGCCGGTGCGACGCTTCGGCCGAATGCTTGAGGCTGAGCGCGATCCTGTGCGGATCGTCCGACTCGAAGATGTGCTCCTCGAGATCCATGGCGTCGGAATGCTCGGTGACGTCCTGTGACCATTTCTCGCCGTGGGCATGGTCGTGGCCGGTGTGGTGATGGCTGGTCGGACTCACTGGCCGTCTCCCTCGGTGGCGGAATTCTCTTCCGGGCGCGGCTGGTCGGCCATTTCCTGGTGGCTCTTCTGGTTGAAGCCGCCGCTGACCTGGTTTTCCGGCGCATCCTTGTCGCGCTTGAGCGGGCGCGAATTCGTGATCTTGCGGCTGATCTGGGCCGCTTTTTCCTTAGTCTCGGGCAGTTGCGTGGTGGGCATGGCGCACACCCTCCGTTGCGATCACGGAAGAACGGGCGTGCGCCATGTTGGTTTCTTATTGGACCGGCAGCGCCAGGGGATTTTGGTCGACCCGGAAGCGGAAGATGGCCTCCTGCGCCTTGACCCCCATCGGCATGAAGAGCGGCAGCAGCAGGTCGCGGATGCGAAGCTGCAGCCAGCTTTGCGCATGCTTTTGCGACCCCGCCATGCGGCCGATAGCGATGACCCGCTGCGTTCGGGCCTGCCGCAGCGAATAGAACCGGGCGAAGGCGGACTCGATGTTGTCGCTGCCGTCGAGCGCAGCGGCCAGGACCAGCGCGTCCTCGATCGCCATCGAGGCGCCCTGGCCGGAATGCGGCGCCACCGCATGCGCGGCATCGCCCAGCAGCAGCACCCGGCCCTTCGACCAGTGCGGCAACTCCGGCATGTCGTAGATCGGGTAGTGCCGGTCGATCGCTTCGACACCGGCGAGAATCCTGGCGTTGTCGAGCGGATCGTCGCGGTGGAGGCCCTCAATGAAGCGGGCATAGCCGCGTGGATCGGTGACCGGGCCGGAGCGGGTCTCATCGGCCGGGTAGGTGTTGAACCACATCACCGGCTGGCCCGGCTCGGCCAGGTAGCCGAAGAACGCCTTCTTGCCGAAGGTCATGTTCATTAGGCCGTTGGTCGGCTTGATGCCGTCGACGAAGGTCACGCCGCCGGTGCCGATCAGCCCCGAGTAGCGCGGCTGCGGCAGCTCCGGGAACACCAGCGCCCGAACGCGCGAGCGCAGCCCATCGGCGCCGATCAGGGCGTCGAAGTGCTCGCCGTCGATTTCGACCCCGTCGCGGTGCTCGTCGATTGCTCCGATGCCGCGGCCGAAACGGAGGTCGATCCCGTGCGCCAGCGCCGCATCGAGCAGGGCCGCCCCGAGGGCGCCGCGGCGAATGGTGACCGACGGCGCGCCGAACCGGGCGCGGTGGCTGCCGTAATCCATGATCGTGAGCTGCTTGCCGCGTTCGTTGAACATGGCGAGGCCCCGGGTGAGCAGGCCGGCCCCGACCACCGGATCGGCGAGCCCAAGGGTGCGCAGCGCGTTCACGCCGTTGGGCGCGAGCGTGAGGAACACACCCTCGGTGCGGATCTGGTCGGCTGATTTCTTCTCGAACACGACCGGCTCAAAGCCGCGCTGCCGCAGCGACAGCGCCGTTGCCAGCCCGCCGATCCCGGCGCCGGCGATGGCAATATGTGCGCGATTGGTTTTTCCCCTTGCCGGGGTGGCATTGATGTTGGACATTTGTGAGACCATCTGATTATTAGATGGTCTAATAATTAGATGATCGAACAAGAATGTCAAGTGACAGCAAAGCCGCTTTGATCGACGAGCTTGGCCGGGCCGTGGTCCGCTTCCAGGACGCGACGCAGAAATACGACGAGGCGGTGGGCGAAATTTATGGGCTGGGGGCGACGGAGCGCCTCGCCTTGAGCTTCCTGTGGGATGGGCCGAAGACCGCAACGGCCATCGCCAAACACACCCGGCTGACGCCAGCGGCGGTGACGGCGCTCATCGACCGGCTCGAAAAGCGGCGCTTCCTGCGGCGCACTGCCGACCCGACCGACCGGCGCAAGGTGCTGGTGGAGGCGGCCGAGGAGACGATGAAGGTAACGGCCGATGCCTACCTGCCGATGCGCGACCGCGGCGCCGAGATCCTCGCCAAATACAGCGAGGCCGAGCTGCGCACCGTGATCGCGGTGATGCACGACACGCTCCGGGTGCAGGACGAGGCCACCGCCGAGTTGCTCAGGCGGCACGGCAAGGTGTGAGGCGGCAAGGCGGCGTCAGCGCACGATCAGCGTGCCGGCGCCGTGTTCGGTGAAGAGCTCGACCAGCACGACGTGCGGGGTCTTGCCGTTGAGGATCACCACGCCCTCGACGCCATTGTCGAGCGCCTCGAGGCAGGTCTCGACCTTCGGGATCATCCCGCCATTGATGGTGCCATCGGCGATCAGTGCCTTGGCATCGCGCATCGACAGCTCGGGGATCAGCTTCTTGTTGGCGTC
>Ga0157371_10003500_pt1 | contig 14192 bp, 13 predicted proteins | sample C45metaG_FD_113462 | JGI IMG/M metagenome (GOLD analysis project Ga0157371, IMG submission 113462) | Corn rhizosphere microbial communities from Kellogg Biological Station, Michigan, USA - C4-5 metaG | ecosystem: Host-associated > Plants > Roots > Rhizosphere > Soil | place: USA: Michigan...
CATTACGCCTTTCAGATCATGATCGGCCTGGGTATGATCATGTCCGGTATCGCCTTGCTGTATTTCATCAGCCTCTGGAAAAAGAAATCCTGGCGGGATAGTCGCTGGTTGCTTCGGCTCTTTGCAATTGCCACGCCGATGGGCTTTATAGCCGTTGAAGCAGGCTGGACGGTGACGGAAGTCGGCCGGCAACCCTGGATCATTTACGGTGTGATGCGTACCAGCGATGCAGTGACCCCAATGCCAGGCATTGGTTATTCATTTGCCGTGTTTACCGCGGTGTACCTGCTGCTTTCTTTTCTGGTTGTGTTCATGCTGTACAGGCAGATCAAGATGGTCGACAAGATTTACGATATTCCTGCACCTACCATAACCCCAAACTAATACCAGCCGCATGCTATACGTTGTGATCATCTTTCTTTGGACCTCGATATTACTTTACCTGCTAATGGGTGGTGCGGATTTCGGTGCTGGTATCATCGAGCTTTTTACGAGTCGCAAGAACGTGGTGCAAACCCGAAAAACGTTGTATAAGGCCATTGGACCGATCTGGGAGGCGAATCACATGTGGCTGATCATTGCCATTGTGATCCTGTTTGTCGGCTTTCCCGTGATCTACTCGACCATGTCCATCTACCTGCATATTCCTCTGACCGTTATGCTGCTGGGGATCATTGCGCGTGGTACCGCGTTTACCTTCCGGCATTACGACGCCGTGGTTGACGATATGCAGCATACCTACAACCGGGTTTTCGCCTGGTCCAGCTTCATTACACCCTTGTTTCTGGGTATTATTGCCGGATCTGCCGTTTCGGGCAAAATAGACCTGCAGGCGGATACCTTTATATCTGCCTATATATTTAGTTGGCTCAGTTGGTTCACGGTGGCTGTGGGCTTATTTACGGTTGCAATCTGTGGCTTTCTAGCTGCAATCTATCTGATCGGAGAGACGAAGACGGAGTTGGAGACCAACCGCTTTATCAAGAAAGCCATTATGATGAACATTGCGGCGGTCGTATCTGGTGCCTTGGTTTTTGTTTCCGCTTACCTGGAGCACATTCCGTTGCTGAGCTGGATCTTTGGCAATGCCGTGGGGATTTCGGCTATAGCCGCTGCAACGGTATCGCTGGGTTTGTTGTGGTACTTTATGGCCAAGGGCAAGACAAAGATCTTACGCCTGCTGGCGGGATTTCAGATCAGCATGATCCTGCTGGCTGTGACGTTTAATCATTTTCCAAATATCGTCATCGTGAAACAGGGTTATTTGTCGCTTACCCAGCATATGGGCAACGAGAAGTCGATTAACGCGCTGGCTTACGCGCTGCTGATTGGTAGTTTGTTTATCCTGCCCGCGCTGGTCTATCTGATCTATAGCTTTCAGAAGCGCGACGCTGATGAGGTACCGGGCAGGACGAACCCTGCGGAAGAGGGTTAACGGTTGGCCTGATTACCTTCTTAAGGCATTTCTTTTTTCGTCTATGATCCTTCTGATCTCTTTCACATCAGCCTTGCTAAAGCCATGAACTTCGATCTTGTTGCCATTTACCAACAATCGTATGGTGCAGAACCCGATCATCGGCTTATCCACTTCAATGGCACTAATATCCTGGTAGTTCAGGTATTTAGAGTCGCCGCTAAAAAGGCCGGGAATCCTGACTTCAACACTGTTGTCTTCTAATGTGATCTCTGCAGGAAATACCTTGTTGCCCTCGGATAATCTGGATGCCTTAAATTTCATTGTGAATTGTCTTTTATTTTTGGGCTAAAGTAAACAATTTGCCGGAAAATGTTTTTATATACCTTTAAGCAATGGCCAAGAAACAGACGAAAAAGGGTTCCAAGAAACAACCATTATTGAAGAAGACTACATCACTGCTTTCCAGGATATTAGTCTGGTTTTTGAGTGTCTCCGTGTTGTGGGTGCTTGCCTATCGCTTCATCAACCCACCGATGACCCTGCTGATGATCGAGCGGAATATAGAGCGGAAGTCGGACGGCAAAGACTTTAAGACCGACAAGAAATGGGTACGGTTTGAAGATATTTCCGACAATATGAAACGTGCGGCAGTTAGTGCAGAGGACCAGAAATTCCTTAAGCATATGGGTTTTGACATCAAAGCCATTGAGCGGGCCTACGCCAGTAATACGAAAGGAAAAAAGATAAAAGGTGGAAGTACGATTTCTCAACAGACGGCCAAGAACGTGTTTCTATGGCCTGGAAGATCTTATATCCGGAAGGGGTTTGAGGCTTACTTTACCTTGCTGATTGAGATTCTTTGGAGCAAGGAGCGTATTCTGGAAGTCTACCTGAATGTGATTGAGATGGGAGATGGGATCTATGGTGCGGAAGCTGCTTCGCAGACCTATTTTAATAAGCCCTGCAAGGAGCTGACGAAGTCGCAAGCCGCTTTAATTGCCGCTTGCTTTCCAAATCCACTGAAATGGACCCCTGCGCATCCGACGAAATACATCCGGCACAAACAGCGGGTGATCATGCAGATTATGCGGAGGCTGGGGCCGCTTGATTTTTAAAGGCTATAGAAGATGTGCGAACACAGAATTGTGCCAGCTGTTGGCGAAAGGAACCTCCCATTTGGTTTCAAATTCTTCTAGGGTTTGAACCAGGTTGTTGAAAACGATGGTATCCGGGGTGATCTTTCCTATGCTGATCAAGGTTTCGAAATCTTCTTTGCTGGTCGCGACAATCTTGCCGTCTACTTTGTACGCCATGTTAAAGCGGTTGAACAGATCCACGTGATAGGTATGCTCAATCTCTTTCAGGATGCGTACGGAGGAATCGATGGAGCATCCGGTTACGCTGGCGGAGGTTTCATCAACTTTAAAGACGATAAAGAAGTTATAAAGTACTTCCGCTTTCGCGCGTAATTGGTGCCCATGTGCCTGCCATTGGTTGGTAAAAGCACTTAGTTTCTGCTGAATTTCGACTACTTCTGAAGCAGTAAATTCACGGTCACTTTGGTAAACCCAAACTCTTGATTGTGGAGAAAAACTCATATAACAAATTTACTATTTTATTTAAATTAGGTTAAGAAAATCACAAAGTGATGGAAAAGATTGCAGTAGGCTTAAAAATGAGTGCTTTTATTTTGTGTTGCCTTGTATTTTTTGCTTTCACAAGCAGTGATTTGTTAAATGATGAAGCAATTTTCATGCAGAAGAAGCTCGTTGAGCATTATGACCTGGCCAGAGAAGCTGCAGGAGTGGAGCGTGGCGAATTAACCGTTACAAATACAGGTTTTTGCAGGTATAAAAGGCTCTTCCAGAACGGCAAAATAGAGTATTTTTCTTTTAACCTGATCAAACTCAAAGACCTCGATTATTTGGGTACCGTGCAGAATGGAAGGCTTTTACTGCATACGGAGGAAGACGATGTGATCGTGCAAACGTACAATGATAAAGCTGGAGATCTGGATAGTATGGCCGCTGACCTGACTATACCTCTAAAGAATATTGATGCGGAGGAGCTTGTGGATTTCTCCAGGAGGTTTCACCTGATGCAGGCCGCACTGAAGAAATAACATGTACATCTGTTTCTTCGTAGCGGGAAGCGACGATGATCCGGGTTCCGGCAGCATGCATTTCAAAGAGCTCTTGCACGAGCTGCGGATTGTTGTTGTCTTTGGACAGGTGAGAAAGCAGCAGGTGGCTCATGTAAGGTGGCCGGTGATCCAGAAAAAGTTGAAGGGCTTCCCGGTTGCTCAAGTGACCCTGGCCACCACTAATCCTCTTCTTTAAAAAATAGGGGTAATTGCCTTGGTTGAGCATCTCTTCATCGTAGTTGGCTTCCAGAAATGCCGCATGGCAGTCGCGGAAATGACTGCTTAGCTCTTTGCATACAGCGCCTAAGTCTGTAAACACACCAACCCGGGTTTCGCCACAGGATACGGTGAAGCTATGTGGTTCTGCCGCATCGTGAATCTTTGGAAATGCTTTGACGATGAGCGAGCCGAATTGATGGGTAGAATGACTCTCTAAATTTCGGATAAGGGAAGGGTCCAGATCAAATCGGCAGCCTCTTAGCGTTCCTGGGGTGATGTAAACTGGCAGCTGATATTTCTTAGCAAGCACACATACCCCTTTGATGTGATCCGAGTGTTCATGAGAAATAAAGAGCGCCTTGACCTTCTTGAGGGAAAGTCCGAGGCGCAGCATGCGTTTCTCAATCTCCCGGCAGGAGATTCCGGCATCAATCAGCACGGCTTCTGTGCGGTTGCCCACATAGTAGCAGTTTCCGTTGCTGCCGGAATTTAAAGAGGCAATATGCAGATCGTTACAATCCATTTGCTTTTACGGTGATTTCGGCGATATCCAGAACATCGACGTTTTCAGATTGGTCTTTGATCTTTACGCCGTCACTTAGCATGGTCATGCAGAACGGGCAGGAGGTCGCAATGATGGAAGGATTAAGTGCTAAAGCCTCTTCCGCACGTTCCACGTTGATGTCTTTTTTACCTGGTTCAGGCTCCTTGAACATCTGGGCACCACCGGCACCGCAGCATAGTCCGTTGACCTTACATCTTTTCATTTCAACAAGCTGGGCGTCCAGCATCTCGAGGGCAGCACGAGGGGCCTCATAAATGCCGTTGGCGCGGCCTAAGTAGCATGGATCATGGAAGGTGATCTTCTTGCCGGTGAAGCGCTCTCCGCCTTCTGCACGAAGTTTTCCTTCGTCGATCAACTGCTGAATAAGCTGGGAGTGGTGGATAACTTCATAGTTTCCGCCTAAGCCTGGATATTCGTTCTTGATCGTATTGAAGCAATGCGGACAACCGGTTACGATCTTTTTAATATTATAGCCGTTAAGGACCTCAATGTTAGTCATGGCCTGCATCTGGAACAGGAACTCGTTTCCAGCACGCTTTGCCGGATCACCGGTGCAGCTTTCTTCTGTACCCAGGACGGCGTACTTAATGCCGACATGGTGCAGGATCTTGCAGATATCGCGTGTGGTACGCTGTGCACGCTCATCGTAACTTCCGAAGCAGCCTACCCAAAATAAGATCTCCGGTTCTTCGCCCCGGGCGATCAGCTCGGCCATTGTTGGTACTGTAAAATTTAATTGCTCAGTCATGTTCAGCGCAAGTATGTGAATGTTTTAACCTTTACAGGTGTTGTGTTTTTGTTTACGGGTTGTTCAGATTAACGCTCCAGCTACTCTAAACGTCTTTATGTTACAGGTCTTTTTACCTGGCTTAGTCTTTAGCCGCCCAGTTGAAGCGGTCTGCCGGAGAATATTTCCATGGCGCACCGTTGTTTTCGATGTTACCCATCATGTTGTTCAGGCTGTTGCCGGCTTGAGATTCTTCCATGGTTACGTAGCGTCTCAGCTCAACAATGATCGAGAGTGGATCAATGTTAACCGGACAGGCTTCTACGCAGGCGTTACAGCTGGTACATGCCCAGATCTCCTCCCGGGTGATGTAGTCGTCCAGTAATGATTTTCCATCGTTAAAACCTTCGCCACCTTTGTCTATGTTCTTGCCGACTTCCGTAACCCGGTCGCGCGTATCCATCATGATCTTTCTAGGTGACAACAATTTACCAGTAATGTTTGCCGGGCAGGATGCCGTACAGCGACCGCATTCTGTGCAGGTATAGGCGTTCATCAGGTTCACCCAGCTCAGGTCGTTCACGTCTTTGGCACCAAATCGGCCGGCAGCCGTTTCTGCGGGCACAAAAGATGGATCAAGCATGGCTTTCACCTCATTGGTAACGCTTTCCATATTGGAGAACTTGCCTTTGGGATCCAGGTTTGTATAGTAGGTATTTGGGAATGCGAACAAAATGTGGAAGTGTTTGGAGTACGGCAGGTAGTTCAAAAAGGCAAAGATGCCGATGATGTGGAACCACCAGCAGCCACGTTCTATAGCCACCAGGCTGGATTCTGAAGCTGGCAGGAGGTTTTGTAACCATTGGCTAACTGGAAAAGCGCCCGCTGCTGTATAATGCGAGGAGCCTAAAGCCTGCAATTTGGCATCAGCCGCGTTCATGAATAGAAACGCTGTCATTAGCAGGATTTCTGTGATCAGGATGTAATTGGCATCGGACTTCGGCCAGCTGGTCATTTCAACCCCTCTGAATCTTTTCAGCTTAAGAACATTCCGGCGGATCAGGAAGATCGCGCAGGCGAGCCAAACGGAAAGGGCAAGAAGCTCGAACGCGCCGATCAGGCCATTGTATAAGGCACCTAGTCCGCCGAAGATCCGGTGTGTGCCGAAGATCCCGTCGATCATGATTTCGAGCACCTCGATGTTAATGATAACAAAGCCGACATACACGAAAGCGTGTAGGATGGCTGGGATCGGCCGTTTCACCATTTTACTTTGACCAAAGGCGACGCGCAGCATGGTCATTAATCTTTTCTGAGGCTGATCGGAGCGGTCTGCATCGCGGCCAAGGCGGATGTTGCGGATTATTTTCTTTAAGTTGATGCTAAATAAAGCTATTGCAGCTATACATATGGCAATAAAGAGGATTTGTGAAATCATTCGCAGGTATCTATTTAGTTAGGTAAAGTTAAATAAATTGTCAGGAACAAGTTGCTATGCAAGCATAATAATAATTCATTTTAGGGATTTTTGTTTGGAGTGGGCGTGAGGGATAAAAAAAGATTTGCCGAGAGAGAAAGAAATTTATTCAGGAAATCAGCTGGTTAGCGTTTACAGGGCAAATAATTGGAAAAAAGATTTGGTGAATAAAAAAAAGAAAGTACATTTGCACTCCCCAACCGAGGGAACGTTTAGTGAAAACGGATGGTGCGATAGCTCAGTCGGTAGAGCAAAGGACTGAAAATCCTTGTGTCGCTGGTTCGATCCCAGCTCGCACCACAGAAAAAAAAGCTTCAGAGAAATCTGGAGCTTTTTTGCGTTATAACGGTTATGAGCAGATGCCATGAGCCTCCTGTCCATGGATCTTAAATGATCATAATACAACTTTATAAAGTCAGCCCTTGAGGCAATCCAGCTTTTACTTCCACCATAAGATTCTTTTTTCTCATTTCGTTATTTTTTCGATATTGGAGATTTGAATAGATCATCTCTTGTAATTACAAGGAAAATCAGGCGAAATCACATATCAATTCAGTAGCAGGGGATAGTCTGGAAGTATTTGTAACCCGGTTGAAAACACCGATCGACCATTGTTGCAGATCTTTAATGCATATTCCGTTTAACGGTGGAAATTACATGAAGAGAAGAACAGCAATCAAAGGACTGGCATTGGGGATGTCCTCATTGTATTTGTCTAAATCCCAGGCAAGCAGCTTATTTAAGTACTCCGGTCAAGGAAGTGCTGCAAGCGCTTCCTTTTTGCCGAATTGGAATTCGCTTGCTCAGTACAAAGTTCCCGATTGGTTCAGGGATGCGAAATTTGGAATTTGGGCACATTGGGGGCCACAATGCCAGGCAGAATACGGAGATTGGTATGGGCGGGGTATGTACCAGGAGGGAAGTGATCAATACAAGTACCATTGTGCCAAATACGGGCATCCTTCTAAATTCGGCTTTAAGGATGTGATCCATGAATGGAAGGGCGAAAACTGGAATCCGGAAGAACTCGTAAACCTGTACAAAAATGCGGGGGCCAAGTATTTTATGGCCATGGCGAATCACCACGACAACTTTGATCTGTTCGACAGCAAATATCAATCCTGGAACTCCACAAAACTTGGCCCGAAGAAGGATCTGGTTGCTGGCTGGGCAAAGGCCGCCAAGAACAATGGCTTACCTTTCGGTGTGAGTGTTCATGCTGCACATACCTGGAGTTGGTTGGAGCCTGCACAGCGTGCTGATAAATCAGGTCCGATGGCTGGCGTGCCTTATGACGGGAAGTTAACTGCAAAAGAAGGAAAAGGCAAATGGTGGGAGGGCTATGACCCCCAGGAACTGTACGAGCAGAACCACGCCTTAAGTGTGAATAGTCTGGACGATGGTATGATCCATTCACAATGGAACTGGGGTAATGGCGTTACGCCACCTTCGGCAGCTTATTGTGAGAAGTTCTACAAGCGAACCCTAGATTTGATTGATCAGTTCGAGCCCGAATTGATCTACTTCGACGATACGGCGCTTCCGCTTTGGCCGGTAAATGATGCCGGACTGCGAATCGCCGCCCACCATTACAATAAGAGCATTAAAAAACACGGGGATCTTCAAGCTGTGATCTTCGGTAAGATCCTGGACGAACAGCAGCGAAAATGTATGGTCTGGGATATCGAGCGTGGACAAAGTAGTGATATTGAGCCACTGCCGTGGCAAACCGATACCTGCTTGGGCAACTGGCATTATGATCGCCGGGTTTACAACGAAAACCGTTATAAAAGTGCGAAAACCGTTATCCATACATTAGTTGATGTGGTTAGTAAAAATGGAAATCTATTGTTAAATGTTCCGGTTCGTGGAGATGGTACAATAGATGAGAAAGAACGGGTGGTTGTGCAGGAGGTTGGAGAATGGATGAAGGTAAATGGGGAAGGGATATATGGTACCCGTCCATGGACTAAATACGGCGAAGGTCCGGCCATGGAGGCTTCCGCGCCTTTAAGCGCTCAGGGATTCAATGAGAGTAAGGGTAAGCCCTTCTCTGCTGAAGATATTCGGTTCACGACTAAAAATAAAGTATTATATGCGACCATGTTGGGATGGCCAGAGACAGACCTCCGGGTACAAGTAAAAAGCTTGGCCGCCACTGGCCGGACCGGGCAGATCAGCCGGGTGAGCTTAATTGGTTACCCGGGAAAACTGGAATGGGTGCAGAATGATCGGGCATTAATTGTGAATTTACCCGATAAAGCACCTGGCAAGAATGCCTTTATGTTGAAAGTGGAAGGCGCAATTTAATTGAGTAACCAGCTGGTCTAATCCCCTACAGGTACGGAACGCAAGAAAGCCCTGGATATCTCCAGGACTTTTTTGCGTTACCGGGTTTCCGTTCTAGCATGTATCATGATCTTAAAACCGCGGCGGCTTTTTTAACTTCGTATTCAAATAAGGAATAGCAATCGTCATATTTTCCTCTTCAGAGTCAACGAATTCCTTAATCCTCCGGATTACTTGTCGAGTTGAAAGGTAGCTTTCATAGTACGCAATCACCGCCGCCTTCATGCGCAAGATATCCTCCTCATTCATATTTAAAGCAAGTTCAATCACCTGATCGAACGTTTCATTGCTATCATACGCCAGGCAATTCTTCAAGTGTTCCAATGGTGGATAAAACAGATCTTTATACTGCAAGATCGGGATTGTACCCACAGCCATGGCTTCAAAGGCATTGTGAGACAGCGGCATGGCTCCGCCTGGTAAACAGAGGTAGAAATTTCCTTTACTTAAGAACGAAAGCCAATCTTCCATGGGGGTTTTTGCTTCGCTGATTACAAAGCTCCGGCGGGCAGTGCCGGAATCCAGAAGTGTGTACAGGTGATTTTTAGTTGAACTGTAAACGATTCGCGGGTCGTTTGAATAGGTGTTCTGGATGTGGTCCAGAACTTCGACCCTGGAGATCGTGCCTGGAAAATCTTCTTTAAGGATGGCTCTGGTGTATGCTTTACGATCGAAGTTCCCGGCGAAAATGATTCCTGCCTTTTTCTCCTGAATTCTATAAAGGCTGAAATCCGTGTTGTCCGCATAATTTTTATAAAATCTGGGGTGGAGGGTATAAGGCAGATAGTAGGCTGTGATCTTGTCTTTAAACAACTTATACCCAAATACCAGCTTAATCGTCTTTGTGACCCCGTCTGCGCAATTGAGCTTGATGGAATCCGTTTCCACTTTCACATGCCGGACACGCGCATAATCCTCAGCCAAAAGCATTCTTTTATAAGGTGCTGGGGTGTAAAAGAAATATCGGTCAAGCTTAACCACGATTTTAAATCCACTGAACTTCAGCAATTGGCAAAGGATAAAAGAGTACCGGCCCCAGTCTTTGTCCAACAGAAACCAGCCTAAGTGAACAACGGCTGTATTTTTTACTTTTTCAATGCGGGCCCGGTCCTTTGTATAGTAGTAATAACGGAGTTGCTGCCGGACTTTCTTGTTTATTCGTTCAGGAATCTTTTGTAACTGCATGAGGGCGTTGTTAAGTTAATGATGGTAAAAGATACGAAAGAAAATTTATAATTTATTGCTTATCAATTAATTATGGTGTCCGGAGTGTGTGATCTTAGTTAAGAATAGCTACAACTAGCTATACCGTCAGCTGCTATAACCTTTGAAACACCAACCTAGGAATACAAAAACGAAACAACTTTACTCAATATCTCGCAGCTGGAGAACCATAAGACCTATCATAAGGTTCAGAATGATAAGCTCTCGGTCGCTTTTTTCGATACTTTTGGAGCGCCAATACGTGCTTTGAAGCTTCAACCCGGGGCGGAAGGATGGAATTCTGAATGGGGAAAGGCGCCTCAAGTGGAAAGCAGCGGTCCGGAAGTATTGTATATAAAATATACAAGATATTTGGTGGCGACCATATACTTATCTAAACCTTGCACCGAGTTCGGGCTGGAAATCGCTCCCGATCACCAAAACTATGATCACTTAGTAGAAGCAGATTTCGGTTTATATTTTTATGGCGGTACGGGAGGGAATGTCTGGAAAGTTACTAAGAGTCCTTCAGGAGCGCGACTGGTTGCGCTCAAGTCAAAACGGCCCTTCACAACTGTATCTATCTGGCAGTACGATGGACCAAGTGATCCATCTGCCCGCGCTTTTGCTATTGCAAATATCCGGTATAAGTTGGCTGAATAAAGAACCTCTACTGCACTGGTTTGTTATGGAAGAATGAAGAAACTCTTTACGCTGGTTTTCGTACTTCTTAGTTATTTATCTCCTTCAAAAGCACAGACGGTCTCCGGTCCGCTTAATGAGCATTTTACCGTACGTGTTGTTACCAATAAACTCAGTGATCCCTGGGAAATCACTTATGGTCCGGACAGCGAACTTTGGCTCACCGAATCTAAAGGGTACCGGGTCAGCCGGATCAATCCGCAAACAGGCAAGAAGACGGTGCTTTTGGATCTGAATGCTAAACGCGAGTTTCCACGCTATGACCTGATGGGTAAAGCGAGCGGCGGCAAACCAACGCCCCAAGGCTGGCTGATGGGTATGGCACTGCATCCGGAACTGCTTAATGGTAAGCCGTTCGTGTACCTGATGTATGTTTATCGGTACGAGGGTGCCGATAAACCCGGTTCCGGCTGTGCATTAAATTATGGTGGCTGCCGCTTTCGGGGACGGGTGGTACGCTATGAATACAACCAGTCTGGGCAAAGCCTGATTAACCCGGTTACACTTTCCGACACCATTCCACAAAGCAATGACCACAATGGGGGGCGTTTGACCCTGGCGCCGGTAAATGGAAAAATGTATCTGTTCTATGGGATCGGCGATATGGGCGCTGGTCAGTTCGGTAATGCCGGACAACCCAACCGTGCGCAGCAGAAAGATTCATATGAAGGCAAAATCTTACGATTCAATACAGAGCCAGATGGCGACCGCGGGCAGTACGATAAGTGGATCCCCAACGACAATCCATTTAATGGCCAATATCAAAATGCGGTGTGGAGTGTTGGCCACCGTAATCCGCAAGGGCTAGCCTATGGGGTTGTCAATGGACAGGGACGGCTCTATGAGAGTGAACATGGGCCATTTTCTGACGATGAGATCAACGTCATCGAGAAAGGCAAGAACTTCGGGCATCCGCTAATCATTGGCTATGCCGATGGGAACTATGATGGTCTCGCTGCCTGTGCGACCGAGCATGAGGAACTTCCTGGAAAATGGAATACCACTTACCCGTTAATTGTTAGTGAAAAGGAAAATGCAAGAAAATTCGGCGTGCTGTATAAAGATCCGATCCGTACCCTTTACCCGAATTCAAATAACTTTTTAAAGCAACTGTATGAGAGCCGGCTCAAGGGGCAGGAAGATCAGAAATGGCCTTCAGAAGCACCCAGCAGCATTGAGGTGTATACTTCAGATGCCATACCCGGATGGAAGAACTCGATCCTGTTACCTACTTTAAAGGGAAACAGGCTGATCCGTTTAAAACTGAATGAAGGCGGAGACGGGATTGTCGGGGACACGATCAGCTACTTTAAAAACAAGGTGAGTTATCGTGATATCGCCGTTTCAGCCGATGGAAAGAAGATCTATCTGGCGATTGATAGTACAGCAACCTCCTCCAATCCGGCCAAGGAAAATCCGGAGCAGGTCTACAATCCAGGATCAATCCTGGAATTTACTTATCAAGAGCAACCTAGAACCACCAGATCTGGAAATCAAAAAGATGCTCAGTTGATCATTAAACGACCAGAGCAAGCAGGCAACCGGAACGGCCAACCACACAATTATGGATCAGGCTTGTAAGAGTGACCTTTGTATTAAATCCGGATACTTTATAAAAAATGCAGAAACATTCAAAATAAAGATTACCTTTGTTGATAAATAAATTATATTACAATGCAACAAGGTACAGTAAAATTTTTCAATGAGACTAAAGGTTTTGGATTTATCATCCCTGCAAACGGTGATGCTGAAATCTTCGTTCATGCTTCCGGCTTATTAGACAACATTCGTGAGAATGATTCAGTAAGCTATGACGTTGAGCAAGGTAAAAAAGGCTTAAACGCAATTAATGTTAAGATCAGCTAATTAGATTCCTTCATAAATTGGTAAAAGCATCCATCTTCATTGATGGATGCTTTTTTTTGTTCCTATAGTCTCCTAAAGATTCAGTAATTTGTTTTAAAACAAACAATGCCCATAAGCTTTAGCCACCTTCCTAATTAGAACATGCCATCCAGGCTTTAGAAAATACCACATAACTCAACCGATCAGGTAAAGCGATTCAAACTCTTGATATCGTAAATTAATGCAGGATCAGCGATCTTCCTGATAATTTCGTCAAACTCTTTGGCCGCTTTGTCCAGCGCTTCCACAATCTCCGGATCCGGCTGTTTGCCGTTATCGATCTTAATCAAATTCACCAGCCCCATAATACTTGCCAACGGCGCACGCACGGTATGCGACTGTATATAGGCGATCTCCTGCAGCTTGTCGTTCTGCTCTTCTATGGCTTTAATATAACGGTTTTGGTCCGTTATATCCCTCCCAATAGCCAGGATTGCCGGCTGTCCGTCCAGAATAATCGTGCTGCTGCGGATCTCCACATCAATTACCTCCCCATTCTTTTTCCGGTGTTGCGTCACATAATGGAAACGCCTGCCCAGGCGGAGCAGATCCCGCAATTTCTCGTTCAAAGCGGCAGGATCTGCAGGTAATCGCAGGTCACGGACACACAGTTTTAGAAACTCCTCGTGGCTGTAGCCATAAGATTCTACTGCCGCATCGTTCACCTGCAGAAACCTAAAGTTCTTCGCCTCCAGTACCCACATGGGGGATGGATTGCGGACAAACAAGCTTTTATAATGGCCAGCCGACTCCTTTAACTTTTTATGAAGCTGTGCCGTCTGTGTAGCCTCTTGTTGTAAATCATTGTATAGTTGTACCTCTTTTAAAATCGTCGATTCCAGACCGTTAATGATCTTGCTGATCATGACAACACAAAGCACACTCAGAAATATCAGGTTTGATGAAAACGTGAGCCATGATCCCGGATTGCCATACTGTATAATTAAAGGCGTACTAAACAGCTTGAAATGGATGACCAAGGCAAAGAACAAACAACTGATCAGATGAAGCAAAACGGATCCAAAGCCGATCCTTGCTGAGAGGATCAGGGTAGAGAATACGGTAGTCGCCATTAAATACATCACCCCCGGGCCATAAGATCCCAGGTTCGCGGTGGTGACCAACGCAAAAGCATAAAACAAACCGGTCACAATAAGCTTCCTTCGCTTCAGCGGAATATTTTTATTCAAACCAACCCAGCCGATTGAAACCGCCACAAGCACATCAAATAATATCAAAAAAGAATGACCTTCCAGAATGCCGATCGGCACAGCCGGAAGCAGTGAAATGGAGCTGACCGGCAAACCGTAAAGGAAGAAATTGCTGAACATCCGGTCCCGCCAGTAAACGATATCCCTAACGGGGGATGTTACATGTTGCCCGGTAACCGACTCCACGTAATACCTGTATTTGTCCCATAACCGTTCTAGCATTAACATACTTTGATCATTAGCCCGCCTTAAATTCTATCTTAGGTCTGCTAGA
>Ga0157371_10003507_pt1 | contig 14179 bp, 14 predicted proteins | sample C45metaG_FD_113462 | JGI IMG/M metagenome (GOLD analysis project Ga0157371, IMG submission 113462) | Corn rhizosphere microbial communities from Kellogg Biological Station, Michigan, USA - C4-5 metaG | ecosystem: Host-associated > Plants > Roots > Rhizosphere > Soil | place: USA: Michigan...
TTCTTATAATTCCAAACTTTTTTAATATCACTGTTATCAATAAGTGCTTTTAAAACTCCCGGGTAAGAACCATTGTATTCGGGAATGATAAAAATAAATTTTTGTGTGGGGATCAATATGTCTGCTTCTGCTTTTTCAATTGCTGCATTCCGTTGAAGCACGTCCAATCCTTTCAAAGAAAAAAGAGTAGCTTGGATATTTTTATTTTTCAAGATTTGTAGATATTCACGCGCCACTCTTTCAGTATGACTTCCGCTGCGATTGGTACCGCTTATAATCGTGTACATAGTATAAAATTAAGAGGTTTTACCCTCACCCATTTACCGAAATAACAAATTGTTAGTAGTTAGGGGATTAATTAATGCCTTTTCAATACCTCTATATGCGAGAATATTATGCCTAATAATTAAATTTGCCAATATGGCTTATAATTCTTGAAATTAAAATGAGTTCTTTGCCAAAAAAAGAAAAAATTGAGTACCTGTCACTGTTTATAAGTTTTAATAGACTCAACAGACAAACAGGTAAAATATTATTTCAGGTGTAAGTAAAGGAAAGTTAACCGAAAAGGAATTATGGGAAAAATTATAGGAATTGCAAATCAAAAAGGCGGCGTGGGCAAAACCACAACCGCCATTAATCTTGCCGCAAGTCTTGGCGTACTTGAGTATAAAACGCTTCTTGTAGATGCCGATCCACAGGCAAATTCTACGACCGGCGTCGGATTCGATCTGCATAATGTAACAACAGGATTGTATGATTGTATGGTAAATGAAACGGCGGCAAAAGATGTGATCTTAAAAACAGAAATTCCTTACATGGACCTTATGCCTTCACACATTGATCTTGTAGGTGCCGAAATTGAGATGATAAATTATCCTGACCGCGAAAGCGTTTTAAAAAATGTATTGAACCCGATTCGGGATCAATATGATTTTATAATTATTGATTGTTCGCCTTCTCTGGGTTTGATAACCGTAAATGCGTTAGTTGCTGCAGACAGTGTGGTAGTGCCGGTACAGGCTGAGTTTTTTGCATTGGAAGGTTTGGGTAAGTTGTTGAATACCATAAAAATTGTCCAAAGCAGGCTAAATACCCAATTACAAATTGAAGGGCTTTTGATGACCATGTACGATGGCAGATTGCGTTTGTGCAACCAGGTAGTAAATGAAGTGAGACATCATTTCGATGAACTGGTATTTAACAGTGTAATCCATCGAAATACCAGACTAAGTGAAGCGCCAAGTTTTGGCAAACCCGCAATCTTATATGATGCAGACAGTAAGGGCGCTATCAATTACTTAAATCTTGCAAAAGAAGTGTTGCAAAAAAATAATATGACAAAGATGAGCCAGTCTGACAAGGTATTGGAACATCCATAAAGTTTTTAAAACAAATTTTTATTAAATTAAATGAAAAGTACTCCCAACAGAAAAGAGGCATTAGGAAAAGGGATCCGGTCACTTTTACAAAATATTGATACAGATCTTTCGGTAACGGAAAAAAGCCTGATAAAAGATTCTTCAGACAAAACGAACGTTGCCAAAGCAAGAATTCCATTGAACCAGATTGAAGCCAATCCCGAACAACCGCGTCATGATTTTGATGAAAACGCATTAAGCGAGCTGGCCTCTTCTGTAAAGATTCACGATATTATTCAACCAATTACTGTTACAAAAACCGCAACAGGTAAATACAGGATAATTGCAGGTGAAAGAAGATTCCGTGCGGCAAAAATTGCGGGGCTTGAAGATATTCCGGTTTATATCAGGGATGTAAAGGATTCAAAAATTCTTGAACTGGCGCTGCTTGAAAATCTGCAACGTGAAGATTTAAATGCAATTGAAATTGCGCTTAGTTACAAGCAACTGATGGACGAACTGGATTATACACAAGACCAGCTTGCAGAGCGAATGGGAAAAGAAAGGAGCACCGTTACCAATTATATTCGTCTTTTAAAATTACCGCCAGATATTCAGGTAGCAGTACGAAACGGAAGCATCAGCATGGGCCATGCAAGGGCGTTGATTAATGTAGACGTGGTGGATAAACAGCTTTTTATTTTTAATGAAATAAAGAGCAAAGAACTTTCTGTGCGCCAAACAGAAGAATTGGTAAGAAGACTTTATACTCCAAAGACCGCTGTTAATAATTCGGTAAAAACCACGCTACCACCTTCTTTGAAGAAAATTGAAGATAATTTAGCATCGCACTTTAGTACAAAAGTGAAAATGACACACAGTAAAAAAGGAACCGGCAGCATCACTTTTGATTACTTTTCAATTGAAGAATTAAGTTCACTCTTAGATAAGATGCAGGTTTCTGTTGATTAATTATGACACGTTCAGGCATTTTTATCATTTTCATTTTATTCCTTCTATTGCCGGGAACAGCCATTTTTGCGCAGCAAAACGGAGATACTCTTCATACCAACAGCCCTGATACATTAAGTTCCTTATCAGATACTTTTCATTTAAAAAGACAACTTCAAAAGAGCGATACACTGGTTGTTACCAGCCCTCCGGCAGGTGCGTCAAAAAAAGATGTTCTGGCGCTAGATACCACTGTAAAATTTAACCCGAAAAAAGCAATGTTGCGCTCTGCAATATTGCCCGGATGGGGCCAATGGTACAATAAAAAATATTGGAAGATTCCGATTATTTACGGCGCATTAGGAATCAGCACCTATGTTTTTTTTTACAATTTAAATACGTACCGGCTTTTACGCCGGGCGGTAATTTATCGTGCACGCGACACCCACGCGGATAGCCTGTTAGTTGCGCCGGAATTTCAGTCATTCTCCACGCAATTCCTTCGTATCAACAGAAATGCATTCAGGCAAAACATTGATTATTCTGTTTTGGCATTCCTTATCTTATGGGGCCTGAATGTGGTAGACGCTACCGTGGATGCGCATTTAAAAGCTTTTGATGTTTCTCCGGATATTGGGATGAAATTGCGTCCGAATCTTACAGCAAATAATGCAGGCGTTTCGTTGGTTTTCTTTTTTAAAAATAAAAGTTCAAAGCCTTTCCTGCGGCTTCCTTAATTCTTACTTTTGAAATTCTTAATTTTTTAATCATGAAAATAGCTTTACTGGGATACGGAAAAATGGGACATGCGATTGAAGAGTTCGCCATTAAAAGAGGTCATGAAATTGTTTTGAAAATAAACGATCAAAACCTTGAAGAACTGACAAAAGAAAATATTCAAAAAGCTCAGGTGGCGATTGAATTCACAAACCCCGACAGCGCAGTACAGAATATTTTATTTTGTTTGAATGAAAATGTGCCGGTTGTTTGTGGAACCACAGGATGGCTAAATAAGCTGAAAAGCATTGAAGATAAAAGTAAAGAATTGAACGGGACTTTTTTATATGCAAGTAATTTTAGTGTCGGCGTTAATATTTTCTTTGAATTGAATAAAAAATTAGCAACGCTTTTAAAGCCTCATGCAGCTTATAATGTAACGATTGAAGAAATTCATCATACACAAAAAAAAGATGCGCCAAGCGGAACCGCTATCACCCTTGCAGAACAGGTAATTGAACTTTCGGATAAGAAAAATAAATGGGTGAACAGTGAAAGTGAAAATGAAGATGAACTCTCTATTCTCAGTAAAAGAATTGATGAAGTACCCGGAACGCACTCTGTAAAATACTCTTCAGCCGTTGATGATATTGAAATTATCCATACAGCTCACAACCGCAAAGGATTTGCCGAAGGCGCTGTTTTAGCTGCTGAATTTATCGTTGATAAAAAAGGAATTTTTTCAATGAAAGACGTTTTGAATTTTTAAGCAAAATAAAAATGTAAAGTATTTATTGGTTTACCGTCTGGTCAAAAATTCAATTGACCAGATAAAAAAAGCTTCGGCAAGAAGCTTTTTTTATCTACGTTATTTACAAATTTAAAAATCGTAAGCGAGCCGAACACCAATAGTACCAATGGTCACGCTCTTTTTGCTAAAAGCAAGATATTTAATGGAACCATCAAATTTGGGACTGAAATAGTAACCGATACTTGGTGCATAGGCAAACGCACCGCCGCCACCGCTTTCTGTTGAAATACCATAACCTAATTGTGCATGCCCATATGCTTTTTCACCAAAATTAAATTTTACACCTCCAAGTAATGGAATAAAACCCGAGTTGCCACCACCATACTTTGATTTAACGGTAAAATTTTCATAACCGGCATTGGCGGTAATCTGAGTTGTTGCTGCCACAGGAAAACCCGCAAGCAAATCAACGCCCCATGCTAATGAATAAATTGAGGGTGATGAGGTAGGAATACCGATATTAGCGCCGATACTTAAATTAACGGCCTTCGAACCCTTTAAAACCTGAGCTTTGGCTCCTAATGTTGAAAGTCCAACAATTGCAAATACAAAAATCAGCTTTTTCATTTTTCTTAGTTTTAATTTAGAAAATGGTTTTGAGTGATTATTGAATAATTCGTAAATCACTATACAAATATCAATAATATTTTGATTGCGTTTAGCTATTTTTTGTTTGTTGAATATTTTCTCTTTCAAGGTTTTCGATCATATCCTGCGTTAAAGAAGCAAGATCATATCTGGGCTTCCAGCCCCAGTCATTTCTGGCAACAGAATCATCAATACTTTCAGGCCAGCTTTTTGCGATCGCCTGCCTGTAATCAGGTTGATAAGAAATGGAAAAATCGGCAAGGTGCTTTTTAATTTCAGCAGCAATTTCCCTTGGTGAAAAGCTTACACCGGAAATGTTGTAGGAAGTACGAATGGAAATTTTTTCAAGTGGCGCTTCCATCACTTCAATAGTTGCGCGTATGGCGTCCGGCATATACATCATTGGCAAATAGGTGTCTTCCTTTAAAAAGCAGTCATAGTGATTTTCTTCAATAGCTTCATGAAAAATTTCCACAGCATAATCTGTAGTTCCTCCTCCTGGTTCACTTTTATAACTAATCAGGCCCGGATAGCGTAAACTTCTGACGTCAATATGAAATCGCTGGTTAAAATAATTGCACCAAAATTCACCGGCAAATTTACTGATGCCATAAACAGTAATTGGTTCGATAACTGTTTGCTGCGGACAATTGATCTTTGGAGAAGTAGGACCAAAAACAGCGATGCTGCTCGGCCAGTAAACCTTGTGCACATTCTCATCTTTGGCAATTTCAAGGACATTTAAAAGGCTTGTCATATTCAGGCTCCATGCAAGATTCGGATTTTTTTCGCCAGTGGCCGAAAGTATCGCTGCCAGTAAATAGATCTGTGTAATATTTTGCCTTATCACCTGCACGTGCAGCATTTCCTTGTTCATTACATCCAGGCTGACATATGGGCCTGTGCCTTTCAACAATTCGTTCTCAGCCCGCAAATCCGAGGCAATAACATTTGCGCCACCATAAATTTTCCTTAACTCCAATGTCAATTCAACACCAATCTGCCCGCAAGCCCCAATCACTAAAATTTTTTCTTTCGTCATCTTATTAAATTATCAGGCAAAGTAATATTTAAAAACTGAAAAAGGCAAAGGTTATTAAAAGCTTTACGATTATTCAGTTAGCTTTGTCATCTGACAGCTAAACGCGCTTTTGCCTTAAATACAACGGTAAGCCATACACTCAGTTAAGTAAACAACGAAATAACTTCATTCTATTTTTTGAAGAGAAAAAAAACAGCAAGGATCAATAATGCAAAACCTACAAGGTGATTCCAGCGCAGAGGCGAATCTTTAAAGAAAACAAGCATAAAGACGGTGAATACAGAAAGGGTAATTACTTCCTGGATTATTTTTAATTGCCATAAAGAAAAAGGACCCCCATTTTCATCAAAGCCAATCCTGTTCGCCGGAACCTGGAACATGTATTCAAAAAATGCGACTCCCCAACTTCCTAAAATGACTAAAAAAAGACTTACACCAACAAGTTTGTTCATCTCTTTTAATTTCAGATGGCCATACCAGGCAAGCGTCATAAATGTGTTGGAGCAAATTAAAAGGAATACGGTAAGGAGCGCCTTTTTCATCTTGTTTTTTTACAATTAAATCAGTGAATTATTTTTCCGTCTTTCATGTGAAGTAACCGGTCACTTAGTTGCGCGAGTTCTTCGTTATGCGTTACGATAAGGAAAGTTTGTTTGAACCGGTTTCGCAGGTCAATAAATAAATTATGCAATTCTTTCGCATTAGCAGAATCGAGATTTCCCGTAGGTTCATCTGCCATTACAACTGAAGGATTATTGATCAATGCGCGCGCGACGGCAACTCTTTGTTGTTCGCCCCCGGAAAGCTCTCCCGGCTTATGTTCTCCACGGTTTTTAAGGTTCAATAATTCCAATAGTTCTTCAGCCCTTATTTCAACTTCTTTATTCTTTTTACCCGCGATCCATGCGGGTATACAAATATTTTCAAGTGCCGAAAATTCAGGAAGTAAATGATGAAACTGAAATACAAAGCCGATATGTTCATTTCTGAAAGCAGCAAGTTTCTTTCCATTTAGCTGGCTTACATTCACATTGTCAATAAGGATTTTCCCTTTATCGGCGAGATCCAGCGTCCCTAAAATGTGTAACAAAGTGCTTTTACCGGCGCCCGAAGAACCTGCAATACTAACCACCTCGCCTTTCGAAATTTCAATATCAACTCCTTTCAAAACCTCCAGGGAACCGTATTTTTTGTGAATATCTGTGGCTTTTAACATCATTAAATGTAAGAGTAAAAATAAAAAGGAAAAATTAAAAAAATTTAACTCTTATCTAATGCAATATAATCACACAAAATCCGTATCTACAAACAAATCAGCTGTTAAAAAACATTATTTGGTTTTCTAAATATAACTTTTACATTTGCGGAAAATCAGAAAACCATTTTTTGATTATTTTAAAGAAAAATAAAAAGATAAGATTATATGTTTTGGACATTAGAACTTGCCTCACACCTTGAAGAAGCACCGTGGCCAGCAACAAAAGATGAGTTGATAGATTATGCCATCCGTAGTGGCGCTCCGTTGGAAGTAGTAGAAAATTTACAGGAACTTGAGGATGAAGGCGGGGATATATATGAGAGCCTTGAAGATATCTGGCCTGATTACCCAAGCCAGGAAGATTTCTTTTTTAATGAAGACGAATATTAATTTCATAAGAAAGCCTAAAGTTTAAGCAAAAACTTTTTCATTTAGATAAAAAAACCGTCTGTTGAGGACGGTTTTGCTATTTAGGAAACAACCTGACTAATATTATTTTTCCATTTGCTCTATCACACCAAGTGTAACCCCCGTAGATGAAAAACCGCCATCGTGGAAAAGATTTTGCATAGTAACATATTTTGTAAGGTCACTGAAAAGTGTGACCACATATTTTGCACAATCTTCTCCTGTTGCATTTCCTAAAGGGCTCATCTTTTCTGCATAATTAATAAAACCATCGAATCCTTTTACACCGCTGCCCGCAGTAGTTCTTGTAGGTGACTGGGAAACCGTATTCACTCTTACTTTGTTTTTTATTGCATAGTGATAGCCGAAACTTCTTGCAATACTTTCAAGCAGCGCCTTGGCATCAGCCATCTCGCTGTAATCAGGAAACACACGCTGGGCAGCAATATAAGTCAGCGCCACAACGCTTCCCCATTCATTGAGGGCATCAGTTTTGTAACAAGCTGCCAGCAATCTATGCAAGCTTGTTGCAGAAATGTCCATAGTTTTTTGGTTAAATCCATAATCAATTTCAGTGTAAGGTTTTCCTTTTCGCATGTTCATGCTCATGCCCACGGAATGCAAAATAAAATCAAAGCTGCCTCCAAAATGTTCTTTTGACTTTGTAATTAAATTCAAGATATCATCGTTGCTGGTAACATCACAAGGAATAATCGGCGCATTTATTTTTTCAGCCAATTTGTTGATCTCCCCCATTCTCATAGCGATCGGTGCATTGGTTAATATAATTTCCGCACCTTCTTCATGACACTCCAATGCTGTTTTCCACGCAATTGACCTTTCATCAAGTGCTCCAAAAATAATTCCCTTTTTCCCTTTCAATAAATTGTACGACATAGATTTTATTTTTTTACAAAGTAAGAATTCTTATTTTATTCTTGGTTGTGTTATGATTTTATCACCTTGTCAATCTCAAATAAATTTTTCAGTAGATAAACAAATACTTCTGTTTTTATTTTCCCCCTTCTTTTATTTTAATTTTTCACAATTTCGAATATTCAGATTTTCAAATTAGTTCATTACCCATTATCACATAAGCCAATTAGCGAATCAACTAATTAGACATCATTTCCTTTGCATTCTCGAATGCAGCAGCAGTAGGCTTTTCGCCGCTCAACATGGTTGCGATCGCCGTTATTCTTGCATCCTCGTCCAATACTTTTATTGAAGTAACGATCTTATCGTTTTTGATTTCTTTATACACAAAAAAATGAGTGTTTGCTTTCGCGGCTATTTGCGCTTGATGCGTAATGGCAATCACCTGGTGAGCCGATGAGAGTTCTTTTATGATTATACCTACCTGCCGGGCCGCTTCGCCACTTATGCCTGAATCAATTTCATCGAAGATCAATGTTGGAAGATGTACACTTTTTGCAACCAATGATTTTATGCTCAGCATTAACCGGCTCAATTCACCGCCACTCGCCACTTTGCGCACAGGTTCGAATTGCCTGTTGGCTGCAGAAAGATTTGCATTAAACAAAAATTCAATGGTATTATTGCCAAATGAGTTCAGTTTTTCTTCTTCGTTAATCTTCACTTTGATCTTTGCATTCGGCATTCCTACCTGTGATAAAAGTTTATTCACTTTCTCTTCAAAAGGGGTAATTTCTTTTTGCCTTTTCTGAGAAATAATTTTTGCTTTCTTTAGCGCTTCTTCGAAATATTCTTTTGATTGTTTTTCTTTTTCGGCAATTGCATCTGAAAGATTCATCACTTTTGCAAGTTCACTTTCAAGCCTGTCTTTTATCTCAATCAATTCAGCCGTTGTATTTACATTGTGCTTTTTTAAAAGCGCGTAACCTACAGCCATTCTCTCATTCAACCGGTTTATCTTTTCTTCGTCATAATTCACCTTACCATTGATCGCGTCAATTTCTGAAGCAATATCTTTCAACTCAATTTGGACGGAAGACATTCTTTCACCTAACTTTTGTATTTCAGGAAACAGTCTTTCAAGGCTTTGTAATTTTTGATTTAATGATTTTAATTGTTGAACCAAAGGCAATTCACTTTCTTCCATTGCAAAATAAATTTCAGAAAGAGTTGATTTTATATTTTCAGCATTGCTCATCAATCTGATCTCCGCATCCATTTCTTCAATTTCATTTTCCTTGAAGTCTGCGTCGTTCAATTCATCGAACAAAAACTGGTTATAATCCAATTCCTTATTGGCGGTTAGTTGCTCTTCTTTCAATTTTTCAAGTTGCTGCAATACATTCCTGTATTTCTTAAAAACTTCCCGGTATTCAGAAATCAATTTTCCATTTCCTGCCAAAGCATCTATTACTTCACGCTGAAAATCGTTGTTGTTTAATTCAAGTGTATCAAACTGCTGATGCAGATCTACCAACAACTCGGACAATTGTTTAAGTTGCGAAAGTGTGACAGGAGTATCGTTGATAAAAGCACGTGATTTTCCACTCATGGAAATTTCTCTGCGGATTAGCATCTCGGGTTCGCAGTCCAAATCATTTTTAATCAAAAAATCTTCGACAGAAGAATAGTTGCTTTTAAAAATTCCTTCAATAAAACATTTTTTTTCTTTATCAAGCAGAACAGAAGAATCAGCTCTTTCGCCCAAAATCAACCCTAGCGCACCCATCAAAATACTTTTTCCAGCGCCTGTTTCCCCGGTAATAATATTAAGGTTGTTTGAGAAATCGATCGCAAGCGAATCAATAATTGCGTAATTATGTATATGTAACTGCTGGAGCATAAAATGGCAAATTACAATATTCTCTTGTTTACTGTTTGCCTTTATGAATTTTTATTTCACGGATACCCAAAATAAAAAAGGGCACTGTCTAGTACCCTTTAAATCTTTATAACCAATATCTTTATTTTACTTCAATAGAACTTTCAAGATCATCATCCACCAAAATACGGCCGCAGTTTTCACAAACAATGATCTTTTTCCGTTGCTTCACTTCGCTTTGCTTTTGTGGAGGAATCGCATTGAAACAACCACCGCAGGAATCCCTCTCTACAGGAACAACCGCAAGGCCATTGCGGTAATTATTACGGATCCTGTCATAGCCAGTCAGCAATCTTTCGTCTACAGCACTCCTTGCAGCTTCCTGCAATTTTCTGTAATGTTTTTCTTCTTTATCTGTCTCGTCTATAATTTTTTCCAGTTCACTTTTCTTTGCCTTCAGATTACCTTCTTTTACTGCGATCGCCTTTTTAGCAAGCTCAAGTTGTTTGGCCTTTTCTGAAAGATCTTCAGTGGCATCTTTGATATGCTTTTCTGCAAGTTTCACTTCCAGCGTTTGCATTTCAATTTCCTTGTTGATAGCTTCAAACTCCCGGTTGTTCTTTACATTATCACTTTGCTTTTCATATTTTTTGACAAGCTCCTGTGATTCTTTAATAGCAGCTTTTTTATCTTCAATAAACTGCTGCATTCCGTTCATCTCTTCCTCGATCCTGTTAAGACGGGCATTTAAGCCGGCAATTTCATCTTCAAGGTCGCTAACCTCAATCGGCAATTCACCTTTGAGAATTTCGATACCATCGAGTTTGCTGTCGACTTTTTGAAGTTTAATAAGGGATGCTAATTTTTCTTCTACAGAATAATCTTTAACCTGTGCCATATTTTATATGATAATTTTAATTTTAACGGACTTTATACTTCCTGCTTTAAGTAAAATAATTGACAGGATTGGTATGAATTTCCGTTTTTAGGACGGCAAAGTTACTGAATTTTTGCTGCAAAAGTTCAGTTAATAGTTCTACCGTAAACTGCTCACTTTCATAGTGGCCGATATCCGCTAAAAAAATCCGGTTATCAGCATCAAAGAATTCATGGTATTTCACATCGCCCGTAATGTAAACATCCGCGCCTGCTGCTATGGCTGTGGGCAACAGGAAGATTCCCGCACCGCCGCAAACTGCGATTTTGTTGATAGGTTTATTTAAAAAAGGCGTATGTCTGATTACCTTGAGATTAAAAACAGATTTGAGGATTACTAACAATTCATTTTCAGAAACCGGATCGGCTAACGTTCCTATCAGACCGCTACCGACATTATCTTGTGTATTTTTAAGCGTTTGAACATAACGGGCAACTTCTTCATAAGGATGGTTCTCCTTTAAAGCAGCTATTATTTTGTGCTCAAGAAAGGAAGGGAAAACCACTTCAATCCTGGTTTCGTTCTCTGTATGCAGCTTTCCGATTTCACCTACATAAGGATCACTGTCCTCTCCTGCGCGAAATGTGCCTGAACCATTCACATTGAAACTGCATTCATCATAATTTCCAACGGAACCCGCTCCTGCTTTAAATAAAGCATTCCTCACTTCTTCTGCATTTTTTACAGGGGCAAATGTGACTAATTTTTCCAATGTGCCTTCCCTTGGCAAAAGAACTTTACAATTTTGCAGCTGCAACTTTTCAGCGATTTTGTGGCTGACACCTTCGAGCACGTTATCCAGATTCGTATGGATTGCATAAATGGCAATGTCGTTTTTTATTGCAGCAATTACTGTCCGTTCCACGTAATTTTTGCCGTTCAGTTTCTTCAACCCTCTGAAAATGATTGGGTGATGCGCAACGATCAAATTGCAACTCTTTTTTAGCGCTTCTTCCACCACTGTTTCAGTCACATCAAGGGAAGTAAGAATGCCGGTGCAATCCGTATCAGTGTTTCCTACAATTAAACCTGCATTGTCATAGCTTTCCTGGTAAGGAAGTGGTGCAATACTTTCAAGAAACTGAACGATCTCTTTTATTTTCATCTACATGGGTTTATTTCTTTTTCTACAAAAAATGGACAATAAAGATAAAAATAAAAATCGCGCTTATTTATTCGTTTGCTGTTTTCAAAGAAATATAGAATATCGAACAACGAGTAAAAAATAATGAAAGATTTGGAAGTATGAACTACGAACTACGAATTAAAATCTCGGGCATCTTACCGAATTACTTGAAGAGTTATCCCTGTTCAGAAATTTTTGGTAAGAAAGCGATAGTTCAAAACCGCCGCGCGACTGGCTGGAAGTTTTTAAGGTAGAAATATTTACGTCGTAACTCACGGCAAAAGTGAGTGGTTTCAAATCCATTTTTACTACAGGAATGAAAGCATCGTTCCATCTTAAAAATCCTCCACCGGAAATGATGTATTGCGGATCATCAGGATAAGCATCTAACTTATAACTGTAAAGCATTCCACCAATAATTTCTGAATATGGCCCCTGGATTGAATAATCGCTGTAAAAAGTCATGTAGGCATAATCATTTAAAGAGGTTTTTACTCCGGCAGAATAAACCCATTTGCCATCGATCCGAACATTTGGATCGTTATAGAAAGAAACCTTTGCGGATTTATTAAAATGATGATAACCAACTCCAAGATAAAGGTTGTCGTCAGGATTGCTGCCGATCTGTGAATTGAAACTTAAACCGGCATTTCCGTCAAAATACAAGAAATTGTTCGCCGACATATTTTCCCCTGTCGCCAGCGTCACATCGGGATCCATTCCATTATACTGGCTGTTTGTCGTCATTTTAGATGCATCAAATTTGCGTTGAACAATCCCTGCTGAAAACCCTGCTGACAAATACATATTCCTGTCTTCACTCAAAGATTTGTGATAATTTAAAACAGGCATCACGCTCGTAGAAGTGAGCGCGATAGTGCCGGCTTTATCGTAAAGGATAGCGCCGCCAATAGTTAGAAAATCATCTTCATGACCAACAGGCAGTTTATATTCTGCGTTTAAAGACGACGTTTGGAAAGGAACGGTTACCGAATTCCATTGGCTGCGAAAAACACCCTGGATCCTCACGTCACCGCTGAAAATACCAGCCAGAGCAGGATTACGCAGAAGCGGCGTTTCTGTAAACTGTGAAAAATGAATATCCTGTGCCTTGGTTTCATTTTGAAATAAACACCCAAAAGTAAATATGATAATGGATTTATAGATGCTGGATTTCATTGGACGACTTTCTGTTTTTCTAACGACTGGAAGAATATTATATTATCTGATAAGCGCAATATTGCCTTTAAAAGTGAGGATACTATTGTTATCACACATTACCTGTAAAGTGTAAACAAACACATCCGGGGGAAGTTGTTTTCCTTTGAACGTTCCATCCCACCCTGCCGTTGCGTCATTCGCATTGAAATTCGATCTTTCAAAAACCACTTCGCCCCAACGGTCAAACACTTTTAAATTCAGGATCTTGAACACGCCACTTCCTCTCGGGTAAAAGACATCATTAGCCCCGTCACCATTAGGAGAAAAAGTATTCGGAACAAAAATGTTTGAGTTATTGCAAAGAACATATACTGACACTTTATCCTCAGCCATGCATCCTCCTTCATTCTTGGCACGCACTGTATATTCGAGTGATTCTGTTGGCTTGACAGTGATCGATGGATAATTTTGTGAAACAATACCGATGGAAGGGCTCCATTCAACACTAGTCACATCCTGCGAAATGGTCGGTACGATCTGGATTTCTTTTCCAATATTGATGGTTTGATCTGCACCTGCATTTATTTGAGGAATCGGGTAAAGCTTTACCTGAATGTACGCCGTGTCCCGGAAACATCCTTTGGAATCAGAACCTATTACCTGGTAAGTAGTTGTTGACGATGGTGATGCAGTGGGCGAAGAAATATTGGGATTATCTAACCCTGCTTGGGGGAACCAGCTATACTTATCAGTTCCCTGAGCGAACAATTTCACAGATCTTCCCATACATAAAGTATCCGGTTTGCTGAATGTAAGTTTGAACGGATATTTTACAACCAGCGAAACAGAATCAAATGAAACACAGCCTTTGCTGCTCGTGCCTTTTACCTGATAAGTAATTGCAGAATCGGGTCTCGCTTCAGGTGAAGAACAATTGTTACATGAAAGATATTTTGAGGGGCTCCATGAATAGCTTTGTGCTCCTGATACATTTAAACTCTCCGATGATCCCACACAAACTACAGTATCTGCAGCGATTGAAAGGTTTGGCAAAGGATAAA
>Ga0157371_10003509_pt1 | contig 14175 bp, 8 predicted proteins | sample C45metaG_FD_113462 | JGI IMG/M metagenome (GOLD analysis project Ga0157371, IMG submission 113462) | Corn rhizosphere microbial communities from Kellogg Biological Station, Michigan, USA - C4-5 metaG | ecosystem: Host-associated > Plants > Roots > Rhizosphere > Soil | place: USA: Michigan...
AGCCCCACGACTCATCACCAAGATCAAGCCTGCCCACACCAGTTCCTAGGCCAGCAGGAATCTGCGCCACGTTCCTGGTTTTAAAGCCTTCGATCTCTTGGTAGAAACCACCGCCTATGACTCGAAACTGACCGGGACCCATGTCGAACTTGTAGGAACAAGTCAGCCCGTAATTATCCGTTCGTAGCTTCGTCTCGATGTTGCTTTGGGCGCCAGCCCAATTAGCGCCTGGGTTGAGGTGAGCCCCGAATGGCTGAGAATAGTCAATCAAGCAATCTACATCGTTATAGCTGCCTTTAAAGCCTACGTATGGAATGGCGTAATTCTCAGTATCATCCGCCGTCGTCGTGCCGCCAACAAAGGCGCCACCAGCTGGCCCATCCTGAACGTTTTTGAGCTTTCTTTGAGGCGCAACAAAAGTGACGCCGGACTGAAACGTGAAGGGCGATGCGTCGAACAACTGGTCAATGTTATAACCGCCGCGCTCAAGGCCACCCGCAAATGCAGGCGTGACAGAAGTGATGCCGACAGCAAGGCACACCGCACCGTGTATGATTGAAACTCGTTTTGCCATCTCTCTCCCCAATCAAAGGCAATGCAATGACCAGAAATTGAAATGCTTTGGAGAAAATGACAATGCACCCCTGGTCTCAGCATCCGAGGTGACTTTGATCAAAGCTTTACGTGAATAATCGAAGTCAGGCGAAAATCAGCGCCCAATCGAAATATTCTTCCAATCCGAGACAACCAAACGCCCAATTTAAGAAAATATTTGCCCTTCGGGTCACATGTGTGACCGCGACACAACATTCATAGTTTTCGCTCAAAAAAGTCCGATTTCTGTCACGTTCTGAGGAACTTGGTTGGGAGCCTATGACGTCAGCCGTTTCTCGACGACTCAACTAAGCTGGCCTACCACGAGAATAAAAAAAGCGCCCCGTTGAGAAGGCGCCTTTTAGCTTGTGTCGACGTCAGATCAACCGGCTTCGTTGACCCGCTGCAATGCGATCTTCAAGCTCTTGATCTGAAGCTCGAGTTCAGCCTTGCGGTCACGGTCGGCTGCGACCACTTCCGGATCGGCATTGGCCACGAACTTCTCGTTCGAGAGCTTCTTGTCGATACGCTCCAATTCGGCCTCCGACTTGCCGATTGCCTTCTCGAGACGGCTCCTTTCGGCAGAGACATCGATGAGATTGCCGAGCGGGATGCACACGGTCGCCTCGCCGACGACGATCTGTGCCGAGCCCTTCGGTGCTGTATCGGCAGCCAGGATCTCGTCTGCACGAGCCAAACGGCGGATCGCGGCGGAGTGGCGGTCGAGACGCATTTCGGTCGTCGGGTTGGCCGCAACGACGACCAGAGGTGCGGTGGCACCTGGCGGCACGTTCATTTCAGCGCGCGTCGAGCGAATGCCGGAGACGAGATCGATCAGCCAGTTGATTTCAGCTGCAGCCGCCTCATCCATGAACTCTGGTGTCGGCCAGTCGGCGTGGCAAAGCAACTGGTCGCGGCTTGCACCCTCGCCGGCTGTATGGGCCCACAGCTCTTCCGTCATGAACGGCATGAAGGGATGCAGCAGCTTGTAGATTTCCTCCAGAACATAGGCCGCACAGGCCTGCGCTTCTGCCTTGGCTGCCTCGTCCTCTCCGTTGAAGACAGGCTTCAGGAGTTCGAGATACCAATCGCAGAACTGGTTCCAGACGAAGCGGTAAAGCGTGCTGGACGCATCATTGAAGCGGTAGTTCTCGATGGATCCCGTGACTTCCTTTGCCGTGTTGGCAAGCTCGGTCAGGATCCAGCGGTTGATCGTCTGCGTTGCGGCTTCCGGCAGGAAGTGCGGATCACGCTTTACGCCGTTCATTTCGGCGAAGCGCGTGGCATTCCACAGCTTGGTGCCGAAGTTACGGTAACCGGCAATACGTGCCGGATCGAGCTTCACGTCACGCCCCTGCGCCGCCATGATGGCAAGCGTAAAGCGCAACGCGTCGGCACCATACTGGTCGATCAATTCCAGCGGATCGATGACGTTGCCCTTGGACTTCGACATCTTCTGGCCGTTCTTGTCGCGAACCAGCGCGTGGACATAGACGGTGTTGAACGGCTCGACGGCGTGACCGGCGTCGTCCTTCATGAAATGAAGACCCATCATCATCATCCGGGCGACCCAGAAGAAGATTATATCGAAGCCGGTGACGAGAACGTTGGTCGGGTAATAGCGCGCAAGCTCCGGCGTCTTGTCCGGCCAGCCGAGAGTGGAGAACGGCCAAAGCGCGGAGGAGAACCATGTGTCGAGAACGTCTTCGTCACGCGTCAGGATTTCGCCCGGCTTGAAGTTCTCAAGCTTCTCCTGCACCCAGGCCTTCCAAGGGCCTTCATGGGCTAGATAATGCTGAACGGCAGCGTCAAGCGCTTCTTCCTCTGTCTTTTCGACGAAGACCTGGCCATCGGGACCATACCAGGCAGGAATCTGATGGCCCCACCAGAGCTGGCGCGAGATGCACCACGGCTGAATGTTTTCCATCCATTCGAAGTAGGTCTTGTCCCAGTTCTTGGGTACGAAGTTCGTGCGTCCTTCGCGAACCGACTCCATGGCAGGTTCGGCAAGCGTCTTTGCATCGACGAACCACTGGTCGGTCAGCATCGGCTCGATGACGACGTTGGAACGGTCACCGAAGGGCTGCATGATCTTCTTGTTTTCAACGTACGGAACGTCGTGGCCTTCAGCATCCTTCACCGTGACGGCAAGACCATCGGCGTTGATAGCCGCGACAACGCGCTTGCGCGCCTCATAGCGATCAAGACCACGATACTCGTCGGGTACGAGGTTGATGGCGTCGACATCGGCTTCGGACGGCAGCTTGCCGGAGCGGGTGATTTCGCCGGCGAGTTCCGCGCAGCGCGCATAGGGTTCGCCATCATCGCGCATCTGCGCCTGCGTATCCATCAGGCGATAGAGCGGGATATTGTTGCGACGGGCGACTTGATAGTCGTTGAAGTCATGCGCGCCGGTGATCTTGACGGCACCGGAACCAAAGGTCGCATCAGGATACTCGTCGGTGATGATGGGGATCAGGCGGCGGCTTTCCTTCGGGCCGACAGGAATTTCGCACAGCTTGCCAACGATTGGCGCATAGCGTTCATCGGAAGGATGAACGGCAACGGCGCCGTCGCCTAACATCGTTTCCGGACGCGTGGTCGCGATCGCGATGTAGTCGCGCTCTTCCTGGAAGACGATGTTGCCATCGGCATCCTTCTCGACATAGGTGTAGGTCTCACCGCCCGCCAGCGGATATTTGAAGTGCCACATATGGCCGTCGGCTTCGCGGTTCTCGACCTCGATGTCGGAAATAGCCGTCTCGAAATGCGGGTCCCAGTTGACCAGACGCTTGCCGCGATAGATCAGGTCCTGCTTGTAAAGCGTGACAAAGACTTCGAGAACCGCCTTAGACAGACCCTCATCCATGGTGAAGCGTTCGCGCGACCAGTCGCAGGATGCACCAAGGCGCTTCAGCTGGTTGAAGATCAAACCACCCGATTCGGCCTTCCACTCCCAGACCTTATCGATGAAGGCTTCGCGGCCCATGGCGCGACGGCCAGGAAGCTGGTTCTCCGCCAGCTTGCGCTCGACGACCATCTGCGTGGCGATGCCCGCATGGTCCATGCCCGGCTGCCACAAAACATCCTTGCCGCGCATCCGCTCGAAACGGACCAGAATGTCCTGAAGCGTGTTGTTCAGCGCATGGCCCATATGCAGCGAGCCGGTGACATTCGGCGGCGGAATGACGATTGTGAAGGTCTCGGCACCCGGCTTGGCATTCGCGCCGGCGCGAAATGCATCGGCCTCATCCCAGGCCTTGGCAATTTTGGGTTCTACGGAAGCGGAATCGTAGGTTTTATCGAGCATTTCCTGGCCTGAAATCTGGAGTTCTATTTTTGGTTTTTAAATAAGGATGGCAGGTTGAGAGTCAACAGCTGCCGACGCGGCATCACGCGTATGCGTAACCGCTTTATCATTGGAATTCGAATATCTGCCGGAAAACGCCTGGCGCAATCAGCGACAAGGGGTTGATCTGCAACCGCGGCGTGGCCGTCGGACCCGTCAGTTTGAAGGTGATGCCGAGAAGACCACGGTCACGACCATTGCCCAAAAAGATGCCGATGAACGGCAACTCGCCGAAGAGACGGTTGAGGCCATAGGCAGGCATGAAGGTCCCGGTCATATCGATATTGCCGTTCTGGTCCTTCAAAACGCCCTGGAAGGTGGCGCCGATCTGCTCGCCACGCACCACGCCGTTCTCCAATGCCACGACGCCGTTGACAACGACGACGCGAGCAAAGCCGCGCTGGAACTTCTCCGAACTGACATCGATGTTGCGCCGTACCGCCGCATTCAGACTGCGTCCATCCTGACCGGAAGGGGTCGCAACAATATCCTGCAGCTTGGCTTCATTGAGAACGGCGAAGTTGCGTAGATCGAGCGAACCGCTCCACGACGTCCCATTGGACGTGGTCATGACCAAATTTAACAGACCACCGCGGATGCGGGTGTAGAGATTGGTGAAGCGGGCAAAGGCGCCGGCATCGCTGCTGGTCAGATTGATTGTGCCGCCATCGCCCTGGTTGGTTGTCTGCGCCACCACGGCCTGACCACGACCGGACACGCCCTTGAAATCCACCGAGCGCACCTTGCCATCCCTGACGCCAACGCTGGCGGTAACATTGGATAACGCCTCGTCATTGAAGCCATAGACCCGGTCGAGATCTGCCTTGATGTTGAGCGAGCCGAGATCGCCGCTTTGGGCCGTACCTGCGGACGCGCCAGAGGGTCCGCTATCGGAATTGCGCAGCTTGGCGATGATGGGCCTGAGATCAGCCGACTTGCCGTTGATATTGACCGTGTAGCTTCTTTTTGCCGCGGAAACGGAGATGGCATAATCATCTTGAGGCGACAATTGAAACCGGGAGAAATTGGCGGAGATCAAACCACTCTTGTCGAAAGCAAGGTCGCCAGCGGCGCCAAAGCCATCGCCCTTGAACGCCAAATCATGAATGCTGGTACGGCCGTTGACCGTCTCCATGCTGAAGGACGCATTCGCCTTGACGCCCACACCCTTCGTCCAGCCAAGCCCCGGCAGAACCATGGAAGCGTTGGAAAGATCAAGTTTCACATCCTGCCGGTCGGGATCGGTGCTGTCGATTTCGAGCAACGTCGTTCCGCCTAGGACGCTGGAGAGTTCCGGTGCCAGCTTGGCAATCTGACCCGGCTCCAGCACCGCATTCAGCACCAGCTTTCGGCCCGCTGTGCTGGTCTTGCGAATGGGCTGGGTGAAATCGATGTTCATCGCGACATCGTCGATCCGCCCCTTGCCGAGAAGATGCAGCGTCTCATTGTTGAGCTTCAGGCTGCCATTGACCGAGGAAACCTTGCGGTTGGAGATTGGCCGCGCCAGCGAAACGTCGTTGAGTGCCAGATCCGCTGTCCATACCGGATCGGGCGGAGACTGGCTTTTCAACAGGCCGACCCGCAGTTTGGCATGGGCGGTCACACTTCCGGAGAAATCGCCGGGCTGAAATTCGGTGTCCCTCAACGCATTGATCGGCTGGAAGGACGCGAGTTCGGCAATACTGTCGGCCGATCCTTTGACATTGAGATCGAGGTCGGCCATCAGCGGCTTGTCGTAGACATCGGCGATCGAGAAGTGGCTGTTTTCAAGTTCGAGACTGCGGTTCGATGGAAAGAAGGAGGTTGCTTTCGACACGGTCACGTCGATCTTCTCGCCCACGAGCTCGAAATGAGCGTAAGCATCGCGAAGCGGTGGAATGTCACCCGCCACGTTCAAGCGGGTGTTCTCAACATCGAATTTGATCTGCAATTCGCTGGCGGATAGCTCCAGCGGGCAGTTCGGTCCGCACATTCGACCAGCCGGGATGAACACGGCAATGGAGCCGTTGCGCACCGTACCGCCAAACAGGTTGGCGATAACCCATGGCCGCGCCTTGTGCGCCATCCAGAACGGCCAAAGCTGCTTGACGGCCGTGGCCTCCATTTTCGGGATTTGCCCGCCAAAGCTGATTTCCGGAGACCCTTGGCCAAAATGGACCTTCAGCGAGCCCGCCATGTTGCCGAGCTGGCTTGAAACATAAAGGGACGGCACATTGATTTCACGTGTCGTGCGGTCGAAGGTGCCGTCCGCCTTCAGATCGAATGTCACGGGCTCCTCGCCACCTGCATCGGCAACGGCCGTCGCATTCGGCAGATGGACGGAAAGATCGAAACCCTTGTCGTTGTCGAGGATTTTGGCCTGGATGGGCAGAGTAGTGCGGCCAAATTGGAGGTTCGAATTGTCGACCAGAACAGCCTTACCGTCAAAATCGTAGTGCGCATTGACCACACCACCGCTGACAGGCTGTGCTTCCCCGCCGATATAGAGCTCACCGTTTCCAAGCGCGAAGGATAAATCGAGGGCCGGCTTCTCATTCTCGGCACCGCGAGCCGCAGCGATATTGATGCCGGTCTTGACGTTGAGACCCTGGTGCATCAGCCCTTCGTTATCGAACTGTTCCAGGAGGGGACCGATATCGAACCCATCGAGCCGAGCGGAGAAATTGTTGATGCGGCCATCGAGAGCGGTGGCGGCGAGCGCCAGTTCCGCAACCTGGCCGTTGAATGCCACATCGCCATCAAGCGTATAGCCTCCCTCGCCATCGGGAACGAGAGACAACTCGCTGAGATTGATCGTGCGCGGCTTGCCGTCGTCGCGCGGCGGCAAGCGGATCGCGATATCGGAAAGATCGATTTCCTCCGTGCCGCTGCGCTGGAAGGTCTGCGACAGGCGATCGAGATCGCCAAAGGCATTTTCCAAAAGCGCAGGGATTGCATCGATGCGAAGCTGCGCGAGATCGAAGGCCTGCCCCTTCGGCAACAGCGCCGTGTCGAGCTCCATTCCGTTGGCTTCCAGCGTAGCAATCGACACACGTCCGGTCAGCAACGCGACAGGATCGAGTGCCATGCCGATAGACCGCGCCCGGCTTAGGTGCTGCCCCGAGTCGCTATCGGTAATATCGACATCCTGGGCAACCAGCGAGAGGCGGAGGCCAGAGGAAAAGCGAATTGCGGTGGAGCCTATGCGCGCTTGGTAGCGGGGACCAAGTGCGCGCTCCAAAGCCTGCTGCGCCTGGCTTGAGAGAACACTGTCTACTGAACCGGTTTCGACGGACAGAATGATGCCGCCGATGGACAGGAAGGCGAGGATAAAGAGGGCGACAAAGACCTTTGCGAAGGCGCGCAGCATGGAGCGCGGCGCCGGGCAGTGAACGATGATCGGGTCTTCGGCCTGCGCAGACGGTAAATCGTGCAGCGGCACGATGTCTCGCTTGCTGAAACTGACTTTCTCCCCGCGAATTTCCGCCATCCGTCCCCTGCCCGCTTCCGGAAATATCCTGAACCCCAAGCCAGGGCCTTTTCAGTTTGGCGGTTTCACCCTGCCATCCCGCTTGACTCGCCACAAGACTGGACGAAGCTGTTATTCGGTATATATCGAATACCTGCCCCCATGCTCAACAATCCGGGCAAAAGAAAGGTGAACCATGGCAGAACTGACGATTGGCGACGAAGCACCCGATTTCCGTCTTCCCAGAAACGGCGGTGGCGACATTTCTCTTTCCGATTTGAAGGGCAAAGCGGTCGTCCTCTATTTTTACCCCAAGGATGACACATCCGGCTGCACGGCAGAGGCAATTGACTTCAGCGCACTGGGCGCACAGTTCGAAGCGGCAAATACCGTCGTCATTGGGATTTCGCCCGATTCGGTGAAAAGCCACGACAAGTTCGCCGCCAAACATTCGCTCACCGTGATGCTGGCCGCCGACGAGGACAAGAGCGCGCTGGAAGCCTATGGCGTCTGGAAGGAAAAAAGCATGTACGGCAAGAAGTACATGGGCGTAGAGCGCACCACCTTCCTTATTTCGCCGGACGGCAAGGTCGCAAAAATCTGGAGCAAGGTGAAGGTTCCAGGCCATGCGCAGGCAGTTCTCGATGAGGCAAAGGCGCTTTGACCGGTCGAGCCTGATCCGGTGACCATGCCATTCACGATGACATCACTCCGCGGCGCGGCAACCGAGGCTATCGCCACAGCCGATCTCGACCGAAAGACGGCATTGGCGCAGGAAGCCGCGACCCGCTGGTTCGAGCGGCGCATCTCGTTGCGGTCCCCGCTCGATCCCAAGCTGCCGGATCGCCCGGGACGACCTGAGAAGCCGGAACTTGTTCCACCAACCGCGGTCAAGCGACGGTCGCTTCACAGTGTGAAGGGCCGGATCGCTCTGTTGCATGCCATTGCCCATATCGAACTCAACGCGGTGGATCTCGCACTCGACATCGTTGCGCGCTACGCCAGTGAGCCTGTTCCGCATTCCTTTTTCGATGGCTGGATGCAGGTCGCCTTCGAAGAGGCGAAGCACTTCCGGCTGGTGCGAGATCGCCTGCGGGCGATGGGCGCCGATTACGGTGATCTTCCTGCGCATGACGGGCTCTGGCAGGCCGCGCACCAGACGCGCAACGATCTGACCGCAAGGCTTGCGGTCGTGCCGCTCATCCTCGAAGCACGCGGTCTCGATGTCACACCCTCTCTCCAGGCCAAGATGAGAGAGACGGGCGATCTTGAGAGCGCTGCCGTTCTAGACGTCATCTATAATGACGAAAAGGGGCACGTCGCGATCGGCGCGAAATGGTTCCGCTTCCTGTGCGCGCGGGAAAAGAAGGACCCTGCGGAAACATTCAAGCAACTGGTCAGGATCAACTTTCGTGGACCACTGAAGCCGCCCTTCAACGATCTCGCCCGCGCCGAGGCGGGTTTGACTCCGTCCTTCTATCGTTCGCTCACCGCTGTCAGCCAAAGCTGAGCGCGTTTGTAAAAGCTTCGTTAACCTTAACAAATTATCTTCCTCAGTGGACGACGAACCGCTGGAGCAGAGATGACGGAAGCGAGGACAAACCTGGCCTTTGGCAAGAAGCGCAAGCAGCACGTCCTCATTCTGGCGAGCGGCGAAAAGGTTCGCCATGTCACGATCAGACCCTTGCTCGTCATTCCCACACTGCTGATTATCCTCGTCATGAGCCTCGGCTTTATCGGTTCGACGGCCTATCTCGTCTTCCGCGACGATATGCTGGGCGCAATGATCGCGCGGCAATCGCGCATGCAAAAGGATTATGAGGACCGCATCGCAGCACTACGCTCGCAGGTGGATCAGATTACTTCGCGTCAGCTCCTTGATCAGCAAGCTGTTGAAAAGAAGGTTGAAACGCTTCTTGCCCAGCAGAATGCCCTTTCCTCCCGCCATGGACGCGCCAACGAACTCCTCAATGAGGAAGGCACTCGATCGGCACCGGATGAACAGAGTGTCGCGCCGTCGGCCAACGCTTTCGCTCCCCAGAAAAAGGCCAGCCTTTCCGGCGCGGCATCCGCCATCGACCGTGCACTGCGTGGTCCGGAAAAAGGATCGACGCTCAAAGGCAGCTTGACCTATAGCGACAACAGGGACGCCGTATCCGGTCGCGCGCTGACACGCATGCTCGTCTCGCTCAACCGCATCGAATCGGACCAGCTCGGGCGAATCGCTTCGCTGACGATCGGCGCGAAGAGCCGGGCCGATGCCATGGCCGATATTATTCGTAGCACCGGCCTGAAGATCGATGACAAGGCTGACGATGCCGTTGGCGGTCCCTTTGTGGAAGCCTCGACCAATCCGTTTCACGCCTCGCTCGCAGATCTCGACAGCGCCCTGGACCGTCTGGAAACCGTTCGTGGCACTGCAGAGCGCCTGCCGCTCGGCAATCCGGCACCCGGTCGCGATATTACCAGCCGCTTCGGCAATCGCATGGACCCGTTCCTCGGTCGGCCCGCATTGCATACCGGCATAGACTTCCGAGCCGAAACCGGCGCCGATGTGCGCGCCACCGGTGCCGGAACCGTGTCTTTTGCAGGCTATTCAGGCGGTTACGGCAACATGGTAGAGGTCGATCACGGCAAGGGTGTCACGACGCGCTACGGCCATCTGTCGCAGATCCTCGTTCGTACCGGCGAAAAGATCGAGCTGTCCGATGTCATCGGCAAGGCTGGCAGCACCGGGCGCTCCACAGGACCCCACGTCCACTACGAAGTGCGGTTAAATGACGAGGCGGTTGACCCTATGCGCTTCCTCGTTGCGGGCACCGAATTAAAGACCTATCTGCAGTAAAGACCCGTCACGCATCAGAATTCGAGCCGGATTTTCTTCCATCGGCCAGTTTTCATGTGCCATTTCGAGACAAATCCCTGTTTCCTTGACTTTTCGGCGATTTAGGCCTATGTCGCGGACCACGATCTGCGGCACTAACGCTACGACAGTCGTTTGTTCTTCGAACCAGAACGGAAACAGTTTTTCCTTTGACAACATTCTCTGATCTTGGCCTGAGCCAAAAAGTCCTTTCCGCTATTGCCGATGCTGGCTACAGCACGCCAACACCTATCCAGGCGGGCGCTATTCCTCCGGCGCTGGAAAGACGCGACATTTGCGGCATTGCACAGACGGGAACCGGCAAAACGGCCTCCTTCGTGCTGCCGATGCTCACCCTGCTTGAAAAGGGCAGAGCGCGCGCAAGAATGCCACGGACGCTCATTCTGGAGCCGACGCGCGAACTGGCGGCCCAGGTTGCCGAGAACTTCGAAAAGTACGGCAAGAATCACAAGCTGAACGTTGCGCTTCTCATCGGCGGCGTTTCGTTTGAAGAGCAGGATCGCAAGCTGGAGCGTGGCGCGGATGTCCTTATCTGCACCCCCGGCCGTCTGCTTGACCACTGCGAACGCGGCAAGCTTCTGATGACGGGCGTGGAAATTCTCGTCATCGACGAAGCCGACCGCATGCTCGACATGGGCTTCATCCCCGATATCGAGCGCATTGCGAAGATGATTCCCTTCACGCGCCAGACGCTGTTCTTCTCGGCCACCATGCCGCCGGACATCCAGAAGCTGGCTGATCGCTTCCTGCAAAACCCAGTCCGCATCGAAGTGGCCAAGCCCTCTTCGACGGCAAAGACGGTGACGCAGCGCATCGTTGCGACCCACGACAAGGATTACGAAAAGCGCGCCGTGCTTCGCGAACTCATCAAGGTGCAGACCGAGCTCAAGAACGCGATCATCTTCTGCAACCGCAAGAAGGACGTAGCCGATCTTTACCGCTCGCTCGAACGGCACGGTTTTTCCGTCGGTGCCCTGCATGGCGATATGGACCAGAACTCGCGCACGAAGATGCTCGCGGGCTTCAAGGACAATCAGATCACACTGCTGGTCGCGTCCGACGTTGCAGCACGCGGTCTCGATATTCCAGATGTCAGCCACGTCTTCAACTTCGACGTCCCGATCCATGCGGAAGACTATGTCCATCGCATCGGCCGTACCGGCCGCGCGGGTCGCTCGGGTGCTGCCTTCACGCTCGTCAATCGCCGTGACACCAAGTATCTCGACGCCATCGAAAAGCTGATTGGCGAAAAGATTGAGTGGCTAAGCGGAGATCTTTCGGAACTTCCGGCACCCATGGAAAGTTTCGCCACCGATCGTCCGCGCCGCGGCAAGGACAAAGACAAGGATCGTGGTCGTGGCCGCGATCGGAACCGCCGCGAAGCGCCTCAAGAGGTCGAAGCGGAAATCCCGAATGTGAAACCGGCTGACACCATCCAGGTTGCGGCAAATGGAGGCGACAAAGTGAAGGCAGAGCGCAGGCACGAGAAGGCACCGCGTAATTTCGAGCGGAGCCACGGTGCTTCCCATGCGAATGACGACAATCGTGATCGCCGCCGCCACTACCGCGACCATGATGATGGCCCGACACCTGTCGGCTTCGGCGACGACATCCCGGCCTTCATGCTGATCGTCGCAAACGCCAAAGGCTGATGGCACAGCCAGGCATCGATTTTCCCGGTGTCGGATGCGGTCTCGTCATCAGGCGGGACGGCAAGGTGCTGCTCTATAAGCGCGTGAAATCACCCGAAGCCGGCCACTGGAGCATTGTGGGCGGCAAGGTTGATCACATGGAGCACGCCCTTGAGGCTGCCCGTCGCGAAGCTGAGGAAGAAAGCGGGCTGACCATCGGGGACGTCCGCTTCCTCTGCATCAGCGAGCAGATCATAGCAGCCGACAGGCAACACTGGCTGTCACTGATCTACCTGACAGACGACGTGACGGGAACGGCCCAATTGACGGAGCCGGACAAGCTCTCTGATATGGGGTGGTTTGATGTCGACAACCTTCCCTCCCCGCTTTCCGTTTTCGCCCGCGATGCATTTCGCCATCTCGCATCGTGACGGGATGACGCTCTGCCGGCGTCGGCATTTCACCAATCACGCGACGGACGAGCATTCTTTGTCATAAAGCGCATTTTTCTTGGCATTGAACCTTTTGCATCCTGCTCAGCCTCGATAACATCGGACAATCGCACAGGATAATGCCGTCCATGAATGCACTCCGCCTGCTCAGTTTTGCCTTCAGTCTCAGCATCGCTGGCGCTGCAAATGCTGAGACCATCGCAGTCGTTGCTCCGCAGAACGGCGCATATGAAATGCTGGGCTTGCAAATCCGGCAGGGTGTAAAGGCGGCAGCCGCGAAGGTCGGCCTCGATGTCATGGAAATTCATGAAAGCTGTGAGGACGGCAGCGGTGGTGCCATCGCCGACGGTCTTGTTGCGTCGAAAGTCTCCGTGGTCGTCGGCTTCCTGTGTACGGAAACTCTCGCGGATGCACTGCCGACACTGAAGAATGCCGCCATCCCGGCCATCACTCTCTCGAGCCGCTCGCCCATTCTGATGGAAGATGCATTGAAGCGCGGCTGGCCGCTCTTCCGCATGGCACCGTCAGAGAACGATGAAACCTCGGCGGTTGCGGAGATCATGCTGCGCGATTGGAAGGGCTTGCCCTTTGCCCTTCTTGATGACGGGACGATCTATAGCCGTGAACTCGTGGACCGCGTACGTGCGCGATTGGAAGAGGCAGGTTTGAAACCGACCTTCACCGACACGCTGCGCCCTTCGCAGGAACAACAGATTGCCCTCGTGCGTCGCCTGAGCCGCACCGGCGTGACACACGTTTTTGCGGCGACAGAACGCAACGACCTATCGATCATCGCACGCGACGCCGCCGCAGAGAAAATTCCCCTCGTGCTTATGGGCAGCGATGCGTTGCGGGCGGCAAACGCGCCTGTTCCGCTGCAGCCGGGCACGCTTGCTGTCGCCTTACCGGATTACGCAGCACTGCCCTCCGCGGCAGAGGCGGTGCAGCAGTTGCGCGCGGCCAGTATCGAACCCGAAGGCTACGTTCTTCCGGCCTATGCCGCCGCCCAACTCTCAGCCCAGGCGCTGGAGAAGGCATCGGAACAATCGAAACCAACACCTGTTGTGATGGTTGGTACCACCTTCAATACGGTGATCGGTCCCGTCATCTTCAACGAACGCCACGAGTTGCAGGACAATCCCTACCGGCTTCAGCGCTGGACTGGAACCGACTTCGTCGTCGTCGACAAGGCGTTGAATTAGGGCCCTCCAGCAACCTGGTATCGGACGATCGGTTTCTATCTAATCGATTTGTCCGTTTTGAGGTTCGGATCGAAGCTTGTTGACCCATGCGTGCGGTGCTAAGGGCCAGCTACGCCTTGCCAAACAGGAGCATTTGCAAATGACCCTCCCCGTCCGGATCGCCCCCTCCATTCTTGCCGCCAACTTCGCCAAGCTCGGGCAGGAAGTCGCCGATGTCACGGCCGCTGGCGCCGACTGGATTCATCTGGACGTGATGGACGGTCACTTCGTGCCGAACATTTCCTTCGGGCCGGATGTGATCAAGGCGTTGCGCCCGCACAGCAAGGCCTTCTTCGATTGCCATTTGATGATTGCCCCCGCCGATCCTTATCTTGAGGCCTTCGCCAAGGCCGGTTGCGACAGCATCACGGTCCATGCCGAAGCCGGCGCGCATCTGCACCGCTCGCTGCAAACCATCCGCGCGCTCGGCAAGAAGGTCGGCGTCACGCTCAATCCGGCAACCCCGCTCTCCGTGCTCGAAAATGTTCTGGACGATGTGGACCTCATCCTCATCATGAGCGTCAATCCCGGCTTTGGCGGCCAGAAGTTCATTCCGGCCATGCTCGACAAGATCCG
>Ga0157371_10003511_pt1 | contig 14162 bp, 12 predicted proteins | sample C45metaG_FD_113462 | JGI IMG/M metagenome (GOLD analysis project Ga0157371, IMG submission 113462) | Corn rhizosphere microbial communities from Kellogg Biological Station, Michigan, USA - C4-5 metaG | ecosystem: Host-associated > Plants > Roots > Rhizosphere > Soil | place: USA: Michigan...
AATAATAACTCACATCGGGGAAAACATAAAAGGCTCCCTGCGGTTCTGTACATTTTATATTTGGCATTTCTTTCAACAATTCAATCACTCTCTCTTTTCTTTTTTGGAATTGTTTCACCATCTCGTAAGTCGGCGTCAGCGGCTCTTCCAGCGCAGTAATAGCGGCTCTTTGTGTTATTGAATTGGTGCCGCTTGTAAATTGCCCCTGTACTTTTTCGCAAGCTTTTGCTATTTCAGGAACAGAAGCGGTGTAGCCCAATCTCCAGCCTGTCATCGCAAAACCTTTGCTTAAGCCGTTAATAATTATTACGCGATCTTTTATGGAAGGAAACTGAGCAATGCTTTCATACTTGCCACTTTCGTGCGTATAATTGATGTACTCGTAAATTTCATCACTGATGATAAACACATCCGGATGTTTTTCAAAAACTTTTGCCAAACCTTCCAACTCCTCTTTTGAATAAACCGAACCTGTAGGATTGCAGGGAGAAGAAAAAATGAACAATTTTGTTCGTTCACTAATTGCGTTTTCCAATTGCTCTGGAGTTATCTTAAAATCAGTCTCAGGCGTTGCGTTTACAAATACAATTTTTGCACGGCATAAACGGGCAATCTCAGAATACGAAACCCAGTAAGGAGTTGGAATAACGATTTCATCATCGTCGTCCAAAATGCTCATCATAGTATTGGCAATGCACTGTTTTGCGCCGGTACTCACCACAATTTGATTTGGTTTATAATCTAAGTCGTTATCACGTTTTAATTTTTTGCAAATAGCTTCCTTCAATTCGGGATAACCGGAAACAGGTGTGTAATGGCTCCAGTTTTCGTCGATCGCTTTTTTGGCGGCTTCTTTTACATGGTCCGGCGTATTGAAATCAGGTTCGCCGAGGCTGAGATTAATTACATTGATTCCCTGCGCTTTTAATTCGCGCGCCAGTGTTGACATTTTGATCGTTTCCGATTCGCTAAATCTTGATAAATTGGAAGAAAGTTGCATCGTTTTATTTTTAAAAATCTGCGCAAAAGTACATTAATTAGCCAATGAGCCAAGTAGCTAATGAGCTAATTTTATAATTAGGTTTACAGTAAATCAACAAATATTCATAATTTCTGTTTTTATATTAACCATAATACAATAAATCCATAAAACCATAAACCAATCCAAATAACTTATAACTGATTAGGCATTTACTTTTGATAATTTGAGTGTTAACCGATAATTTTGCGTTTCATTTTTTAAAAAAGATTAGATAAATTTTCAAGGTCGTTATAAATTAAAATTGCATTAATGAAAGAAGTCGCATTTAGAGAAGCGTTGCGTGAGGCAATGCAGGAAGAGATGAGGAGAGATGAAAAGGTTTTTTTGATGGGAGAAGAAGTGGCCGAATATAATGGAGCGTATAAAGTAAGCCAGGGAATGTTGGAAGAATTTGGCGAAAAAAGAGTGATTGATACGCCGATTGCAGAACTTGGTTTTACAGCTGTTGCTGTTGGCGCCGCGCAAAATGGTCTTCGTCCGATTGTGGAGTATATGACGTGGAACTTTGCAAATCTTGCCCTTGATCAGATTTTAAATACCGCTTCAAAAATGTTAGCGATGAGTGGCGGACAAGTTGGTTGCCCGATTGTTTTCCGCGGACCTAATGGAAGTGCCGGACAATTAGGTGCTCAGCATTCCACTGCGTATGAATCGATGTATGCAAATATTCCCGGATTGAAAGTTATTTCTGTAAGCAATCCGTATGATGCGAAAGGACTTTTGAAAAGTGCAATTCGCGATAATGACCCGGTAATCTTTATGGAAAGTGAAGTGATGTATGGCGATAAAGGTGAAATTCCTGAAGAAGAATATTTGATCCCGATAGGAAAAGCAAAAGTTGCCCGCGAAGGAAATGATGTAACTATTGTTTCTTTTAATAAAATGATGAAAGTGGCGCTGGGAGCGGCTGAAGAACTTCAAAAGGAAAATATAAGTGCAGAAGTAATAGATTTGAGAACTATTCGTCCTTTGGATTGGGAAACGATCCTGAATTCTGTAAAGAAAACAAATCGTTTGGTAATTGTTGAGGAACAGTGGCCATTTGCATCAGTTTCTTCAGAAATTGCTTATCGTATTCAAAAGGAAGGATTTGATTATTTGGATGCGCCTGTTCGCAGAATTACTTCTTTGGATGCACCGATGCATTATGCACCGAATTTAGTGGCAGCTTATTTACCAGATATTCCAAGGACTGTAAATTTGGTAAAGGAAGTAATGTACTTAAAGAAATAGTGTAGCGCCGGACAAAATCCGGCCTTTTAATTTGTTATTTAACTATCCCGGAAACTTTCCGGCTTAAAAAATAATTGAAGATGAAGATTGGAAATTTTTCTTACCCGATGCCGGCAAATGAGCCGGTCTTAAGTTATGCTCCGGGAACGAAGGAAAGAGAACTTTTAAAGAAAGCTTTAAAAGAATTGAAGAGCAAAAAAATTGATGTACCCATGTACATTGGTGGAGAAGAAGTGCGTACTGAAAATAAAGTTGAAATTCATCCACCTCACGAAAAGAAATTTGTTCTGGGAACTTATAACCAGGGTACTGCAGCAGATGTAAAAAAAGCGATCAACGCGGCGCTGAAAGCAAAAGAAAAGTGGGCTGCATTAAGTTGGGAAAATCGTGCTGGTATTTTTTTAAAAGCTGCAGATTTAATCGCTACAAAATACCGTGCAGAGATGTGTGCAACAACGATGCTGGGCCAAAGTAAAAATGCTTTCCAGGCAGAAATAGATGCGGCATGCGAATTGATTGATTTCCTGCGATTCAACGTTCATTTTTTAAATGAAATTTATACTCAGCAACCGATAAGTAGTGCCGGCATTCATAACAGGATGGAATACCGCCCGCTTGAAGGTTTTGTGCTTGCTGTTACGCCTTTTAATTTTACGGCAATCGGCGGGAATTTACCGACTTCTGCGGCAATGTGTGGAAACGTGGTTGTGTGGAAATGCGCCAACACACAGGTTTACAGCGCACAAATGTTCATGAGGATTTTGAAAGAAGCCGGTTTGCCTGATGGCGTTATTAATCTGGTTTTTGTTGACGGTCCGGTTTTGGGCGATATTTGTTTTAATCATCCTGATTTTGCCGGAATTCATTTTACAGGAAGTACCAGCGTTTTCAATACTATGTGGAAGCACATTGGAGAGAACACAAAAATTTACAAATCTTATCCAAGAATTGTAGGTGAAACCGGTGGTAAAGATTTTGTAATTGCTCACAAAAGTGCTGATGTAAATGTTTTGGTAACCGCACTTTGTCGCGGCGCTTTTGAATACCAGGGACAAAAATGTTCGGCGGCTTCCCGCGCTTATATTCCTTCGAACATTGCTGCGGAAGTAAAAAAGAAATTAGTTGCAGAAATCAAAACGATGAAAATGGGGACTGTGGAAGATTTCAGCAACTTCATAAATGCCGTTATCGATGAAAAGAGTTTTGATAAACTGGAAGGTTATATCAAACAAGTGAAGAAAGATAAAGAAGCTAAAATAATCGTTGGAGGGAAATGTGATAAAAGTACAGGCTATTTCATCGAACCAACGGTTGTTGAAGTTACTGATCCTCGTTATGAAACGATGTGCAGTGAATTGTTTGGGCCGATTCTTACCATTTATATTTATGATGAAAATAAGTTTGAAGAGACATTAAAATTATTGGATGCAACTTCACCTTATGCGTTGACAGGATCGATAATTTCACAGGATAGAAATGCAATTGAAACAGCAACTGAAAAATTAAGAAACAGTGCAGGTAATTTTTATATAAATGATAAACCAACAGGCGCAGTGGTTGGCCAGCAGCCATTTGGCGGTGCAAGAGGAAGCGGAACAAATGATAAAGCGGGAAGTATTTTGAATTTATATCGTTGGTTGAGTGCGAGAACAATTAAAGAAACTTTTGTTCCTGCAACGGATTATCGCTATCCTTTTTTGAACGAAAAATAAGTTGCTTCTGACAGTAAACCGACAAATACATAAGATTTCTGTTTTATCATATAACGGTGAAGCTTAAACGAAAATATCACATCAGGGATGAACACGATTCTTAATAAATATCAACTTCAGATTACTATTGAGCGGCTTGCCTGCCAGGTAATAGAAAATTATGTTGATCTTTCATCGGTTGTGTTAATTGGTTTACAACCGCGCGGGATTTTTTTAGCTGATAAAATTTATGAACAATTAAAAAAGATGAAGCCAGAACAGGATTTTCAATACGGTAAATTGGATATTACTTTTTACCGCGATGATATTCGTAAGGAATTACATGAACCAAACAACACTGAAATTCCTTTTTCGTTAGAAGATAAAAATGTTGTCCTGATCGATGATGTTTTATTTACCGGCAGAACGATCCGCGCGGCTTTGGATGCGATTCTGTCTTACGGGCGTCCTAAAAAAGTGGAGCTTTGTGTTTTGATCAATCGCCGTTACAGCCGCCAACTTCCCATTCAGCCTGATTATTGTGGCAAATCGATTGACTCTATTATTTCTCAAAAAGTGAAAGTAGAGTGGGATAAGGAAGAAGTGAATCTATATTGATGGAGGAAGCTTGTTTATCTTTTTTGTCACAATACTTTTTTTCATTTAGCTTTGACATTTAATGCAACTATCCACCAAACATCTCCTTGGCATTAAAGATTTACAACTTCAGGATATTGATTTAATTCTCTCCACTGCCACTCAATTTAAAGAAGTATTACAAAGGCCAATTAAGAAAGTTCCTTCGTTAAGAGATACTACCATCGTTAATTTATTTTACGAAAATTCTACACGCACGAGAATTTCTTTTGAGCTTGCTGAAAAAAGGCTAAGTGCCGATACGCTTAATTTTTCCGCGTCAGGTTCTTCTGTTTCCAAAGGAGAAACTTTGCTCGATACGGTAAACAATATTCTTTCCATGAAGGTTGACATGGTGGTTATGCGCCATAGCGCCAGCGGTGCTCCGCATTTTTTGGCAAAGCATATTCCTGTTGCGATTGTAAATGCCGGAGATGGAATTAATGAACATCCTACACAAGCTTTGCTTGACGCATTTTCCATTAAAGAAAAACTGGGAAAACTGGAAGGAAAGAAAGTGGTTCTTATCGGCGACATTATGCATTCAAGAGTGGCGTTGAGTAATATTTATTTATTAAAAAAAGCAGGCGCAGAAGTAATGGTTGCAGGGCCGCCCACCTTGATTCCAAAATACATCAGCAAAGCTTTTGATATAAGAGTTGAATATAATCTTGCAAAGGCTTTACAATGGTGCGATGTGGCGAATGTGTTGCGCATTCAATTGGAAAGGCAAAACCAGGTTTTGTTTTCATCTCTAAGAGAATATAACCTCGCGTACGGTGTGAATAAAAAGTTGCTTGATAGTTTGAATAAAGAGATTGTGATTCTTCATCCCGGCCCGATAAACAGGGGAGTAGAAATAGACAGCGATGTGGCTGATTCCAAACAATCCATTATTTTGCAACAGGTAGAAAATGGCGTGGCTGTGAGAATGGCGGTTTTGTATTTGGTAAGCAATAAACAATCTTTTACTTAGCTTCATCAACAAAAAATCTTCATGAAACGAATCTGCTTGTTTCCCGGAACGTTTGACCCTGTTACACTCGGGCATACCGACATCATTGACAGGGCGCTTCCTCTTTTTGATAAATTGTATATTGGTCTTGGACGAAACAGTAATAAAGTTCCCATGTTTTCTGAAGAACAAAGATTGGAATGGCTTCGCGAAATTTATAAAGATGAGCCAAAGATTGGTGTACTTGCTTACGATGGATTAACTGTTTCATGTTGCAAAGAAGTAGGTGCTGATTTTATTCTTCGTGGTATCCGTTACGTAAATGATTTTGAATATGAAAAGGCGATTGCCGATATGAACAGGAGCCTGAAACCCAATGTGGAAACCATTTTTCTTACAACACTTCCAAAGTACACTTCAATTGCAAGTACATTAATTCGTGATGTACTTCGAAACAATGGGGATATTTCTGAGTTCCTTCCGGAAGTGGTGAGGAAATCGATTTATTCGAAGAAGTAATAAGTAATAAGTAAGAAGTAAGAAGTAATAAGTAATAAGTAATAAACTTTTAATGTCAATCTGGTTTCATAAAAAACTTTCATTGGAAAATATAAAAGGAATTCTGGCAAATACAATGGCCGAATTTCTTGAGTTGAAATATGAAGAAATTGGTGACAATTATTTAACGATGTCGATGCCGGTGAACAATAAAACGCAACAACCTTATGGTTTTTTGCATGGAGGTGCATCTTGTGTTTTGGCTGAAACCGTTGGCAGTGTTGCTTCTGCTTTGGTTATCGACCAGGAAAAATATTATTGCGTCGGACTGGAAATAAATGCAAATCATTTGAGAAGCGTGAGTGAAGGAACCGTTGCGGCAATTGCAAAACCGCTTCATTTAGGCAAATCAACTCATGTTTGGGATATTAAAATTTACGACAATAAAGAAAAATTATTTTGCGTCAGCAGGCTTACAGTTGCGATTCTTGCTGTAAGAAAATAAAAATCCTTTTTATTTGTTTGCTTACTATTTGGAAGAAACTTTTATGCAATCAGGGGAACAACATTTCTCCTTGATTCACTTTCTATTTTTGTGTCTGATTGTTTTATTACTTTTTTAAAGAAGCAGACTAAATTATCCGCATGATGGTCAAAGGTGAAAAGATGCCTTTGTTGCCAAACATTATTCCTGATTTTTTCCATCAATTCTTTGTCTTCTAACAATTGCTTTAGGCCATGCATCGTATCGAAAAAAAGTCCAAGTCCTAATTTTTTTGAAACTGATTGAATGGCAACTGCATGACCTTCATTATTTTTTTGAAGCATCGGAAGCCCCGCCAATGCAAGCGTTGACATTCTTGCCGGAATGTTTAAATCGTCCCAGCTTGCGCGTGGCAATTCTCCAAAATTTTCGCTCTCGAAAAAATGCAACCAGCCTGCGTCATACTGCGAAAATTCTTTTACCCAATTTTCCTGGTCTACGTTTGAATGTATATGCAAAAATCCGGGTGCCAGTTTGTGGCTTTTTTCAATCCATTCCTTCCATTGTCCATGTGTAAAATCTCCATAAAAATGAAGATGAATATTTTCCTTCGCCAACTCTTCCACATTGTAAGGATGCAAGCCAATCGGTCGCCCCGGAACCACGGTATGAAAGGCGCCATCTTTTTTTGAAAGAAGAGGAGAGCGTGGTGCAGTAAACCAATCTTTTTTGGGAAGGTCGCCATCAAGAATAAAACTTAAACTATTATCATTCTCTTGCAAAAATTCTTCAAACCAGGCTTTCATTTCCTCACTGCAATAAATTTTTGCATCCGCTTTTTCATACAATTCTATCAGCTCATTCCACGTTCCTTTTTCCCTGCAAATCATCGGGCCTTCTTTAAAATGCCAAACGAAAGGTATACCGGTATTGGCTTTCAAAACTTCATGCGCAAGCGGAACAGCCTGGAAATTAAGAAGCGCGTAAATAACATCTGGCTGAATTTTTTGCACTTCTTCTTCCCAATTCTCATAAGGAATGTTTTGAACATTTCCGAACGGAAGCGGGCCAACATAATTATACCAGTAAGGTTCACGTAACCACAAACCATATAGTTGGTGGCCTTCTTCTTCCAGCGCAATTATTCGTTCTGCATTATATGCCAATTCGCCAACCAACAATATTTTTAAACCATCTTTTTTCGGTTTAAAAGTTTTATTCCTGTATTCAAAATAACGTGTGATCTCATCAATAAAATTTCCTTTACTTGTATGAAATCGCAGCGGCTCTTTTACATGATAAAATGATCGAAAAGTATTAATACCTCCGAGTGGTTCCTGCATTAATTTATGCCGTTGTTTCGGATGGTCAACCCATTCACAGGTAAGTTTTCTTGTAGGGATGTGTTTGCCTTTTATTTTTTTCCAAAACAAGCGATTAAGATCATCACTTTCCAATTCACAACGTGTTGTCCACCGGCATTCATTATTAATATGCATTACCTGCACCAATTGGTACCATTGATTATTTAAAACACCTTCAGCTTTACGGTTGTAATGGTGAATGAAAGATGAATAAGCAAGAGTGGCTCCGGGAGTGCTTTCCAGCGTTTCATACAACGATTGTAAATGATCTTTAAAAAAAACATCATCCGAAGGCAGGTAAGCAATCAATTTTCCTTTTGCAATTTCCAATGCATTGTTGATAGAAATTCCAATGCCTTTGTTAGAAACATTTTTTAAACATTTTATCCTGCTATCATCCATGAAATTTTCCACAACACTCACTGTATTGTCGGTTGAACCGTCGTTTACAATTATCAATTCCCAATTACTGAGTGTTTGCCTGAGCAATGATTTAATCGCCCGACTTAAAAATTTTTCCTGGTTATAGGTAGGCATTATCACTGTCACCAAAGGACTTTCATTCTTCATCATTCGTTTTATATTTTTAAAAATTCGGGGGCGTTGATTTCCCTGTCTGGTATTGAAGTTTCCACTTCCTGATGATAAGCACCGCTTGGTAACATTCCACATCCACCAAATTTTTTCATTACTCTTATCTGAGCCAGTACGTCTTCACCACAATGCTGTTCAGGCAGATCTTTCCAAAACCTGAAGCCTCCCGAAGCGATTAATTTTTCCGTGTCATACATTACGCAACCGCCTACCCATGCTACTTTATAGACTTTTGGGTTATCAGGAGTGCAATCATATTTTTCTTCCACGTGAAGAATATTGGCGGCATTATGTAGTTTATAACGTTGCCACTTTTCACTATTTGGAACAATAGTCTCTGGTTTTACTTCATCTTCCCAAAAATCAATTTTCTGTTGATGAGGACGCACATCATTCTGAAAACTTAAACCTGTTAACGCCGAACCAACAAAGCCGCAATTGTATCTCTGCAAAAGTCTTTTCATATTCTTCAATACAAAAGGTTTAAGCAGGATATCATTGTCGAGGAATAAGCTGTACCTAGATTTTGAATGGTCTAACAGAAACTGCCGCTGCTGTGCCATTCCCTGTAGTGGTAAATTTTTTAAAATTGAAACCGAATGTCCATGCAACTCTAATAGTCGTATAACTGTTTGCAAGCTTTTGTCCTCATAAATATTTTCATCAAAAGACTGATCAGAAATAATTACATCAAAACTTTTTTCAGATTGAAAGCAAAGACTGGTGAGCGTTACAGCCAAAGCTGTCAACCTGTTTAGGGTTGGAATTAAAACCGTAATATCTTTTGTTTTGTTCATTACTTATTTTGTTTCTTCCACAATTTCATTGATCCGTTGAATGATATCGGTTGTTGAAATTTCATGAGCATGGGGAATTATTTTTACTTCACATCCTAACTTTTTCAACAAAGGCATTTCAGGAATAGAACCTTCTGTATAATCTGCACCTTTTACAAACACATCCGGGTGAACTGCTTTTATTAGTTGCAACGGACTTTCTTCTGCAAACGCAATTAAATAATCAATGCTTTGTAAACCTGCAAGAACAGTTATTCTGTCTTCCAATGTGTTCACCGGACGGTCATTTCCTTTTACCTTTTTTGTACTCTCATCGTCGTTAACGCCTACTATCAGTACATCTCCAGCCTTTCTTGCTTTGTTCAACAACGAAATATGTCCTTTATGAATTAAATCAAAACAACCGTTGGTGAAAACAATTTTTTTGCCTTCTTCTCTTAATTCCTTTATAATATTTAGCAGCTCTTCGTTTGTAGTTATGTATTTCGGAATAGCGTTGAAATAAGATTTGAGTTGCATGTTGGAACATAAAGTAGTTCCATCTTTTTGAACCACAATCGCCGCCGCCGCCGCTGCAATTTCTGTTGCTGTTTCTGTTGGTAAAGCTGAAGCTATTCCAAGTGTCAGGGCGCTGATAAAAGTGTCACCAGCGCCGATTGTATTTTTTGCATCACGGGGAATGCACGAAATGTGAAAAGGATTCTTTCCTCTCCTCACCAAAGCAACCCCATCAACATCAAGTGTTACCGCAATATTTTCCGCTCCGGAATTTTTTATTAATGCATCACTGTTAGCAAAAACCTGCTCTACACGTTTGTTTTTTTCGACTTTAGTTAGGTTTAAAAGTTTCAGGTATTCTTCGTAATTAGGTTTAACTACTGTCGGATGTAAAGTCTTGAAGCGACTTAATTTTTTTGAATCAACCAAAATTGGTTTTGAAAAAGAAGAAGTAATTTGTTTTACCGATTTGATAAAGTGATCCGTCAAAACACCAAAACCATAATCTGAAAGAAGAATAGCATCCACAAAATCTTCCAGCTCAAAAAACTTTTGCAGCATTTCATTTTCAAGTTCCTGGTTTATATCCGTCACACTTCCTTCATCCATTCGCAGAATAATATTGGAAGAGGCAATCACTCTTTTCTTTGCAATCGTTTTGCGCGTTTTGTCTTTTAAAATATACTCACAATGAACATGATGCTTTTGTAAAATATCCAACATTTCCTTTCCATTAGCATCTTTACCAATCACTGTCAGGAAGTAGGTTTCAGCGCCAAGTGCCGCAAGATTGATGGCAGTATTTGCAGCGCCGCCACAACAAAATTTTTCATGTTGTTTATTAAAAACCGGCACCGGCGCTTCCCTGCAAATCCTGTCTGTTGTTCCATATATATAGGTATCTAAAACCGCATCTCCGACTATGAGTATTTTCAGGTTTTTGAAGCCATCAATTATATTTTTTATTTCTTTTTTCATTTCTGCCTCCTCTTTTCATTCAATAATTATTTTAAAAAATCCTGTTTATTAAGGCCATGAAGTTTCCTTCATTGGAATCACCATTACTTCAGGAATTACCGTTTCTTTCGGTTGACACAAAATGTATTTAATAGTTTCCGCCACATTTTTTGGATCCTGCAAAACATTTGGATCTACTTCAGGAAAACGTTCTAAAATAAAAGGTGTTTGCATTCCGCCGGAAACCAGTGCGGTCACTTTTATGTTATCCTGCCGAGCTTCTGTATGAAGTGCATGGCTCAAACCTAGCAAACCCCATTTACTGGCATGGTACGCTGAAGCATTTGGCCATGCTCGTTTTGCTGCGGTAGAAGTAATATTCACAATATGTCCGCTGCCTTTTTTTTTCATGTATGGATAAACCGCTTTTGATACGTTAAATGGTCCCGTAAGATTTACGCTAATCACTTTTTTCCATTCATCATGTGTCAACTCTTCGATTGATTTTGTGTGATCCACTCCCGCATTGTTGATTACTGCGTCTATGTGTCCGTGATCTTTTATTATTTTATCAATCACCTCTTCCACATTTTTTTCATCGGCCACATTCATTGAATAACTTTTAATATTTCCTCCTGTGTCAGCAATTTCTTTCTCTGTCTTTTTCAACTTTTCTTCATTAACATCGGTTGCAATTACCTGTGCGCCATCTTCAGCCATTGTTTTGCAAATTGCCGCACCAAGCCCTTGTCCACCGCCTGTTACTAAAATCACTTTTCCTTTTACGTTGTTCATCTTTCTTTTCTTTTTTTGTTTAATTAATAAATGTGTTTTTAAGAAACTATTATCGGATTAGAAATATCTTTTTTTTGTTTGTTTACTGATATAAATGTGTCCAGCCAATCTTCTGTAAAGCGATTTATATTGAATCTTTCCAGTGCCGTTTGTCGTGCACCTTTACCCAATTCCTTTGCTTTATTTTTATCCTGCAAAAGCATATCCATCTTTTCTATTAGCGCATCAACGTTGGTGTCTACATAGCCTGAATAACCGTTTTTTACTGCTGTTACCATTTCGGTTGTGGCAAGGCCAATTATCGGCATTCCTGCCATCATTGCTTCGCAAACAGAAAGCCCTAAACTGGTATATCTTATCGGGTTGAAGAAGAAACGGTATTCAGAAATAAATGAAGAAAGTTCCTTATTATTAATTTCTCCAAGTCCTCCAACTTCTTCAGATCCCATTCCAACAATATCCAGAGGAATTTGTTTTTTTACTTTTTCAAATACATCAAGCCCCAGCCTTCGTCCTCGTTTTACAATTCCGTTTATCACGACAATTCCTTTTTTTATTTCGCCGGTATATAACTCTCCTTTATCTAAAACTCCATGGTCGATGACTTTCGTCGGCGTGCTGTTATTGTTCCACATCAGTTCATTAAAAGGTGTAACATGCACGAGCAACATTTCCCGATCATCTACAACATGACGAGTGTCTGTGGGCACTTCGCGCGGCGGATCGTGCTCGAGATATATCTTTGGAAGGGGCCGTTGTTCTTCTGTAAGAATCTCATATTGATCTTGTAAATAATTTTTTCTTGACTGAAAAAGTATAACATCAAAATCAAGATCTTTCACTTTATCAGCAGGAACATTTATCACATTATCTCCCCAATGAAACGACGGTGTTCGGCCACCATAGCCTTCTTCAGAGCTTCCTTCTTTGTAAGGCAAATAAAAAATGCAATCAGTTTGAGTGAGATAATAAAGATAACTTCCATGGATGTGCCATGTTAAAACCTTAAGACGTTTTTCATTGAGCATATAACTTTCCTGTTTATATTTTAAAACTATTTTGGTGTAATTAATTACAATCGTTGAGCACAAACTTTTGCCGGTTCTTCATCAATTTCTTTTTTGAAAAGAAGATCCGCAGCAGCTTTTTTTACTGATTCAACTGAAATATCCCGCACAAAAGAAGCAAGATGTTTACATCCGTTTTGTGGTTCAAATGGATAAGGATCGTTAGGAATTACTCCACAAAAAGGACATTGCATATTCCATGAAACCACCGGCTTATGAATTTTTCGTGTAAGTGGTCCCCAGTTAATCAGATTCGGCGCCCAGTACAATCCAACAGTGGGGGTGTTCACCGCTCTTGCCAAATGCAGCGGACCTGTATCTCCTGCAATCACTAAAGATGCTTTTTGTAAAATCGCTGCAAGACCTCCTACACTCGTAGTCCCACAAGTATTGATTCCTTTATATTTCATTTTTGAAATCATATTTTCTACTTCCTCATAATCTTCAGAAGCGCCTGTAAATACTACTTCCAGGTTATTTTCACAAAGCCAGTCGGCAATGGGAATATAATTTTCTTCCGGCCATGCGCGGCGAATGTCAGTAGCAAAAGGATGTAAAACGACGAAAGTTTTTTTATTTAAAAACGAAAGCAAACTTTTTATCTCTTCTACATCTTTTGGCAACACATTTATTTTTGGCTCAAATAAAACAGGCTTTGCATCAATAAGAGAAGCGACTTCAAGATAGCGAAGTACTTCACTTTGATAATAATAAAAATGAATTGCCTTATCAATTTCAGCTGCATTTTCAGAAGTTAAACCAACAGTTAAACCGGTGTTTAAACGATTGATAAAAGCATTAGCTGAAACTCCATTCCCCTGGAAATGAATGGCGATATCAAAATGTTCTTTTTGTATTTCTTTAAAAAAGTTTTCCTGTTCATCAATATCTTCTGCATCATTTTTTTCATCTCTTATTCCTTTCATCGCAGGAACGACGATCACACGATCGATGGCGCATCTTCCAGGAATTAAAAATTCTTTATGCCATGGTTTTCCAAACAAAACAATTTCCGCATTTGGATAGGCAGCGCGGATTGCGTCGATTGCAGGAAGTGTAACCAGGAAATCTCCCAGCGCATTGGCACGTAATATGGCTATCTTATTTATGTTTTTCAAATGCACTTAGTTTAATTGAATTGAATCAAATTTTAAAGCAAGTGTCTTTAAAAATTCAAAATGTGTGCCTTTTCTTTTTTTACTGTTATTCTTTAGAAAAAGTAGTTTGAGAAGCAGATGCGGGAAAAGAATCTTTTTTAAACGAATGTCTTGTAGAAGAATTTACACAAACTTGTTGCTTTTTTTAGTTTGAAAAATTAAGAGTATTTTTTGCAGATTACTATAAAAAAAGGAATAGAAAGATGACGAATGAAAAATTAACGGCTGACAATATTTGTTTTGAAGCCGTAATATTTGATATGGATGGAACCCTTATCGACAGTATTAATGCGGATTTTTTAGCCTGGCAAAGATTGTTTTCTGATTATGATAAAAAGCTAACGTTCAACGATTATATTCCTTTATTAGGCGTCAGGAGTTTTTATGTGGCCGA
>Ga0157371_10003512_pt1 | contig 14157 bp, 15 predicted proteins | sample C45metaG_FD_113462 | JGI IMG/M metagenome (GOLD analysis project Ga0157371, IMG submission 113462) | Corn rhizosphere microbial communities from Kellogg Biological Station, Michigan, USA - C4-5 metaG | ecosystem: Host-associated > Plants > Roots > Rhizosphere > Soil | place: USA: Michigan...
ATCTTAGCCGGACTTAAAGCCCGCTGAATGTATAGAGAGATATTGTTTGTAAAGTTAATTACGTCGATATTCTCGTTCTTCAATTCCCTGACAATACCGTGGATACGTGAGCCTTTCATACCCACACATGCACCCACTGGATCAATCCGGTCATCATAAGATTCTACAGCAACCTTAGCACGTTCGCCTGGTTCCCTAACAATTTTTTTGATCGTAATTAAACCATCGAAGATCTCAGGAACCTCGATCTCAAACAAACGTTGCAAGAACTCAGGAGCAATTCTGGAGATGATAATTTTTGGTGTACTGTTCACCATATCAACTTTAGAGATAACCGCACGTACGGTATCGCCTTTTTTGAAATAGTCGGCCGGGATTTGCTCAGTCTTTGGCATCATCAATTCATTGCCTTCATCATCCAAAACCAAAGTCTCTTTCTTCCAAACCTGGTAAACCTCACCAGTAACAATTTCACCAACGCGGTCTTTATATTTCTTAAAGATCTCATCTTTCTCCAGTTCCAACACTTTAGATACCAAAGTCTGGCGGGCAGCAAGAATCGCCCTACGGCCGAAACTCTCCAATGTGATCTGCTCAATGTAGTCGTCACCAACTTCCATATCCGGATCCAATTGTTTCACTTCAGAAAGTTCAATCTCTAAATCGTCATCCTCGGAAAAGCCATCTTCCATGACTTTTCTGGTACGCCAGATCTCCAAATCCCCGTTATCCGGGTTTACAATCACGTCACAGTTCTCATCCGTACCATATTTTTTCCGCAACATGCTGCGAAAAACTTCCTCCAGTACACTAATAACTGTCGGACGATCAATGTTCTTGAAGTCTTTAAATTCCTGAAATGAATCGATTAAATTTATGTTGCTCATTTTATTTAAATGAAATTAAAACCTTTGTTTCTACTATATTATCAAAGCTTAAGGTCGTCTCAACCAGCTGGGCTTTCTTTCCCTTCTCCTTGACACTTTCCTCTATGCTAATTTGCTCATCTGTTACAGACAATAACTTACCTTCCCTGGTTGTTCCATCAGTAAGCTTAATACTCAAAAGCCGGCCAATGTTCTTATAATATTGTCTTTTAAGCTGTAATGGCTCACCCACGCCTGGCGATGACACTTCCAGATTATAGGCCTGCTCAATTACATTCTCTTCTTCCAAATGAAATCCAACATGCCTGCTGATTGCAGCGCAATCCTGAATACTTATGCCCTCATCACCGTCAACGTGAATAATTAGCTTATTGTTTGGCAGCAATTTTACCTGCACCAGAAAAAGTTCCGGACGGTCCGCAATCTTTTCTTCAATTAACTCTTTTACCCTGTTTTCTACCTGCATATCAAAAAATTGTTAAAAGAAAAGAGGGGACCTATGCCCCCTCCTATTCGCTATAACAATGCAAAGATAAGCTTTTTATTTTTAATTTAAAAATCAAGCAGTTAAGAAGTTATTTTTTCAGGAAGCTGTTTTCAGAACCGATTAGCGCCGGAGCAATTTCTGATTTGGCTTCACGCCTTTGCTAATACTGCCGGTCAGAACACTTCGAAAATTTCCAAATTTTGTGTTCAGATACGTGCTTACCAGATACTGTTTACCCCTGACAAAAGGCGTCACCGGCCTGAACTCAACCTGGTCATTAATAATCCGAACCGTTCCTTCAATCTCGGTTTCCACGGCGGTTGAATCATCATCATCTGGTGTGTCCAGCACCCTCAGAAATAAGGACGCATTGGAGTCAAGTGCGGCGGTGTTACTCAGCTGATGCAGACCTGCGGCATCAACATGCTTCAACAGGATCGTACTGCTGTCTGCCGAAAATTCAATATTAAGTGGTGTATTATTTGCAGCCGAACAGGCAATCAAACCCACAAAACCGTACATTAGAGCCGTATAAACAAGTATTCTCTTATTCATTTAACCAAGCTAATCAAATGCGATTTATAATTGAAATTTTAATTATGGGACTGGCGTTGCTACTAGGTGCTTATCTGGTGCCAGGCGTGCACGTCAATGGATTCGGAACAGCCATCCTCGCAGCCTTACTAATTGCATTAGCTAATGCAACAATCGGCTTTATATTAAGGATACTTACATTTCCATTAAACTTACTTACGCTAGGCCTCATGTCCTTTATCATAACCGTCTTGATGGTGCTGTTTGTTGACAACCTATTAGCCGGCTTTAGCACAACAGGATTTTTTGCTGCTGCCATCCTGGCGATAGTCGTTGCCCTGATCAAAGCCATCTTAGGGACCTTAATCAGGGACTAACCAAATGAAAGTTCTTATTTCAGGATTTCCCTGGATATGACAAGCGACTGGATCTCTGAAGTTCCCTCATAGATCTGTGTGATCTTAGCATCACGCATAAGTCGTTCTACATGGTATTCTTTAACAAAACCGTAACCACCGTGAACCTGAACAGCTTCAATAGTTACGTCCATGGCTACCTTTGAAGCAAACAGCTTTGCCATTGAGGCAGCAAGGGTGTAAGGCTGACCTTGATCTTTCAGCCAGGCCGCCTTATAAACCAACATCCGCGCAGCCTCAATCTGAGTGGCCATGTCCGCTAATTTGAAGGCAATGGCCTGATGGTCAGAAATTGGCTTGCCAAATGATTTACGTTGTTTGGAGTATTCCAAAGCAAGCTCATATGCACCTGCAGCAATTCCTAAGGCTTGTGCGGCAATACCGATCCGTCCGCCCTCTAAAGTTTTCATCGCGAATTTGAAACCGAAGCCGTCTTCACCAATCCGGTTTTCTTTAGGCACTTTCACATCATTAAACATCAGAGAATGCGTATCTGAACCGCGGATTCCGAGTTTGTTCTCTTTTGGTCCTACAGTAAAACCTTCCATGCCCTTTTCTACAATGAAAGCATTGATACCCCGATGCTTTAAAGCGCGGTTGGTCTGTGCAATCACCAGATAAGTTGTTGCTGTTCCCCCGTTGGTGATCCAGTTCTTAGTACCATTTAAAAGGTAGTAGTCGCCCATGTCTTCCGCAGTGGTCTGCTGAGAAGTTGCATCAGATCCCGCCTCAGGTTCTGAAAGGCAAAATGCTCCGATTTGCTGGCCTGATGCCAATGGTTTTAAGTATTTTTCTTTTTGAGCTTCCGAGCCGTAGGCTTCCAGTCCATAGCAAACAAGGGAATTGTTCACCGAGACAACAACAGATGCAGAAGCATCTATTTTGGACAGCTCCTCCATAACCAGAACATAAGAAACTGCATCCAACCCGCTACCCTGGTACTCCTCAGACACCATCATCCCCAGAAATCCGAGTTCTCCAAGTTTCTTTACCTGCTCAGCAGGAAATTTCTGATGCTCGTCGCGTTCGATCACGCCAGGTTTCAATTCAGTCTGCGCAAAATCGCGGGCAGCCTGCTGGATCATCAATTGTTCTTCGCTTAGTTGAAATTGCATAATATCTTAATTCTAAATTAGACAGAAGCCAAATTTAGTATTTCTCAGGCAAATATTATGTATGCATAGCATTGTTACAAAAAATTGTTGGCAGCCTTATTTCAGCAGGCGATTGTTGTCATCAGGAAACACAAGGATTGGATGATATTTCTTGGCCTCTTCAATTGGCAGGGAACCATAAGACATAATGATCAGAATATCGCCAACCTGAACCTTTCGTGCAGTAGCACCATTCAAGCAGACCGTACCAGTTCCGCGTTCTCCCTTAATTACATAAGTTTCGAAGCGCTCGCCGTTGTTGTTGTTCACAATTTGAACCTTTTCATTGGCAATTATATTCGCCGCATCCATCAGGTCTTCATCCACAGTAATACTACCCACGTAGTTTAATTCTGCCTGCGTTACGCGTACACGGTGAATTTTAGACTTTAATATTTCAATTATCATAGCACAAAGTTAGAGAAAGTTTTCCCCCATTATTGTAAAATTGTTTAGCCCAGCAAGGTGTTGTCGATCAACCTCGTATGGCCAACTTTAGCCGCTACAAGGGCAACCAGTTCACCTGCCTGCACATTATTTTCCGGCAGTAAACTTTCCTTATCTGCAATGATAAAGTAATCGAGTTCCACCCCTTCCGTAGAAGCAATCATATTCTTTGCCTCTTGAACCAGCTCAGCAACGGGCTTGCTTTTATAGTTCTCCTTAACATAGTTCAAGGCCTTACTCAGAACTAAAGCATGGTTGCGGTCTTCCGCGGATAGGTGAATATTCCTGGAACTCATCGCCAGTCCATCGTCCTCCCGAATGATCGGGCAGGAAACGATCTCAATCGGAAGGTCAAAGTGCTTCACCATGTTCCGGATCATTAAAACTTGCTGAAAATCCTTCTGCCCAAAAAAGGCAACATCGGGTTGTACAGCATCAAAAAGCTTTTTTACAATTTGAGTCACGCCTTGATAGTGGCCTCTCCTGAATTCACCCTCAAGAACGAACTCAGCCGGACCCAGATCAATATGCCATTCTTCAGGCTCAGGATACATCTCTTGCACTGCAGGCATAAAAACCACGTCACAACCAACTTCTTCCAGCATGGCAATATCATGCTCAAGCGGGCGAGGATACTTTTCGAGGTCCTTGGGATCCGTAAATTGTGTCGGGTTAACAAATATACTGCACACCACCAGCTCGGCTTGCTTTTGTGCCAAATGTATTAATGAAACATGCCCTTTGTGCAAAGCACCCATGGTTGGAACAAGCGCAATCTTTTTTCCGGCCAAATGTGCCGGCTCGAGCAGCATTCTTAATGCTGCTATCGTATTTATAACTTTCAAACTACGGTATAAAGTTTATCGCGCCAAAGTTGCTTAATTAAATTTTCCGAACAAAACATCTTGTCTATTATATTGATAAGTGGTATAATTATGCTATCTTTGCGCCTTGATTATCTTTTCTTTAACATAATTTTATCTACGAATATGGAGATGGCAAAAACGAAGCTACTGATTGTTACCCACGAGATGTCGCCTTTCCTCGAACTCACAAAAATTTCAGAAATTACCCGTCAACTGCCACAAGCAATGCAGGAAAAAGGATTTGAAATCCGCATCCTCATGCCACGGTTCGGAAACATTAATGAAAGAAGGAATAGATTACACGAGGTCATTCGTTTATCTGGGATGAATATCGTTATCGATGATAACGACAACCCTCTAATTATCAAAGTTGCTTCTATACCTGCAGCCCGAATGCAGGTCTATTTCTTAGACAACGAAGATTACTTCCAACGTAAGTATGTATTCAGAGACAAGGAAAACAAGTTCTATGCAGATAATGATGAAAGAGCGATCTTCTTTTGCAAAGGCGCTTTAGAAACTGTTAAAAAATTAGGCTGGGCACCCGATATCGTTCACTGTCACGGTTGGATGACTTCCCTGGTACCCGCTTACATCAAGACCACATACAAAAACGACCCTACATTCAAGAATGCCAAAGTTGTTTACTCGATCTACGAAAATTGCTTTACCGAGTCATTAAACCCAGACCTGTACAAAAAAGCAGTGATGAGTTCTATGACCACAGATGACACCAAAGTTTTTGAAAAAGCAGATTGCAGCACCATGCATATCGGTGCGATCAGCTACTCAGATGCAGTTGTCCTGGCGGATGAGAAAATTGCTGACGATGTGTTAAAGTATGTTAAAGATTCTAATAAGCCACTTCTAGCTTATAACTTAACCGAAAATCTGGAGAACTTCTATACTTTCTATGAAGAGATTTCCGATGAACAACTGGTTTCTATAGCTTAATACGGAATACAATTGAATATGAAATTTATTAAAATAGACTTATTAACACTGTTGATAGGTCTTTTTCTTTTTGCATCCTGCAAATCTTCCAATACAATCGGACTGGACGTTGATCCGGCAACTGCAATCCAGGGAACCCTTGTTGATTCCCTGACTGTAGATACCAGAACCGTCGTTGACGATCCGGCAAACACAGCCTCTTTAGTTCGCTACCCACTCGGTTATATAACAGATCCGGAGTTAGGAACAACCGAAGCCAGCCTGGCGATGACGCTTACCCTTCCAAGTGCAGGTTACACTTTTGGAACCAGTCCTACGATCGACTCTGCAGTATTGGTCTTGCCTTATTCTACACAGTTCTATGGAGATTCTACTTCTACTTATAGCGTAGATGTACACCAGCTAACAACTGATATCTCCGATCAAACCAGCTTCAAAAGCAACAGAGTGTATCCCCACAACACCAGTACACTGGTTGGTAATTTCACAGGTATCCTGAAGCCGACTACCCCATTTAAAATAACAGTGGCGGCCGTAGGTAAACCAGATACCCTGAAAGCGGTGACTCCACAGCTTCGAGTTAAACTTGATCCGGAATTTATTAAGACGGCTATTCTGGAGAACACAAGCAGCTTAAAGAACAATGCTTTTTTTAGTGCCGCATTTAAAGGCCTCTATGTAAGCGTCAACAAAACAAAAAGTACTGGAGCGGGAGGAGTAGCCTTCTTTAATTTGACCGGAGATAATTCCAGTCTGGTGATCTATTACAAAAAGCAAAATGCAACCACAAGTACAGCTAAAGATACCACAGATGCTAAGTTCCCGATTAATGCCACGGTTAGTCCAGTTGCAGCTTCGGTAACACATAGCTATACGGAGCAGGTCGCTACACAGCTGGCTAACCCAGGCTTACAATACCCGGTGACCTATTTGCAAGGCTTGTCCGGTCTTCGGAACAAGATATCCTTTCCACACTTATCCAGCTTCATCAAGAACCTGGGCGCTAAGGTTGTGATCAACAAGGCAGAACTGGTTATCGACCTAAGTTCCGGCTCCGACGTGAACCCCTTCGTTCCTGCACCACGTTTGGCTTTATACACCTACGACATCGCTGGAGTAAGGGCCAATATCCGTGATAATCACGGTGCGTCCGGGTCAACAACATTCGGCGGGACCTACGACACAACAAAAAAGAACTACAGGTTCATCGTAACTTCCTACTTACAGGATCTGATAGATGGAAAATCTGTTGATTATGGCACATATTTGTCCACCAGTTCATCAACCGAGTTCGACCTGAATCCGCCTATTACCTCAGCCTCAAGATCGATAATTGGCTCATTCAGTAACAACACCAACAAGGTTAGGCTAAACATTTACTACACGAAGATTAATTAATAGAATTCATATACATTTGCATCCCCCATCATTAACATTTTGGGGGATTTTTTATTTTAGATTATGTGCGGAATAGTAGGATATATCGGTTTTAGAGAAGCTTGGCCACTGGTTATCAAAGGCCTGAAAAGATTGGAATATAGAGGTTACGACAGTGCAGGTATTGCGCTCATCGGAAACTCCGGACTAAACATCTACAAAAAGGCCGGAAAGGTTGTTGAACTGGAGAACTTCGCCAATGGTCAGGATCAGTCCGGAACCATCGGCATAGGACACACCAGGTGGGCAACTCATGGCGCACCATCCGACAGGAACTCCCACCCACATACATCCGACTCTGGACGCCTGAGCATCATCCACAATGGAATCATCGAAAATTATGCAACCATCAAGGAAGAGCTGATCACCCGCGGCCATGCATTTAATTCCGATACCGATACGGAGGTTTTGGTACACCTGATTGAAGAGATCTATAAAAATGGCAATGTAAACCTATTGGAGGCTGTACGCCTTGCACTGAATGAGGTCACCGGTGCCTACGCGATTGTAGTCATGGACAAAGATCAACCTGACCAACTCATCGCAGCACGTAAAGGCAGTCCGATGGTGATCGGTGTCGGAGAAGGCGAATACTTCATTGCCTCAGATGCTACACCAATCGTTGAATACACGAAGAACGTCATTTACCTGAACGATAATGAGATTGCATTCCTGAAGCGGGATGAACTGGTGATCACCCGTCTGGACAATGTGGTTCAAACCCCATACATTCAGGAGCTGGAACTTCAGCTGGAAATGCTGGAGAAAGGCGGTTACGAGCACTTCATGTTAAAAGAGATCTACGAGCAGCCACGATCCATTCGCGACTGTATGCGCGGTCGTATCTACCCGAATGAGGGTCAGGTCCAACTCGGCGGAATTAAGGAGTATGCAGAGAAGTTAAAGAACATAGACCGGATCATTATCGTGGCTTGTGGAACATCCTGGCATGCGGGACTTGTTGGGGAATACCTGATCGAGGAATATGCACGCATCCCGGTAGAAGTTGAATATGCTTCGGAGTTCCGCTACCGCAATCCCATCATTACAGAAAAAGATATTGTTATTGCCATCTCCCAATCCGGAGAAACCGCAGATACCATGGCCGCTATTGAAATGGCTAAAGAAAAAGGAGCAACTATTTTTGGCGTGTGTAACGTGGTTGGTGCCTCGATCCCAAGGATCACTCATGCAGGTGTCTACACCCATGCCGGCCCGGAGATTGGTGTTGCCTCTACAAAAGCATTTACCGCGCAGGTGACCGTACTTACGCTGATGGCTTTCTATATGGCTCAGCAAAAAGGCACGATCACCAACTCCAAGATGGTGGAACTGCTTACCGAGCTGGATCTGATCCCAGAGAAGATCCAGATTGCCTTGGAATCCAATACGATCATCAAAGAAATAGCAGAAAAATTCAAAGACTCCAGAAACTGCCTGTTTTTAGGTCGTGGAAGTGGATTCCCTGTTGCCTTGGAAGGTGCGTTAAAATTAAAAGAGATCTCCTACATCCATGCTGAAGGTTACCCGGCAGCAGAAATGAAACACGGACCTATTGCGCTTATCGATGAAGAAATGCCGGTTGTGGTTATTGCAACTAAGAATTCCTCCTACGAGAAAGTGATCAGCAACATCCAGGAAGTGAAAGCGAGAAAAGGAATTGTGGTTGCAATTGTTACCGAAGGTGATACAACGGTAAGAGATATGGCCGACTACTGCATTGAAATTCCAGATGCAAGTGAAGCATTCCTACCACTTCTCGCTACAATCCCGCTGCAACTACTTTCTTATCACATCGCTGTATTAAGAGGCTGCAACGTAGATCAGCCGAGAAACTTGGCCAAGTCGGTTACCGTAGAGTAATCTGGATTTTGCCCCGGATAAGCCGGGGCAAAATGCTATATATTACATCTGATATAAGGATGGATCTGGTAAATCGCCATTACCCATTACATCTTGTTCTGGTTTATGATTGGTCTGGTGTGTTGGTGTAACTTCAAAATCACTCTTCCTACCCAACAGTGTGAAGTTTTCAGCAACAACCTCGGTCACATACTTCTTGATTTTCTCCCGGTCTTCGAACGAGCGCGTACGCAGTTTGCCTTCTATGTAAACCAGCTTGCCCTTTGTCAGGTATTTTGAAGCTACTTCCGCCAGACCACGCCACAACACTATATTATGCCACTCGGTTTGCTCTATCCGCTTTCCATCTTTGTTAAAACTCTCTGAAGTTGCCAAAGGGAAACTTGCAACCGTAACCCCACCCTCCAGATGCCTGACCTCAGGATCCTTGCCTAAGTGTCCAACCAGAATTACTTTGTTTATACCTGACATGTCTAATATTTGGTTAAGTAGCCCGTTAAAAAACTGCTGATTACCTTCGATTGGGGTAGGTGCTCCAAATCTCCCCGGCTAACCCATTTGTAATCACCAGTGTTAATAAAGTTAATGATATAATTGTCTAAAGCAAAAAATTGCACGTATATAATTTGATGGGTTAGCACATGTTTCATGCTTGTTAACATCTTGATTGACACAGACTTCCCAAAATGTTCCTGGACCTGTGCAAGGAACTGGAGATCGTTCAAATCGACAGCAACATCGGTCTCAATCGAAGGGAAATCATAGAGGTGCTGCCAGACGTCTGCCTGTGTTCGCTTATTCACAAGAAGCAGATCTCCATCCGTACAAACAAAATAGTTCAGATGCCTGATCCGCTTGGCAGCTGCTTTCAATTTTACAGGAAGTGAATCAACCAGGTTATTTTTACGGGCATAACAATCAAACTGCAAGGGACAGCTGGCACAGTCTGGCGACTTAGGCTTACACTGCAAGGCACCAAACTCCATAATTGCCTGGTTGTAAACCGAGGCATCTTGTCCCTGGATCAGCTGCTGCGCCAGGTCACTAAAATATCTCTTCCCCGCAGTCCCATTGATTGGGAGATCAATTCCGAAATAACGAGCAAGCAATCGGAACACATTCCCGTCTACCACAGCGTGTTGAGCTCCGGAAGAGAAGGAACTGATAGCCGCCGCGGTATACGAACCGATGCCTTTTAGCGTTAATAAAGTTGAATAGTCTGTTGGAAATATCCCATGATGTAAGCGCAGCACTTCCTTTGCCGTATACAGCATGTTTCTACCCCGAGAGTAATAACCCAGGCCCTGCCACAGGTTTAATACCTCGGTTTCAGAGGCCTGCGCAAAATCATGTACGGTAGGGAAAGCTGATAAAAAGCGGTTAAAGTAGGGTAGACCTTGCTCTACACGCGTCTGTTGCATGATGATCTCCGACAGCCAAATTACATACGCGTCACTTGTGCCGCGCCAGGGAAGATCCCGTTTATTCTGCCGGTACCAATTGCTTACAGTGTCCTGAAAATTCATAAACACAAAAGTACGCGCTTAAAAAATGGAAAATGAGAAATCTTGAATTCGACAGGGCGTAAAAGGTTTAAATAAATGATCTTTTATTTTCCTATCTCGCTAAAAAGCAATACTTTTGCAACCCCAAAACACTGGTAAATATAACACACAATAAATTAATATTAATAAATATGACTAAGGCAGATATTATTTCAGAAATATCAACGAAAACAGGAATCGAAAAAGTAGATGTGCAAGAGACCGTTGAAGCTTTTTTTAAGGTGATCAAGACCAGCATGATCAGTGGTGAAAACGTATATGTTAGAGGATTTGGGAGTTTCGTTGTAAAGAAAAGAGCTCAGAAAACTGCTAGAAATATTTCTAAAAACACTGCTATTATCATTCCGGAACACTTTGTTCCTAGCTTTAAACCAGCAAAAGTGTTTGTTGAAAAAGTAAAAAACAACTCCAAAAAAATCACAGTAGAAGCTTAATCAATGCTGAATAATATCCGTACAAAACAAACTATAGTCGTTGCAGCAGTATTACTGCTGGTGGTCTTTTTGTTTACAAGGGATATTAAGGGGCTTGTCAAGCCAAAAGAACAAACATCTTCTGTTCCTGCTAATTCAGAATTATCGAATGCCGAAAGCCCTCAGATTGACCTTACTCAAGTGTCAACTGCCGGGAAAAACACCATTAATGCTAGTCTGGCAGCTGAAATCACCTCTTTAGAAAATGCTTATAAAACAGCAAAAGATGGAGAGCAAGTTAAAATTGCCGGACAGTTGGCCGAGAAGTGGGATGATGTTGAACAATCAGTTCCAAGTGCATTATACCTTGAAATTGTTGCCAATCAACAAAAAACGCTTCAAAGTTGGCTAAATGCAGGTGGTAAATTCATGAAAGCATACGACAACAATGCAGACAGCACACTTCAGATGCCATTGTTACAAAAAGCAAACGCTGCCTATACAGCCGCAGTAGCTATTGACTCAACCAACCTTGAAGCAAAAACAGGTTTGGGGGTAACAATCGTGAACGGCATGGGTATGCCAATGCAGGGTATTGCCATGCTGCTTGATGTAGTGAAAAAAGATCCTACAAACTTGAAGGCAAATATGAGTTTGGGCATCTTCGCCATTAAATCAGGTCAGTTTGATAAAGCGATCACCCGTTTTAAAGACATCCTTTCGATCAAACCTTCTCCTGACGCTTACTTCTATATGGCTACAGCCTACGAGAACCTAGGCAAAAATCAGGAAGCGATCGAAGCTTATCTAAGCAGTAAAAGACTTGCGGCGAACCCTTCGTTGACGAAATTCATCGACAACAAAGTGGCTGAGCTTAAAGCAAAAAAATAATTAACAGATTTTTAAAAAACATTAAAACTTTAAATTATGCCGAGCGGTAAAAAAAGAAAAAGACATAAAATGGCTACCCACAAACGTAAAAAACGTTTAAGAAAAAACAGACATAAGAAAAAGTAAGTTTTCTTAAAAGATAGAAATAGTGATATATACCATAGTTAATTCCTTGGTATATATTGCTGTTTCTATTGTTTTTTATATCAGTCCATGTGTTTAATAAGGTATTCACATACCTTGAAATCTATAGCTTTTGGTAAAGGAATTAATTATCGATTCAACTCCTGCGGGAGTAACCATAGCTTTGGTTGAAGACAAACACCTTGTAGAGCTTCATAAAGAACACATTAACAACAATTACGCTGTTGGCGATATCTATCTAGGCCGGATAAAGAAAATTATGCCCGGCTTGAACGCCGCGTTTGTTGATGTGGGTTATGAAAAGGATGCATTTCTGCATTATTTTGATCTTGGCCCTCAAGTACAGTCTTTAATAAAGCTGACAAAAATTAAGCGGAATGGATCTGTTACCGGAAACCTACTGAATGACATTAAACTCGAAGCCGATATCAATAAGGCGGGTAAGATCTCCGAAGTAGTATTCAAAAACATGATCATCCCGGTTCAAATAGCTAAAGAGCCTATTTCAACTAAGGGACCGCGACTGAGTTCTGATCTTTCTATTGCGGGTCGTTATATTGTATTGGTGCCTTTCTCCAATGTGATCTCGATCTCTAAAAAAGTTAAAAGCAATACAGAACGTAATCGTCTGAAGAAGATTATTGAAAGTATTAAACCCAAGAACTTTGGTGTAATCATCCGTACCGTTTCGGAAGGAAAAGGTGTAGCGGAGTTGCAAAAAGATCTACTAGACTCTGTAGCTAAGTGGGAAAGCTTTATAAAAAAGCTTCCGGATGCAGAACCATCTAAAAGGGTTTGGGGAGAAATGGACCGTACATCCACCCTGATCCGTGACATATTGAGCACCGACTTTACAAACGTTTATGTAAACGATGCCAATCTGTATGAAGACATTAAGTCTTATGTACATGAGATCTCTCCGGAAATGGAAAAGATCGTAAAACATTACAAACACAAAGACCCAATCTTTGAGCATTTCGGGATAGAGAAGCAGATCAAAAATGGGTTCGGTAAAACAGTTAATCTGCCTGGTGGTGCCTACCTTGTCGTAGAACACACCGAAGCACTGCACGTGATCGACGTAAACAGCGGTAATCGTACAGCAAGCAAGGAAAACCAGGAAGAGAATGCATTGCAGGTGAATAAAGAAGCGGCCAAAGAGATCGCCCGCCAACTCCGTTTGAGAGATATGGGTGGAATCGTGGTTATCGACTTCATCGACATGCATAAACCATTGAACCGGAAAATGTTGTTCGACTACCTGCGCGAACTCATGCAGCTGGATCGTGCAAAACATACCATCCTACCTCCGAGTAAGTTTGGATTAGTCCAGATTACCCGCCAAAGGGTTAGGCCGGAAATGAATATTGTGACCAGCGAAAAGTGCCCGACATGTGGTGGCACCGGAGAAATTAAAGCAAGTATCGTTTTGATGGATGACATTGAAAACAACTTGAACTATATCTTAAGGGAGCAAAATGAAAAGAATGTTACACTTTGCGTGCACCCTTACATTGAGGCATTCATTAAAAAAGGCATTTACTCCCTGCAGTGGAAATGGTTCTTTAAATTTGGGCAGCGTATTAAGATCAAAGCAATTTCATCTTACAACTTAACTGAGTTTCATATCCTCTCCTCAAAAGAAGAAGAAATCAAACTTTAGTAAGAAAACATTTTCCGGAAGGGTATTCAAGCAATTGGATACCCTTCTGTGTTTTACAGCCATCCGAAGCATCCCAACACACAAAGCGATCGCCTTACCTCAAATCACATATTTAAACATAAATTAGTACCATCAATCTAAAATCAATTGGCTAAATCAAAATCAGCATACTTCTGCCAGAATTGCGGATACGAATCTGCAAAATGGCTTGGCAAATGTCCTTCCTGCAATGAATGGAACACGTTTGTAGAGGAGGTCGTCGAAAAGACCACAACAAAGGTCCCCTCCTGGAAAACAAGCTCCGCAACCCACCGCTCCAATACACCTAGCCCGGTAGGCACCATCATTTCATCCACAGAAAAGAGGATCGCAACCGGAGATCAGGAGCTTGACCGCGTACTTGGGGGCGGACTGGTTACCGGATCAGTCACCCTGA
>Ga0157371_10003513_pt1 | contig 14156 bp, 10 predicted proteins | sample C45metaG_FD_113462 | JGI IMG/M metagenome (GOLD analysis project Ga0157371, IMG submission 113462) | Corn rhizosphere microbial communities from Kellogg Biological Station, Michigan, USA - C4-5 metaG | ecosystem: Host-associated > Plants > Roots > Rhizosphere > Soil | place: USA: Michigan...
ATAGCTTGCTGCAAAGGTTACAGCAATTGAAAGAAGTGAAGTGATCCAAACCAGGCTCGTTAAAGGCACCTCGAAATCAAGGTCTTCTTTGCCCTTGTACCTGGCATTGCTTACAGCACGGTTAATGAAGAAGGCACTCAATGAAGTAAGGATCATTAAAATGCGCATCGCGAAGATCCAAACCAGGAGTTCTGTTTGCATTGCCTCTCCCCCAGTTACCGCCAACAGTATGAATGAGATCAAAGCAACACCAGTAACACCATAGGTTTCGAAACCATCTGCGGTAGGCCCAACAGAGTCACCTGCATTATCGCCAGTACAGTCGGCAATAACACCGGGATTGCGAGGATCATCTTCTTCGATTTTGAAGACTACTTTCATCAGGTCGGAACCGATGTCAGCGATCTTGGTGAAGATACCACCGGCAATACGCAGGGCAGAAGCACCAAGCGATTCGCCAATGGCAAAACCGATGAAACAAGCGCCTGCCAGGTTGCCCGGCATGAACAGTAAGATGGTCAACATTAATATCAACTCTACGCAGATCAACAGTACTCCAATACTCATCCCTGCGTCAAGAGGAATATTTAACAGCTGTAAAGGCTGGCGACGTAGTGAGGCAAAAGCCATACGTGCATTGGCAAGTGTATTCATTCGAATCCCAAATGCCGCCACGGAATAGGAACCCAGGATACCAATAACCGTCCATCCTAGAATGAGCAGGACTCCACCCACTCCAAACATCGAATTGCCTTCGTGGTCTTTTGCGAGAAAACCGAAATAGCCGGCAATAGCCGCACCAATGAACATAAACAAAATAGCAAGGAATTTACCTTGCTGTTTTAGATAAGCTGAGCATGTTTTGTAAATCACATGCGCTATATCTAACATGGACTGGTGGGCAGGGAGCCGCTTTACTTTACTGAATTGATACAGTCCAAACAACAAGCCTAAAACCGTAACTATAAAGCCGTAGTAGAGTATACGTTGTTGCTTAATAGAATCCGGAATCTTGAGGTCCGCTTCTCCGGCGAAAGCAAGCACAGGCAAGACTAAAACAAATACCGAACTGAGAACTTTTTTCATACAAACGATATTGAGTTAAGTGAGGAAAAAAATCTAGTAAAACTATTTAGGTGCTCTACGGAAAAACATGATGCGAGTCAACCTGCAATATGTTTTATGTGAGGAATTCTCAGGACGTCATTGTCCCTTATAGTATCATCTAACTTTGAATATTTTCGACAAGAGTGTGGATCCGAATCGATTTAAAATCAATAAGAAAAACGTATTCCTTTCCAATCAATTGTTCGCCCACTTGTCTCACCGGGGAAGATGAGACATTGAACACCGCCAGGGGCTATAGAGCAGATATAGGAGTTACAGAGCAGGTATAGAGCACATATCGAAGAGCAACTTCCAGGTAACTCAATAGTAACTCCTTGTCAGAATCTCCTTAAAACGGTTTCCCGCCGGCCTCCGGTTTATCACTTCAATCAATATGATGAATTGAGTGCAGGCCTGGCGTCACGTGCTATCTAAATAACACCCTTGAACAATTTAATGCTACGTTGAATAACACCGGGAAATAAAAAAGCTTCGCGTGAACGAAGCTGGTAAGGTTTGTGGTGTCAATTCACGCCTAATAATTCCACGGATAACCTTGTCTGACGTAGCGCTCCTCTTCCGTCTGCTGCGTTAGTGCTTCGTGCATTAAGTCGTCAGACGAAATGACTCCTTTAAAATCAAAGCGGTCAAAAATGGCAAGGTGGCGAACACTATACCTTTCCATTAATTGCATGCAGTGCCCAAGAGAAGTTTCAGAAGTCGTTACGGGCAGGGTCCTGCTCATAAACTCCCGAACCTGGATCGTGTTCAAAGGCCTGTCTTCAAACAGGATCTTGCTTGCAATGTCATGATCGGTAATAATGCCCTGGAATTTGCCGTTTTCAAGAACGATGAGGAAGTCCACGTTTTCGCAACTCATTTGGTACAATGCGTCGCTTACAAGGCAGTCTGGAACCACCGTGTTGAATTGAGGAAATTTACGGGCCAATACATCAGCGATTCGTTCCATAAGAAATGGTTTTAGAGGTTTTGCAATCGTTATGTTTTGGCGGCTTGTATTTAAAGTTACGTTTTTAGAATGAGGTATTCCAAAAAAATAATCGGGCTCAGCCCGCTACTGAATTCGTACCCGCGGGTCTATTATACCGTACAGTATATCAGCAAGTATATTGATGAAGATGAAGAACGTTGCTGTTATCAAAACAGATCCCATAACTACTGGAAAATCGAGCTTTTCGAGCGCGTCAACCGTTACTTTACCAATTCCTTTCCATCCAAAAATGTACTCGATAAAAAAAGCGCCTGCCAACAACTCTGCAAACCAACCGGTCACTGCAGTTACAACGGGATTCAGCGCATTGCGTAAAGCGTGTTTCCAAATCACCTTATTCTTATTGAGGCCCTTTGCATAGGCCGTCCTGATATAATCCTGGTCGAGCACATCAAGCATCGCACTTCGTGTCAATTGGGTTATAATGGCTAACGGCCGAATTCCAAGTGTAATCGCCAGAATGATGAGATTTTGTAAGGTCAATCTCTTAACACCGTTTTCATCAATATCGAACCAGCTTCCGGTCAGATGCAGTCCCGTATACCCGCTTAAAAGAAATCCAAAGACATAGGCGATGATAATTCCCATAAAGAAAGACGGCGCTGATATTCCTATAATGCTTGAAAAAACGGCCGTGGTATCCATCCATGTATTCTGTTTTACAGCCGCCACTACGCCCAGGGGAATTCCAACGAGGATGGCGATGAACATGGCCGCAACAGCGAGCAATATTGTTCCGGGCAGAGCTTCCATCAAAACAGAGGATACTGATTTTTTGGTTTGGTAAGATGTGCGCAGGTAAGGCAGTTTGAAAGCCAGTTTGGTTTCACCACCTATAAAAAAACCGGTAAGTTCTTTTCTCTTTATCTCATCTTTTGTGTGGATCGATACGGGAGAAACATCATTCAGGTAAAAGATAAACTGCTTCCACTTCGGCTGGTCAAGGTACAATTCCTTGCGAATGTTCGCTTGTGTAGTCGAATCACCCGTTTGCCCCATTACAAGGCGTGCAGGATCACCAAAACCCTGGAACAAGACAAAGACGAGTACCACCACTCCTACCAATACTAAAACACCGTATACGATCTTCTTTGCGATGAACTTAAGCACGCCTATTTCTTTAACTCGTTTATGAATTTTTCTACCTGCCCTGCCGCCGCTGCCGGCCATTTATTGATGATGGTTCCCTGTTTCATAAAATAAATCGTTGGGTTCACACGTGCGGCAATTCTGAATACTGTTCCATCACAAGACAAAACTGGAAAGTTTGAAGGTGACCGGCTAAAATCTCCCGGGGACGACGTTATGATATAGGATGGTATACCACTCTTCCACAAATTGTTAAGAAGCGTAAAGTCAATCGATGACTTTCCCTGCTTTGGATTGATAAAGTACAGGATGTAGTAACCAGGGTAATTTAAAATGGCCTGTGTCGAATCTACACCGCTGAATGTTTTCAGTGAAAAATTCTGGAGTTTGGGAACATCGCTTCCCTGGTATACCAGGTTGGTTTTTGTGTCCTTCCACTTCCAAGAACTGTCTTCCCAGATCTTACTCTCGTTAAATTCCGATTGGCTCATTTCTTTCAGCGCGCCTGTTTTCTTGTTTTGATAAACCAGTCTTGTTTCATAAACAGGCGGCTTAGCATCCTTTGGAGGCTTTGTTTGTTCATTGAGGTTATTTCCCTTTTTCATGGGCAGGCAGTCCACTAATGGCAGATAGTTCAAAACATACCACTGCAGGAAGAGTGCGAACAACAAAGATCCGAATACAAGGATCGGACGTAAACGTTGAAGAACCGGCACAATGTACCGTTGCTTGGTGATGAGAAAGCTGATTAGCACCAGCAATAGAATATCCTTGCCAAATGACGTCAAGGGTGTAATTGGTAAACAATCGCCGAAACAACCGCAGTTAGTGAACTTACCGGACAGGTACGCGTAACCGGTCAAAAAGGAGAAAAAGATGATCAGCAAAAGCAGCAACCATAAAATAAACCGCTTTGCCCACCCCAGCAAAAGAGCGACGCCTGTAACGATCTCAAGCGTTATCATGCTAACGGCCAGGAAGAGAGTATGTTGATCAAGGAAATTTATTAATGAAATGAGGGGTGCTTTGGCAAAGAAATGACCGTTGTTAAGCGCATCCGTCCACAACTGGAAGAACTCTTCCATTTTATACGCAAGACCAAGTGGATCATTGGCCTTCACCAATCCTGAAATAACAAAAAGAACGGCTACGATGACCTGGATAACCCTGGTGGCAATCTTCATATTTATTTTGGTTCGTCCATTAATATCAAGGCGAAAGCGGCATAGTTGATCATGTCGTAAAAATTAGCATCCAACCCTTCGCTGATGATCGTCTTACCCTTATTCGACACGATCTGTCTCATGCGCTGCAACTTCATTAAAATAAGATCAACGAAGCTCTCCTGCGACATATTTCGCCACGCTTCTCCATAGTCATGATTTTTGCTTTGCATCAATGTCTTGGCGGCAGTAAAATATTTGTTGTACAGGATCCCTGTCTCTTGCACATTTAATTCTTCAGGATCATTTTCCGTCAACTCCAACTGAATGAGACCGATGATAGAATAATTAATGATTCCTATGAATTCACTACGAATATCATCACCAATGTTACCAACTTTCTGTTCCCCGGTCTCCTGTATGTTCCTGATGCGTTGTGCCTTAATATAAACCTGGTCGACAATCGAGATTTCCCTGAGTACCCTCCATGAAGTCCCATAATCCCGCGTTTTCTTCAGGAAGATGTTTTCACATTCCTTGACAACCAGGTCGTATTGACTATCTGTATTCGCCATAATGATTTGCACGAATTTAAAGCACGAATCAGTGGAATTGCAAATAAATGCCGGCCAGTTGCCGACTGAATCAAAAAATCCCTCCAGTTCCTCTCAATTCGTAACATTCATGAGTCTTCCTGTAGTTGGTGTTCCTAATTCGTGTAATTCGTGACTTTTGTTTAATTCGTGTGTCTAATCCGTTTCAAAAAAAATCTCAGGCAATTCGTCTTAATTCGTGTAATTCGTGTTCCAATTCGAGTAATTCGTGTCATTCACATTAAACTGCAAAGGAAAACTGCTTGTGATCGATCGCCCCATCGTGATGGGCATCATCAACACCACTCCGGACTCATTTTATGCAGGCAGTCGTGTTAACTTTCTTGATCAGGCTTTATCAACAGCGGAAAAGATGATCAAAGAAGGGGCGACCATCCTTGATATTGGGGGTCAAAGCACCCGGCCAAAGAGCCAGCAATTGCCTCCGGCCGAGGAACTGGGCAGGGTTATTCCTGCCGTTGAGGCCATCCATAAAAACTTTCCGGATCAAATTCTTTCCATCGATACTTTTTACTCCAGCGTAGCTAAAGAAGCCATTGCTGCCGGTGCTGCAATTGTTAACGATGTAAGCGCGGGTGTGATGGATGAAGAATTGCTTCCCACCGTCGCAGCCTTACAGGTTCCCTATGTTTTGATGCATATGCTTGGCAAGCCGCAAAACATGCAGCAAAACCCTATCTATGGTAACGTGACAAGCGACGTTTACGACTTCCTCAATTTCAGAATAGCTGGATTGATCAAGTTGGGCATCCATGATATCATCGTGGATGTTGGATTCGGGTTTGGCAAGACCGCAAACCATAACTTTCAACTGCTGCGTGAACTCTCTTACTTCAAACACCTGGATAAACCCATTATGGTTGGCTTGTCCCGGAAAGCTACCACCTACAAAACGCTTGGGGTCACCGCGGCAGAAGCATTAAACGGAACAACGGTCATGCACACTCTGGCGCTTGTAAACGGAGCTGATATATTACGGGTTCATGATGTCAGGGAAGCCATGGAGGCCGTGAAGCTTTACACGGAGTATAAAAAATAAAGAGCAGGATCAACTGCTCTTATTTAATATCACCTGTTTAGGCAACTATCTGGTTTCACTAGAAGTACAGAGTGTTTTTTTTGGCGTTACATAAGTTTTCAGATTCTCCGGATTCTTGGACTAAAAACGGGGCCTTCACTCATAAAAAAACGCATTCACTTATGAATGCGTTGTAAAATTCGCAAATAATTTCTAATTCCTACTTCTGTTTTTTGTCGTCGGTAGGTTGTTGAGCAGGTTGTTGCTGGGGTTGCACCTGTGGTTGTTGAGGCTGCGCAGGCGCTTTATCAGTAATGTCTAACACCTGCAGTTCAAAAACCAGGATCTCGTTCGGCTTGATTCGTGGAGGACTGCCTTGTGGTCCGTAGCCAAGCATTGAAGGAATATAAATCCTTGCTTTTTCTCCTTTGCTAAGTTGGCTTACACCTTCCATGAAACCATATACAACCTGGGACACACCAACCTGTACAGGCATAGTGCCCTGGTCAAATACTTCGCCGGCGAGGTCCATGCCCTTGTAATTAACGTTAGAGTACTGCCCAAACTTGGGTTTTGGTCCGCTACCGGGTGTTATTCTTTCAATATAAAGGCCCCACTCATTCTTCTCCGCCTGGATGTTATGAGCCTTCAAATAGTCCTCAATTTCCTTGTCATCCTTTTGAATGGAAGCCTGGGCAGCTGTATCTTTCTTGAAGCTCACCAGACCTTGCTTCTTATTTTCTTCGTAACCGGCAGCCTGCTCTTTCATATAGTCGGCATTGGCATCAGTTTCGTTTTTATACACCTTTTCAATGCGGATCGTTGTGACTAACTGTTGGCCTTTCTTGAACATCGACTGCTGTGGATTCTCTTTGATCAGGGAATCCGTGGCCTGTGTCAGGTAAATACTGTCGCCTTCTTTTGCCTTTCCAATCACTTCTTCAACCGTCGCTTTGATATTGGCGTAGGTCGCCTTTTCGCCTGCAGGTCTAACCTGGAAATACTCAGGACGTTTTCTTTCGTAAGAGCTGTAAAGAGTACTATCTTTTATCTTTTGAATGACTTCATATTTTACAATGGTTCCCACCCGGACAGAATCCCCTTTTTTACTACTGAAGATTTTGTAGGGCACTCCCCCGCTCGATTTTCTGAACTCAACACTCTGGCAGGCTGCAAAGAGCATCGACACAGCCAAAATGCTTAATACGGTCTTTGACGATTTCATTTGATTGTTTTTTATTGTAATAAAGAGCTATTTTCTTGTATTGCTTTTTTGAATTTCTGTATCGTTTCCTGTAGGGAAGCCTGGTCATTTCCTCCCGACGCATTGAAGTGGCCGCCGCCGTTAAAGTATTTCCGGGCAAAGGCGTTGCAGTCAAAATCCCCCTTACTGCGGAAGCTCCATTTCCTTTCCTCGTCTCTGTCAATAACACATCCTACCAATTTTATCCCCTGTATGGACAAAGGATAATTGACCAACCCTTCGGTATCGCCGGTCTTAATCTCATACTTCAATAACTCCATCTTCGAAATATAGATAAGGGCGGTATTAAGCTCGTAATTGATCTCAAGGCGGTTACTAAGCACATGACCAAGGAAGCGCAATCGGTTCTCCAGGAAATTATCATACAAGGCCTCGTGCACCTTGGTGTGGTTTAGGCCATGCTCTTTCAATTCTGCAACGGCATAGTGAACATGTGCCGTTGTGGAAGAAAACCGAAAGGAGCCTGTATCGGCTACCATTCCTGCGTACAAGCACTCACTTACGAATGGATTGATCTTATCACCGTGCCCCGAGTCTACAATAAGATCATAGATCATTTCGCTGGTAGAACTTTTTCCGGTATCCGAAATGCCAAATTGGAACGAAGCTTCGTCCGGTTCGCGGTGATGATCTATTAAGATCTTCGTGCATTGAACGGAAGCAAGCTTTGGCGCCATATGTTTGGCCCGGTTGAAATGATTAAAGTCAAGGCAGAAGAGCCATTCGGCTTCATCCAATACTTTGTCGGCGTCCTGTTTTTCCAGCTCGTAGTCGAATACTTCTTTCACACCCTCCATCCAATCGAGCCAACGTGCCCAGTTGGTGGGAGAAATTACCTCCACCTGGTGGTCAAACTGCTTCAGGAAATGGCAAAGGGCCAAAGCTGAGCCCATGGCATCTGCATCGGGCTTTTGATGCATGGTTATAACGACCTTCTTCTTTTCAGTTAGCTGCGGGTATATTTCTTGGATGGGCTGCATAAGCGAGCCGCAAAAGTATAGGAAAGTTGTCACAACGGCACTACCACATCAGTCCTGTGAAAGACTGGCCTTTAGATTCAAGATTTGACCCCTTTTTCAGCTCAAATGAGGCCGTCCAAACCGGAAATCCTTATTTCTGTACAATCACAGAATGCGTCTCCTAATTGGCTTCAAAGTGCCGATTTTGAGTAACTAGAAGCGCTCACCCGGTCGCTATTCTCCCTGTTTTCTAAATAACTGGAAAGCGTCGGCAAAATATAGGATGTCCCGCATATGTCCCGCATATGTCCCATATATGTCCCATATCTTTAAAGAGGCGGGACATATACGGAGCATCTATGGCGCATATACGGCGCATCCCAAACATTGGACACGCTTGTCGTCGACTTTCCCCAAGACGATAGTAGACCCGGGAGTCGCTTGAACGAGCTTATCCTTTCCGAGCGAGTCGAGCTTCGTGTAATACCCGGTATTAGTAGGCCTATCACTTCAACCTCCATCTCCCTATCTTTGCGGCCGAATTTCAAAAATCAAACTGAAAATAGAACGATGAGCAACAGAACATTTACCATGATCAAACCTGATGCAATGAAGAACGGGCATGCAGGAGCTATATTAGACAAGATCATCAAAGCGGGTTTTAGAATAGTCGCCCTGAAACAGACGAAACTGACAAAGGAAAAAGCCGGTGAGTTTTATGCCGTGCATAAAGCAAGGCCTTTCTATGGCGAATTGGTTGACTTCATGAGCAGCGGTGTTATCATCGCAGCGATCCTCGAAAAGTCAAATGCCGTTGCGGATTTCAGGACCCTGATCGGCGCTACTGATCCAGCAAAAGCTGACGAAGGCACCATCCGTAAATTATACGCGACCTCGGTTGGCGAGAACGCCGTTCACGGAAGCGACAGCGACGAGAATGCAACAATTGAAGGTAACTTCTTCTTCTCCGGTCTGGAGCAGTTTTAAGATACTTCTAATGGTTTTTACTGCCCCCGCACAATCAGCGGGGGTTTTTTATTGAATATCATTTGATATACAAGCGTTTTTCTATATACTTGGATAATATTACCAAATTACTAGCTGTATGAAGTGGCCAACTAACTGCAGACTTTTCCTATTGGCATTCCAACTGATCATTTCCTCTCCTGCTTTTTGTCAAACCTCCATTTCGGAATTCGGACAATTCTCGGGAGCCGAATTTGATATGAAAGAATGCAGCTTCGACAAGACGGCCGATGCTGTCGTACTGTTTGACCAGGCGACTTCCACCTACAACGACGAATACAACCTGATTACTGATAGAAGAATACGGTTCAAGATCCTAAAGGAAAAAGGTATTGAACGGGGCGACATACACGTTCGTTTCTATAACAAGGATAGGTTCGAATTTATTGGCCGTGTGGATGCGACAATCGCCACACCGGATGCAAGCGGCAAGATCACCTGGAATAACCTGGAGCAAAAATCAATATACACGAGAAAACTTAACGAGATCTATTCAGAAATGGTTTTTGCGATGCCCAATGTGAAAGTGGGCAGCATCATCGAGTACAAGTATCAAAGTGTCATGCAACATTATGGTGGATTGAGAGATTGGTACTTTCAAGAGGAGATCCCTGTGGTCCTGAGCTCCTACCACCTGTATATTCTACCAAATACGGTGTTTAACTACGTGGTGAAGAAGAGTTCTTTTATGGAGATGACCGTTGTGCCTAACAGGGACAATGGATCGGTACTTTATGAAATGAAAAACATTCCCGGCCTGCGAGACGAGGCTTATAGCACTTCCTACCGCGATTATCTACAAAGAGTGTCTTTTCAGTTATCTTCTTACAACAGGAATGGCAGTGAAGTGAAGTTCTCCAACAACTGGAAGGAGTTGAACCGCGAGTTTATGGATGACCGCGACTTCTATGGGCAGATAAAGAAAAACGTGCCTGCATTGGCTTCCTTCAAGACTGTTTCAGCCAACCACACCGATGCCTACGACCGGATGAAATTCATTTACGATTATGTTCGGCAGAACTTTACCTGGGATGACGTTTATAGTCTTTATGCAAGCGCCTCTTTAAAAACAACCATTGAGAAAAATCGTGGAAGCAGCGCAGAGTTGAACCTGCTTTTAATCAATTTGCTGAAGGATGCAGATCTTGATGTGTATCCTTTACTGGTAAGTGACAGAGACCATGGAAGAGTAGACACGAGCTTTTCAATGATCAGCCAATTTGACAAAGTGGTTGCTTATGTGAATATAGACAACAAGGGTTATGTACTTGACGCGACTGACTACTATACTCCTGCTAACATGATCCCGTCGGAACTGTTAAATACCATAGGTTTTTTAGTTGACAAAAAGAATTATGGTTTTATTCATTTGGAGGATGAGGCAAACAGGAGAATCCGTTCGATTCACATAAACAACAACATTGAAGCCGATGGAACCGTGAAAGGCAATGCAGGTGTCGGTTTAGCCAGTTACGCCAGGGTCGGAAAGGCAGAGCAATACAACAGCAATAAGCAGAAGTATATAGACTTGTTTGCGAACTCCATGTCCGGACTGAAAATAGATTCATTCAAGATAACCGGACTGGAAGCAGATACTGCTGTATTGTACCACGACATTAGTTTCAACTATCCCGCAACAAAGTCAGGCAGCTACTACCTTGTAAACTACAACCTGTTCACGGGGTTTGAGAAAAACCCTTTCGTTGCCGATTATCGTTTTACAGATATTGACTTTGGAACGAAGTACACCTATTTACTCGATGGATCTTTCACCGTTCCCGATCAAATGGTAGTGGATGCGTTGCCGAAAAATATGACCTTAAGGACCGACGATAGCATGATGCTTACTTCAAGGGAATTAACAAAAGCAGGTAATACCATTGAAGTGAAAATAAAGGTTGTGATCAACAAGTCGAGATATGATGCGGATGATTATTTAGCCGTAAAGAGTTTTTTCGGTAAAATGGTCGACATGCTGAGCGAGCCAATTGTTTTAAAAGCAAAGTAGGCGTATGAAAAAAAATGCCTTGGCTATTTTCCTCGCCATAATCTTCCAGGCAGGAAATGCACAACCAGTCAAATTGGACATCGGGACTGGTTCAATTGCTGACAGCCTGGAGCAGAATGCCAACGCGGTAATGCGCCTGGACGAGGGAAGGTTACAGGTTATTTCTCCCTCAAAATATATACTGCTCGTGCACCAGGTAGTAACCGTCTTGAATAGCGAAGGCGCCTCCTACCTCCATCATAGTTTCTCCTATGATAAATTTTACACAATTGGTGACGTATCCATTACTGTATACAACCAGTTTGGCCTGCCGGTAAAGAGATATTCAAGGAAGGACTTCCAGGTGGAAGCATCGTTTGATGGCTTTTCGCTTGCCACCGACGATAAAGTAATGCGGCTGACTACACCGGCGCCCTCTTATCCTTGCACCGTCGATTTGAACTACGAGGTGAAGGCAAACGGCTACATTGAATTGCCCGATTGGTACCTTAATACATCGAATACTTCTGTTGAGGTTTTTCGCTATTTAGTAACAGTGCCGGCATCGCTTAATATTCGTTATCGCTCCGACAATTTCGATCTTACTCCTTCAATTCAAACAGAAAATAACAATAAGGTTTACACCTGGGAAGCGAAAAACGTAAAGGCAGAGAGAATACAACAAGGTGGATTCAAATCATCCTCCTACATGAAGAGAATAGAAGTGGCGCCTACTGTCTTTGACTACGATGGACACGAAGGGAATTTCTCAACATGGACCGACTTTGGTAAATGGGCTTATTCTTTATACCAGGAAAAGAATCCTTTTAGCGAAGAACGCAAGCACGAGTTAAACGATAAGGTAGCAGGTTATTCAAACCCAAGGGATAAGATTGCTGCTCTGTATGAATACTTAAAAAGCAATGTACGGTATGTGAGCATACAATTTGGAATTGGAGGTTATAAGCCTTTCCCGGTGAAATTTGTAGATGATAAAAAATATGGGGATTGCAAAGCGTTGACCAACTACATGCGTTACCTGCTGGATGCGGTGGGAATCAAGGCTTATCCTGCCTTGGTGAATGCCGGCAACGAATCGCCACCCGCAGATCCACTCTTTCCATCCAGTCCTTTTAATCATGTGATCTTATGTGTTCCGAATAACGGGGATTCCGTTTGGCTGGAGTGTACAAGCAATGCCCTCGCGGCAGGGTTCCTTGGCAGTTTTACGGAGAACAAGAACGCCTTGGTGTTGACGGAAAACGGTGGCGTTTTGACTCGCACGCCGGCAAGTAGGCCAGCAAATAACCGGTTGGTGGAATACAGCGAAATATTCGTTGACGAAAATGGCGGAGCTAAGGTTAACAGTCGCTCGTTTAGCACAGGTGATATTGCACAGGAATTCCGAGAGATCAAAAAGATGGAAATTACTGATCAGAAAGAAGTCTTTATCAATCACTTCTGCTACAAACCGGCGGATGATTTCCAGGTCTCGTCTCATAAGGACTCAGCAAGTGGAAACGCCATCCAACTCGACCTTGAATTCGAAAAATGGTATTCGTTCAAAGCAGGAAATAAATACTTCTTCCCACAAAAGCTGAATAAGATATTCCTTGAAGAACTAAAGGATGAGAGCCGGACAATTGATTTTCTTTTTGATTATCCCTTCCATAAAACTGATACGACAGTTATCTATTTACCTAAAGGCTTTACCGCAGACGAACTGCCTGCTGCTTACGAAATGAAAGCCGCATTCGCTTATTACAGGAAAGAAGTGATTGCAGATCCATCCGGGAAGATAAGCATCATGACCACTTTAAACCTTGACAAGCATATCATTCCTGCGAGTGAATACAAAGCGGTGCGGGCCTTCTTCTCAAAAGTGAAAGAGTATGAGGATCAGAATGTCGTAGTAAGGAAGTCTTAAACACTATTATGCCCGTGTGAATTGTCCGAGAGTGCCTGATTGATTTGCCTCCTGTATGATTTGAATGTAGATATCGAATGGGGAACGCTACCATCCCGGACCAAACTCTTTATGACCTGGCGGACTAGATTTGTTTGACCTTCTTCTTGATCATGTCGTTCTTTACCGGCTCAACTGTGTAGCCCGCTTCACGAAGAAGGTTCAAGACGCCTTTTTTGCCGGGCAGGTGACCCGCACCAACTGCAACTACAAGCGAGTTCTGAGGCATCAGCTCCTGTAATTTGTTCGACCAGTTGGCGTTACGATCATATAAGAGAATATCAGTGAACTGACCGATGGAAGGATCGTCCTTAGTTAGTTCATCCATTTTGTTGATCTCTTGCTTGCGGTAGGCGTCGGTGAGTACTTTGATCTCATCTTCATCACTAGTGCCACCTTTTTTTGCTTCGTCTACCATCTTGACCAGTTGTTCTGCCTGCAACTTGTAGGGAATCTTATCAAAGATACCAAGCTGGTAGTCGAAAGTCTCAAGGCCTTTTATGTCCACACTATTCTTCTTTGCTTCTTCCATCACCAACTGCTCAATAACAATCATGTTATCGCAGGGCTTTGATTGTTCAATGATCATGGATTCGACGAGTAAAGGCTTATACTTTTCCATCAAAGAAAAAGGAATCAAACCGCTATGCTCAGTGAAGTAAGTTTTCACTTTTTTATAGTCTTCCGGGGAGAGCAGGTCTGAAAGTGTGGTGTCGCCTTTCATGGTCATATGCATCATGGCGCCCATCATTTGCCACATGTCGTCCATGTCGAGCTCAAGATAAACGTTGTCTGAATTCCGGATGGCTTTCTTAAGGCTGTCGCTGAGCTCAATGTCGTTTGCACAGATCATGTGCATGGTACCGAAAATGTAAGAAGGCTTCGCCAAGTTTTTGCCGGTAACCTTCCAAAGCAAAGTATTGGTGTTGAGAGCAGAACTGGTTTGTTGAG
>Ga0157371_10003517_pt1 | contig 14146 bp, 8 predicted proteins | sample C45metaG_FD_113462 | JGI IMG/M metagenome (GOLD analysis project Ga0157371, IMG submission 113462) | Corn rhizosphere microbial communities from Kellogg Biological Station, Michigan, USA - C4-5 metaG | ecosystem: Host-associated > Plants > Roots > Rhizosphere > Soil | place: USA: Michigan...
AGCCCTTTCTTCCTGCAAAATTTCGGTCATTACCTGAAATGAAAGTCTGTCGTTTACTTCATAGGCTAAACTAGGTGCTATATAGAATGATTTTTTAAAGCCTGCATCTTGAAAACTGTTTTCTGTATGGTAAGCTGTATTAACACGCAGTGCAATCTTTTCGGTTTTACTTAAAGGCATATTTACGTCGGCAGTTACCCTGTTCAAGCCAAAACTTCCAAAATTATAAGCTATCTCTCCGCCAAAATCGTAATAAGGTTTTTTGGTAATGGTATTTATAATTCCACCATAGCCATAAAAGCTTGCTCCAAACAATGTACCTGAAGGGCCTTTCATTACCTGTATTTCCTCTACATTTGCAGGGTCAAGATTTCCGCTGGTCAGGCCGGGCAAACCGTTAATCAGACTTGGCTGTGCTTCAAAACCACGCAGTGCGAAATAGGACGCCCCATCACCACCTCTTCCTGTTGATTCCCAGGTTCTTGAAATTCCCGGAATATTCCTTAATGCATCATCGTAATTACTGATAGCCTGCTGTTTTAATATTTCAGAAGAAACAGAACTATATACCTGCGGATTCTCCAAATTTTTTAAAGGCATTTTGGCAACTGCAGCAGTTACTTTATTTGTATTTCTAGAGGAAATAATTACCTCCTTTAATTGATCGGAATTCTCATTAAGTACAAAATCGGCAGATACTGTTTCATCTGATTTTACTTCAATAGCTTGTTCTTGTTTTGCCAGACCAATGAATGTTGCAATCAGTGTATATCTGCCAATTTTAATATTCTTTAGCTGATACGCTCCTTTTTTATCTGTTAAGGCTGTTTTCCCGGTTCCTTTAATATTCACGGTAACAAGCTCAGCAGGCTTTCCATCAGATGTTTTTACGGACCCACTAATACCTCCTGTTTGCGCGAACGACAAACTCGCTGAGAACAATAGTAAAAGGATACAATTAGTAATGGTTTTTATCATGGTTTGTTGATTTTAATTTTCGACAAACCTACTATTTAAAATTATTCTAAACAATATTATTTAAAATTATTCTAAACAACACCATTATCTACTGATTAAAAGCATTTTATAATCAAAAAACTTCCTTATCAATTCAATTAAAAAGAACCATACTCTAAAAAATTTATGAAGGCAAAAATCATTCAGTATGCTTTAGCTTCCAAATAGCGCCGTTTTTAGTTGCTAATTTTTCCAGACTCCCTTTTAACTCCAGATCATTTAGCTTTTGCTCGCTTTCATTTCTCGGTGTTCCAGACAATTCAGCAAATTCTTTAGCGGTTAAAGAGTGGTACTTAGAAAAAAGTGTTTCCCAATTTTTTCTGTACTCGATTTTTACAGCATTGGGTTTAAGTTTCAAAACTGCCATTTCGTAAAAAGCATAAGGTTTTGATCCGTAAACAAGTTCTTCAGCTCCATCCTGCCCTTCAAAAAACATTGTTGGAAATCCTCTCACACCATAATCCTTCGCCAATTTCAAATCTTCTTCAAACAATATTTTTGCCTGATCTTCATAGTCTGACTTTAACTTCGTTATATCTAAACCTACATTTTCTGCAGCAGTTACCATATGTTCCCATTTGGCAATATTCTTTTTCTGCAAAAAAACCATTTCTCTTACCTCTCTTAAAAATAAAATGGCTTTATCTTTGTCTTGCAATTGAGCTGCTTTGAATGCAATGGAAGGCGGATAAGAAGAATTTAACGGATCTTCAAGCCAAACATCTCCATCAATCGGCATATCATAATGTGCACTTACCTCATCCCAATGGCGTGCTACATCAGATGGTTGGCTTATTCCCCCTGAATTATAGCTCCAATCAGGTAATAAACCACCCATACGATACTCCACTTCTATACTATTGCCATACTCTAATTTCAGTTTCCTTAGCTGTGGCTCTATTCCCCAACATGAAGAGCAAATAGGGTCTGTAAAGTAGATTATTTTAACTGGTTTTACTTCTGATTGAGCTTTACTTACAGACAATCCTTCATCTTTTAAGCCTGGAATTTCACATAAACCTGTTTCCGGATCACACAACAGCGGGTTACTTTTTGTCGTTTCGTTTGCCATAATTTTATTTTTTAAACATTGCCCCTGGTACAGAGACAAACTTGAATTACATATATTAACAATAATGATAACTTTTAAAACATTGTAAAGTTAAAGCAGAAGTAGTTTACAAATGTTATCAGTTTCCTTTTGGAAACTACTTACCAATTGGAAACCAACCTGGGCTTTCTTATTTTTGTATTGCAATACAGCGTTGTAAAAAGCAAAGTCGATGAGGAAAAATCAGATAATAAATAACACTCCGATTTGTAAAGTTCGGATTACCGCAATCAAAGACACTATGGAAATTTTGTCCGGGAAATGGAAATTCCATATCCTGGGGACTTTAATGGAAGGTGGTAAAATGCGTTTTATGGATCTTTTGCGCGAAGTAAATGGTATAGCAGCAAAAATGCTGTCTAAAGAATTGCAGGACATGGAAATGAACCATCTTGTTAGCCGTACTGTCCTTAATACCAAACCTATAACGGTTGAATATGAAGTTACGGAATACGGAAGAACATTGGAGCCAATTATAGATGAAATTGCCAAATGGGGTTCTGCTTACAGAAATGCTCTTTATAATAAGTAACTCTGTTACGCCAGCCACATCAGCTTTGTTACATTAACACAAACGATTGCGCTAAAAAAGCTTTTCCGGCTATGATTTACAATTGATAACTTGTAGATTATGAAGTTTTCACTATTTATTTTAACGCTATTAACTGCTGCAACAGTTAATGCCCAAGATGCCAGTTTGGCTTTACAGAAAAGCCCTAAGTTAAGCACAGAAACTATTGCTTCTCAATGGACAAAAGTACCTGATGGATTAAATGTAAGTTTTGCAACCAGCAACCAACGCTTTGCTAAAGAGCTGCCACCCGTGGTTGCCATCAAAAATAGCTGGTCATTTAGCAGCTGGAAAGGCGAAACTGTGAATACCCAGCTCCTCTTGTGGACAAAAGATGCAGCTCAGGTAAGCCTGGAGCTGTCTGATCTAAAAAGCCCGGAAGGCAACATCATCAAAAAGGAAAACCTTTCAACAGGTTTTATCAAATACGTAATTACTGATGAATTTAGAGATGGCTGTGGCTATAGGAAATCGGCAGATTTTGACTCGTCATATGTTGCTGATCTTATAGATACTAAAACGAAAGTGGTTACCATGACCTCTAACAGTACACAGCCAGTTTGGCTTGCTATAAAAGTTCCGCAACAGGTAAAAGCCGGCACCTACAAGGGTAGTGTGGCTGTTAAAGGAGCCAAAACTCTTGAAATTTCGATCAGGGTAATAGACAAAGTCCTACCTGCACCAAGCCAGTGGGCATATGATTTAGACCTATGGCAGCACCCTGCAGCTATTGCCAGAGTCCACAAGGTACAATTATGGAGCGATCAGCACTTTGCATTAATGAAAGATTATTACAAAATGTTAGCCAATGCCGGACAAAAAACAATTACCACCAGTATTGTAAATGAGCCCTGGGGGCACCAAACTTATGATGACTATCCTAGTTTGATAAAATGGACCAAGAAAAAAAATGGCACATGGACTTATGATTATAGCTTATTTGACAAGTATGTAACCTTTACTATGAGCTGTGGCATTAATCAGCGAATTAACTGTTACAGCATGGTACCATGGAAAATTGCCTTCACTTATTTTGATGAAAGCACCAATAAAGAAGCCGTTTTTACCGAGGCTATTGGCACACCTGGTTATAACCTTTTTTGGAGCACTATGCTGAAAGATTTTACTCGGCACCTAAAACAGAAAAACTGGTTTGCTAAAACCTATATTGCCATGGACGAAAGACCTATGCCAGATATGAAGAGTGTTATAGCACTTTTAAAATCAATTGATAGCGAATGGAAAATAGCTTTAGCCGGAGAGTACCATGAAGAAATTGAAAAAGATGTTTTCAACTACTGTATCGCGTCTAAATGGGAATATCCTGCCGAAGTATTGAAAAATCGCCATGTGGAAGGAAAAATAAGTACCTGGTACACCTGTTGTACAGAACCTTATCCAAATGCCTTTACCTTTTCGTCACCAGCAGAACAGGTTTGGATGGGTTGGTATACGGCCAATAAAAATATGGATGGCTACCTGCGCTGGGCTTATAATAGCTGGACAAAAAGCCCGCTAACCGATAGCCGCTTTACAGCATGGCCTGCAGGAGATACTTATCTGGTTTATCCAGGACCATTTAGCTCTGTACGTTTCGAGAAGATGATTGAGGGGGCACAGGATTTTGAAAAAATAAAATTACTTAGAAAGGAATATACAGCTAAAAACCAAACCGAAAAACTACAGCAATTGGAAAATGCTTTAAAACAGTTTGAGCTGAGTAACCTACCTAAAACAACCGCAGCTGAAACCTTATCAAAAACCAAAGAAATTCTGAATAACTAATTGATTGTATTAGCACATACGATTAAAAAATAGAAAGGGCTGCAACTTTTAGTTTGCAGCCCTTTCTATTTGGACAATTCATTTTACAGATTAGTTTCTAAATTAATCATCAATTTTTAAAGCCCCTGTCTTCAATAATCAGGGCACTATGTGCAGCCAGTTCAATAGAGAATTCGCGTTCATAAACTCCTAATGTTTTCCCCGTCCACTTGTCCTTCAACTCATGGCGACCTTTGCTGAGCTTGATTTTCCGTTTTACAGGCGCATCCCCGGCATTAAAAACAACATGTTCAATACGATCATTAAAATTGATGATACCAACTTCAAACTTTTCATTCTCAAACTTTGCAGACTTGCCTGTAGGTGGAATCATTTTTTTAAGTATTGCCAGTCTTTCATCTGTAATTGTGGTCAAATCATCACCACTCAATAACATTCCGCCCGATGCATACACCGTTGCAGCGTGGTACAAAAATTCATTTTCCGGCAATACAGCTTTCTTAGTTTCAACCGTATTTCCTCCCTGGTCCATAACATCCTCAGCACCGTTATCAGTTAAAAGGATGCAATCAGGATCGTTCCACCATAGTCGGCCGTTTTGCCAGCCTCTAAGTAAGTTTTCTCTTCCAATATCCCTAAATGATTCCCATTTCCTCCAGGTATCCATTGAGCTCCTTGAGCCGTGAATTAAACCCAACGACGCCCAAATAGGATGGTTACAGCCCAATATAAATGCATCACCGGCACCTTTAAGAATAGCCTTCATACCTCTCCGATAAGCTTCTATCCTCGTTGCATTTTTATCATAATGAACGCCTCCATGCATGGCTCCCCAATAATTTGCATCCAATTTAAAATAGGTACATCCCCATTGTTCGCGCATGGTTTTAAAAAGGGTTACAAAATATTCCTGTACCTCCGGATGCGTGCCATCCAAAACATACCATGGGCCTAAACGCCATCCTCCAAAACCAACCTTATCAGATCTTAAAGGCTCTCCATTCTGATCCTTAACAAACCAATCCTTATGTTGCTTAAATAACTCTGATTCCGGGCTGGCAACAAATGGGGCAACCCAGATGGCCGGTTCTAATCCTTTATCCTTTATGTCGTGCAATACTTGCACAACATCACCACCAAAAGCTTTCCCTTTATCCAGCCAGTCTCCCATCCAGGGTTGGTAACCATCATCTATCTGTATATACTTTAACTGCGGAAGGTGTTTAGCAATCCAATTAGTATTATCAGAAACATTTTTTGCTGTAACACCTGGACCGAAACAATACCACGAACACCACCCCATTGGAACAGGATCATGCTTTAGCCTTGGATGATGTTTGGCTATTGCATTGGTCAGTAAATCATATAACTTTTCTCTGTCTTTTCCAGCGCTTGCAATAAACTCTTCCAGATTCCAGGTTTCGCCTGGTTGCAGGCTCAAATTTTCACAATCGAAAGAAATACGCAGACGTTTGCTATCAAAAGAGAATCTTGAAATAAACTTCTCACAAGAAGTGGTAGCTAATAATACGCGCTGTGCATTTTGCAACTCCAAAGTGAGCATGCCATAAACCGTTCGCAAATTTTCTGGTTCTGGTATTTTGTAGTGGCTTCTATCGCTATACGTACCCCAATCTTCAGGCTTAGCAAGTGTACCTCCCATTTGTCCAAGTTTTTGAAAGGCCTCGCCATACAATGGGGTTGTACCAGGCAGCTTATGCTGAAAATCAAATACAATAACTTCTCGAATACGCTGAGGCACGGATGAATTGTTTTTTACCGAAAGTTTGCACAACTCTCCATTCCAAATACGTTGTATGGAAACAGCTGATTTTGCAGCCTCTGAACCATCAGATAAAATTACAGCAGACCGTGCATTTTTTAAGGTCTTTAAAAAACTTACATCAACGCCATCTTTCTTGCTTTGTGCAAAATTTATACCCGGAGTTAACAGCATCAGGGCAAATAGTTTAAATAAAAAATATCTTCTCTTTAACATAATATATATTAAGCAATGTATTCTACCAACCAATTCTATGGCATTAACCTTCTACCCTGAGAGGTATACGGGGCATGTGATTTTCCTATAGATAGCAATATCCAAATCTTGAAACATAGAATTGGTAGAAGCTAAATGTAAACTTAATCCTGGATCAAAACAATAAACAATACCTTCATTTTCATGAACTATTCTATTGAAAATATTAGGATCAATCCCAAAAGTCGTAGAGAATTTGATGGGCAAAAAAAAGGCGACGTCTGGAGCAACGTCGCCTTTAATTAAGAAATAAACATAAGTTTTACCATCCCATGTTTTGAGGAGCCAATTTAGGGTTAATGGTCAACTGATCTGTAGGTAACGGGTACAGATACATTTTATCAGCCCAGGTATAATTGTTAATATTCGTATAATTCCTGATATAACCATCAGCTGTAAGCGGTAAATTATTTACGCCTTGAGCAGCCGGATAAGTAGCCTTATATGCCTGGGTCAGTTTCATTCCTAATATTACATATGGATTATTGAATACAGTTCCAGCTTTCCAGCGCAAAATGTCATTCCATCTGAAACCATCGCCAGCCAATTCTATCCTTCTTTCCCTACGGATTTCCTGAAGTTCAAGACTTACTGATGGATAAACTGTATTTGCATCAGGGACAAGTTCAGTTAATACCATATTTGGCATTCCCGCCCTGATTCGGAGTAATTTGATAGACTTGTCAATAACAGCCTGATCTAATTGACCCAGTTCTGCCTTGGCTTCTGCATAATTCAACAATACTTCGGCATAACGGAAGATAAACCTGTCAATGATATCCTGGTTAGCATTCCAAATTGCCGGGTCAGAAGACCTGCCTTTTATGATCTGATATCCGGTTGAGGTAGCAGAAGTATTAATATTAGGACGATCAAGCACAACCTTACTGCCATCAGGGTTTTGTGTAAGTATATAACCCGGAATTGCTATAGTTTGCGCATACCTTGGATCGCGGTTCTTAACTTCATCTTCAGGAGTATTATCTCCAGCATACAATGAGGACGATGAAATGGGTTTTCCATCAGTACAAAGGTAAGAACGTACAAAGTCTTTGCTGAATCCTGTATTAGCCTCCCCTATTTGACGCGTATAGTTTGTAGTAGAGATATTGACCAGGTATATTCTGGACATAATCGATTCTTTGTTGTTTGTCAGGTCATTCTGCAGGAACAGATTTTTATAATCTGCTTGCGGATTACCAGTATTGTAAATAGCATATTTAGTGGAGTTCATGATTTCTTCAGAAGCACCTGCAGCCTCTTGCAGAAACTTGGTTTCATCTCCCAGATTATGATACTTTCTGAATGTACCCTCCCATAAGCAAATGCGGGATTTTAATGCAAGCGCTGCATATTTATGCACCCGGTTCTCAGATGTTGGATCACCTAAGTTGGCTATTGCGTAATTCAAATCCTCAAGCACAAAATCCATTACTTCCTTATGTGGGTTTCGGCCATTGAATAATTCAGGAGAATTTTCATTCAGGTCAGTCTTATAAATAGGTACATTTCCAAAGCGAATCACTTTCTGCCAGTAATAAAGCGCTCTAAAGAACCTTACTTCAGCATTATATTTGTTCTTAATCGCATCACTTAATGAAGGGTTTATATTCCGTGTCAAAAAGAAATTGCAGCCACGTATGCCAGACCAATCACCAATTGCCCACCCGCCACCTGAGGCTGGAATAGTTGCTGTACCTGCCAGGAATGTCGAAATGCCCTTTGGCACAAGGTTATCAGACATACCATCATTGTTTGAAAATTCTACTGGCAAAATCCCATAGAACTGGTTTGCATACAATTTAAGATCAGTCTCACTCTGAAAATAAGTTACTTCCGTGAATCTGTCTTGTGGAAAACGATCCAGAAAATTCTCCCGTTTACACGAGGCTGTCAAAACCATGACAATGAACAGCACTCCTGCAATATTCTTTATATTATATTTTTTCATTATAATCATCTTATTTAGGTTAAAACTTCACTTGAACACCTGCTGAGAATCCTCTGTTGATTGGATAATCACCATTGCGGTCAAATTCCTCCGGATCAAAATTCTTATATAACTTGGTAGATTCCAACAAGTTCTGACCGGTAACATAAACCCTAAGGTGTCTTAATTTTACTTTATTGAGAAGTGACTGAGGTAATGTATAGCCAAGAGTCAGTTGTTTTAAGCGAATGTAGGCTGCACTCTGAAGATACCTGGTTTGCGTCTGAAAGTTACCACCACCCCCAAACCTTAGGCGAGGGAAATAGGCATTCGTATTTTCAGGTGTCCAATAATTACCCACCAATGCTTCTGAGGGTACATTCCATTCACTCAGGTATCCCCAGAAAAAGTTACCACCAAGCATCATGTCGCGTTTACCGGTACCTTGCCAAAACATATTAAAATCGAAGCTTTTGTAATTAAACCCAGCGTTTAAATTGTACTGATAACGAGGTGTGCTGTTACCGATAATCTTCAGGTCACCCGGATTCGACAAAGTATTATTACCCCAGTCAATTTTACCATCACCATTCACATCCCTGTATTTAACATCTCCGGCAAGCCATTGGCCACCCCATATTTGCGACTGTTTTGCAGCAGCAGCTTCTGTATCCGATTGAAATAGTCCATCGGTAGTATAACCCCAGATTTCTCCTATAGACTTACCAACATAGTAGTTACTGCTCCCAATGTCTCCTATGGTGTTCAAGTCGAACTTTGTAATTTTCGAGGTATAGTCAGACAAACCTGCGGTAACATTGTACGAGAAGTCATTACCAATCTGATCTGCCCATGTTAAACTCAGTTCGAAACCTTTGGTTTTCAAATCAGCAGCATTTCGGGTTGGTACTGCAACACCAAGAACAGCCGGAGCAGGGAATCCTGCTACCAGCATACCTTTAGTTTCACGTCTAAAAAGATCAAAGTACCCGGTAAGTTTATTGTTAAGGAAAGCAAAATCAACTCCATAATTAAGTGTAGTTACTTTCTCCCATGTAAAATCACGGCTTACCAATGGCGGGGCGCCTATCTGCGGCTGCTGCTCCGACCCAAACACATAAGAACCTATGCCATAAGGCATTGTAGCAATATAAGGGTAGTTAGTCGTAGTTGCCTGATTCCCAATAGTTCCGTATGACACCCTGAATTTCAATTCATTTATGGCATCTTTTAATGGCTTAAAGAATTCTTCATTGGAAATTCTCCATCCTGCAGATCCGGTTGGTTGAAATGTATAGCGTTTCCCGCGGCCAAAACGTGAGGTACCATCATACCTTCCATTCAATTCAAGCATATACTTTTCATCAAAAATGTAGTTCAATCTGCCGAAAGTACCTGTAACGGCCCATTCCTGGATACCAGCCCCTACATTTGGTTTTGGATCATTATTCAGGCTCAACACAGGCATATCCTGATTTAACAGGTTACGTACGCTAGCATTAAATGATTTGTTTTGCTTTAGCTCCTGATTATATCCAATCATAAGCTTCAGGTAATGTTTTTCGGCAAAAGTATTTTCATACTGTGAGTAAACATTTAAAACACTGTAAACATCGTTGGAATTTGATTCGGATACCCTCGGTGTAGCTGTCCATGGATATGCACCAAGGAGAATCCCATTTGCCCCATACTCCAGATATCGCTTGGTATTGCTTGTATTATTATAGGTATACGTATTCCAGGTATAATCCCCAAAAACCTTAATATTCTTTACAGGTCGGATTTCAAATGCTCCGGTTAGCCACAGGTCATTTTCGTAACTAAAAGAGCGTCCGTTATTTTGCAATAAAGCAAGGTTATTGGTAAAGCTTTGCTGCCCTGAAAAATTCCCATCCGGATGACGTATAGGCATAATTGGTCGTAAGTCACCCGAGAGCCTTTCGAAACTTCCTATATCACCTCCCGCAGGGCTGTTGTCGCTTTTTCTGTTGTAAGCAATTTTACCATTAACGGTAAGCCAGGAATTTAAATCAGACTTCAGGTCAATATTAAGGTTATATCTTTTGAAGTCTTGGTTTGCGGCTTTTAATATTCCTTTCTGATCAAAGTAACCAAATGAACCGCGATAAGTTAACTTGTCGCTTCCACCTGATAACGACATATTGTGCTGCATTTGTGGAGCAGTGCTATGATAGAGTGCAGATACCCAATCAGTATTACCTACATACCGATAAGTACGGTCTGTCGGATTCCGGATATAAACTGCATTTTCAGGAATTGGGTTTGCTACATAATCCATTGCTTTTTGCAGATCAAGATCTGTAAAAGGTTCAGATGCAGTGTTACCCCCCGTTGCAGCACCAGTTGCATTTGCTTCCTGGTGTGAGCGGATATAATCCAACGAGTTCATGGTACGAGGTAAGCGAGTTGCCTTGGTCAAGGTGTAATCAAACGAGTAATCAAATTGAGGTGCGGTATTCTTTTTGCCCTTTTTGGTAGTAATCAACACTACACCAAATGCAGCTCTCACACCATATATTGAAGTAGATGATGCATCTTTCAATACTGTAACGCTTTCCACATCGCTGGGGTTGATTTGGTTTGGATCCATTTGTACATTATCTACCAAAACGAGAGGGCTACCGCCGTTAATTGAGGTAGTTCCCCTTATGTTAAATGATGCTCCGGTACCCGGCCGGCCATTACCCACCGATATATTAAGATTTGGTATCATACCTTGAAGGCCCTGTCCCAAATTGGTAATAGGGCGACTTTCAAGTCTCTTGGCATCTATTGTGGCTACTGCTCCGGTAAGATTAACCTTTTTCTGGGTACCATAACCTACTACCACCACTTCATTAAGTCCGCTTGTATTCGAAATCAGTTTTATAACTATATCAGTGCCTGACCCTGCTTTAATTTCCTGAGTGATAAATCCAACATAAGAAATCACAAGAATAGCATTGCTTTTTAGTCCCCTAAGTGCAAACTTACCTTCTGCATCACTCAACACAACCTGCTCCTCTCCCTTCACCTTAATGGTTGCACCAGATATAATACTTCCATTTTCATCAACAATTTTCCCGGTAATATCAATTACAGACATCAACTCGGAGGTCCGAAATCGAACAGACAATTGTTTCTCTTTCACAATAATTGAATTACTCTTAATAGCATAGCTAAGGTTCTGGTTTTCAAATACCTTATCTAATACTGTTAAAAATTCTTCCTCATTTGTTTCAATACTTACCAGTTTTGCATTTTTCAGCATAGTTTCAGTAACCAGAAAATCGTATCCGGTTTGTTTTCTGATTTTTTCAAAAATCCTGGTGAGTGGCGCATTTCTCTCAGACAAAGAGATCTTTTGCGCAAAAGACCTTGCGCTCAAATGCAAGGTCGCTGTAATGATTAATAAAGTGGTTAGTTTCACAACCAATAATAGTCTTTTTATGCCTCTTGGCAGAGCGCATAGGTTTAGCTTACAAATTTTGTACATTTGTTTAGTTTGGTTTAAACGTAGGCCGTTCATTGTCGAGACGTCCGGCTATACGCAGTATAGATTAATTGATAAATTATTCAGATATTCCAAACGAGGGCCAGGATTTCGATTAGCGTCGATCCTGGCTTTTTTTGGATATAGGCATGTAGTATTACTTCATCACCATAACCCTCCTTCCTTCAATTTTAAAGTGAACAGCATTTGTTGTCTCCAGCATCTCAAGGATCTCATTAATATTTTTGGTTCTGGAGCTAGTTCCATTAAATTTTTCAGTAGTTATCTCTCCTTTAAATTCCACACTCACATCATACCATCTGGCTACTTTTTTCATAATACTTTCGATATCTTCTTTATAGAACCTGAAATACCCGTTTTTCCAGGCTACTACCTCTTCTGTATCCACCAAACGAACAGCTATATCTTTTTTATTTCCAAAAACTATTGCCTGTTCTCCAGGTTTTAATTGCAATGTGTACTTTGGAACAGAAACAATTACACTTCCTTCAAGTAAGGTAGTTTTTATACCCGCCTCATCCTTGTAAGAATTTACGTTAAAATGTGTACCCAACACTTTTATCCTCTGTCCTGAGCTTTCTACTATAAACGGTCTGTTTTTATCTTTTGCCACTTCGAAATATCCCTCACCCTCAAGTTTTACAATTCTTTGCGATTCATTTCTATAGCTTGATAAAAATTCCAATTTAGTATCCGAATTCAGCCATACCTTGGTGCCCTCCTGCAAAACAATCTGGTATGTTCCGCCACGTGGTGTAGTCACTGCAATATTTCTTACAGAATCTTTATTATTTATCATAGTTAAAGAAGTACCATCATTATATGTTACTTCATTTCCTATAATTACGCCTTTCTTGGCTTCACTAAGTTGCACTGATCTGCCGTTAATACTCAATGTTGCTGTATTTTTTCCGGGAGTAATTTTATTGATGCGATTTGCTGTTGCCGGATATTTACCCGAATTATAATGATAAGATGTGTACAACCATATGCTCAGCGTTATTGCAGCTACTGCAGCAGCTATACCAACGTAACGCAATCTTGGTTTAATAACTTTAGCTTCTGGCCTGGTTTCAGCATTAACGGCTAGCCACATCAGATTTTGAGCAGTTCTCAATTCTTCTTCACTAAATTTTTGCTTATCAGTTTCGTTCCAGTTCAGGTAGGCAAATTCAAGCCATGCAATTTCTTCTTCATTGCATTTACCCTGCATATACTTTTCTAATAATACCCTAAACTGTTCTTCTTGCATTACGTTATTCGCTATGTACCAGTAATACAATTCAGGAACAACAATTAGGGATATGAATTGAAAAAAAGTTCAGGAAAATTTTCAGAAAAAAATCAAGAAAATGATTTACAGGCAATTATCCATAATACAAGCAATAATTAAAATCAAGCCAATTCTTGTTTTTAGTTGTTTCATTGCCTTTTTCATTTGATCGGCAGCTGTCAGTTCACTTATACCCAGCCTTAACCCAACTTCCTTATTAGATAGATTTTCATTTCTTCTCAATTCAAAAACCTGTCGCATTCTTGGTGGCAGCGCGTCAATTTCGGCCTGTATCATTTGCTTCAAACTGTTTTGACCTGATCAGGTAATCTGTTGTAGCACTATTCTCCTCATTAATTTTGCAGAATGTTTCTGCATAACCTGTTACTACCTTCTGGTGTTTAATGAAATTAAAAATCTGATTACGGACAACAGTGTACAGATATCCCGGAAGGTTATTACCCACCTCAAGCTCCTCACGTCTATCCCATAGTCGCGTAAACATTTCCTGAACAATATCTCTGGCATCCGAGGGACTACGCAACTTATTACAAGCATGCGAATACATCAGGCTATTGTACCGATTAAATATTTCGGTAAAAGCATTATGGCTACCCTGCTTCAATAAAACGGTCAGTTCGCGATCCGAACATTTAAAATATTTGGTCATGAGCTTTTAAATTCCCTCTCCGCTAAATTAGAATTATTTTCACAATATATACAGGATCATCCCAAAAGTTGTAGAGAATTTGATGGGCAAAAAAAAGACGACGTCTGGAGCAACGTCGCCTTTAATTAAGAAATAAATTTCTTGTACCCTGGAAGGGATTCGAACCCCTGACCCACGGTTTAGAAAACCGTTGCTCTATCCAACTGAGCTACCAAGGCCTTTCCCCTTAAGGAGCGC
>Ga0157371_10003518_pt1 | contig 14145 bp, 7 predicted proteins | sample C45metaG_FD_113462 | JGI IMG/M metagenome (GOLD analysis project Ga0157371, IMG submission 113462) | Corn rhizosphere microbial communities from Kellogg Biological Station, Michigan, USA - C4-5 metaG | ecosystem: Host-associated > Plants > Roots > Rhizosphere > Soil | place: USA: Michigan...
TCAGCAGCTAAAGCTTTTTTATATTTTTCAATCCTGGCTTTTACTCCTTCTATTTGTTTGTCTGTCATAATTGATAAGGTGTACAAGGCAGCGACATTCAAATATAGGCTGCCTAAGGCGCCTCCAAAAAAAACATCCATTGTGGTCCTGGCACCACGAAATATTTCTCTCTCAAATTCATGCACACCTGTTTCATACAATCTCCAAAAAATGGTTTTCCCCATTTTCTTTGTTACAAATAGCTTAACCACCATTTTTCCCTGTGATGGGTTTTATAATGATCATACCACTTACACAAAGGAAAGAGGGCTATCACCACGGCGGCCCAAACGATATAAACTACCAAAAGGCTGTAACCATCCTTTTCAGCCAAAAAATAAAAAGGCAAATCGCCATTGATAGTGGTTGCTTCCGCTAAGGAGTGTCCTTTGATGAAAACAAAAACAGCAGAGGCTATATGAATCAGATAAAGATGAGCTACATAATAAAAAAACGGAACCCTTCCATAAATTTTTATTGCTGCGGTAAAACCATTTTTTATTTTTTCAAAAAATAACAACAACAGAAAAGCCGGCCCGATGGTCATGCACATATACAATAAGGATGGAGGATATTTTTGCACGTTAATAAATGACAGAAATGTAAATAAGCCATTCTTTTGAATATGCCACTGCTGAGGATTTCCGTACCCGTTTGTAAAACGAAGTGCAATAAATAAAACAATTAAACCGATACCAACACGGTTTAATGTTTTTCTCCTTTGCCCGACAGTAAATTTTTGCGAAAAGAATACGCCGGAGCAATACCCCATCATCATCAACCCAACCCAGGGCACGAATGGATAAAGGATCAGTAAAACATGAGACTGACTGATCGGGTAAGCCGCAAAAAAACCATGATGCAAGAGATCCCACCAGAAACCGGCTTTAAACCCCGGGGCTGATTCCGGAATATCCAACAGGTTGTGTCCAAACACAATGATCAACCCGGTGATCAAAATAACGTTGAGGGGCAAACGGATCAGCAGGCCAAGTAAAACCATACTGATGCCGATAGCCCATATCACCTGGAATACGATGATATTATAATGGGGATTAAATGTCCATGCGAATGAGATTACAACGATCTCTATAAATATTAGCCAAAGCCCCCGTTTTATCAAAAAAGATTGCAGCACTTTTTTTGTTTTGCGCAAACTTTGTAAATAGATGGATGTACCGGAAAGAAATACAAATACCGGTGCACAAAAATGCGTGATCCACCTTGTAAAAAATAAGAGCGGAGTGGTAGTAGCCAGGTCAAGAGGGTCTCCGGACTGATGGAAATAATCTCTGACATGGTCAAGCGCCATGATAACCATGACGATGCCTCTAAGCACATCAATGGATTCTATCCTCGCTGATTTTGCAGGTACTATGAGTTGCATAAAGTCTCTTTTTTTGAGATGATGTACTTTATTTTATTTGCATTCCATAAATGATACGATGGTATTGAGGAAGGATATTGACCTATCAAAGCTAACGTTAAATATTCTGATATCAACGTGGTGGTGATAAAAGGTGATAAGGCCTCAAAGGCCGCTTACCACCTACCGTATCCGTATTGCCGGAGTGGGGATTTTTAGCACAAAGGTTCAATCGAAGAACGAATATTGAATCTTACAGAAATATCCTCTCAAAGCCGTTCTGCCCTCTTTTGGTAACCCTTGTTAGCGGTTTGTCATTTTTTCTGATGCCGGTTCATAATAAAGAACGACTGCACCACCGCTAAACGTTTTGGTCTTTAGGAGTTTAAGTGTGATTTTTTCGCTGATGTTTTTAAATAACGGCAAGCCGATTCCGGCGATAACAGGGTGAACACAAAGTTGATACTCGTCTATTAAATTAAGTTTCGTCAAAGCTACTATCAGGCTTGGACTGCCCACAAAAACGTCTTTACTCCCGCCATTTCGGGATTGTTTAAGTTCCAAAACTTCTTTCTCAAGGTCCTGAGTTGCTAATTTCGCACTTTTCCAATCTACATTTTTCAGTGTTCGGGAAAAAACAATCTTCGGTGTGCGATCTATTGCGACTGCAAAGTCGTCCATTGCTTTGTCGCCTGTGGGATTTTCAAGAACGGTTCGCCAATATTCCATAAGCTGGTAGGTTATCCTGCCATATAAAATGGTATCAGCGCTTCTCAACAGGTCAGCGTAATGTTGATGTATTTCTTCGTCCGGGATACCTGAGGTATGGTCACAAAACCCGTCAATCGTCATATTGATTGCTGCAATTACTTTTTTCATATTTCCCTTTTTTGTGTCATTGACTTTCATCGGTCGTCCTGACCGCTAACACACAAATATATATTTTTTAAATGCCGGCCCATGAGTATTTAATTTGGAATAAGCCTGCCTCCGAGCCATGGATTTCATATCTCACTATCACCTTTACGACAGTATCCGCAGTTAAAAACTGCAGATAGCAGTAGTATAGCAGATAAAAACCGGTGCATTTATAAAATAATTTGTTGTGAAAGACCAGTTCAGCATTCCGCTGGCGTTGACAGCATATAATTTTTGATCCCCGCCTCCAAAGTTAATAATACCATCTTTTATGGTAAGATCGATCAACACCCGATGACCTGCTTATTAATTTCCAATTGAGTTTTCCGGTGGCTGCATCGATGGCAGAAAGTGAACTGTAGTCACATGAAGGCGTGGGTCATTCTGTTCGTCTTCTTCCAAAATCCAAAACCAATTTATTCCCAACAGGATTTATTCTAAAAACAACGCTATCAGAAGGTTCAGAGAAGTTTCCTATAGTTGCATAAATGGTATATTTCATTCCCTCGAATTCACAATCAATCCGGTTGGCACTGATTTTATTAAAAGGCAATTTTGCTCCGGAGGCTGTTGATAAATCTAAAAACCAATTGAGTGGCTTTCCTGCCATAACCATTTCTACTTTTTGCTCATCAATATGCATTTGCAAAGTATTTCCGCTTTTCAATGGCCATGAAATATCCAACCTTCCGGAGACCTGGCTTTGAATAACAGGATCATCCCCATTTAATAATATTTCTTTGCCATTCACGATCGTTTTGAATCTTAAACCAGCAAGCTTTTCAGCGGAACCCCAGAGATGACCATCCACAAACGGAAGGGCAAAAAAAGAACATTGACGGGAAGTAGATTTCCTGGTTAAATAATCAGAAGCAAAATCTTCGTCAAACAAATGAATATCACGAAAGCGTAAAGAACCATTTTCCCACAATAAATTCAACCGGTAAAAGCGGCTGTCAAACCACACAGTTTTAAGGTTGCTGCCATCAATATCGTGATTTACAGTAACGGAAGTAGCAGGAGTAACTTTAAAATTTTCACGAAACCATTTGCCGGATTCTGCCAGTGTTTCCACTTTAATTTTATGTTCATCTCTCAATCCTGCAAGCAAAGACAACTGAACTTCAAATCCTTTAGACATTGCGTCCCAGGTGAAAGAGTTTTCCTGTCCGGCCTGAACGTAGGCGTACTCCATACATTCGCCTTCCACAAACTGTTTAAAATACCAGTGAACCCATACTGAATCACCGCCACCAAATTTATACACAGGCTCCAGTGTAACGACCCCCTGGCGGTTTGTTCCGATTCCTTCATCATATTGCCTGACAGGATCACTTCCCAGCATTCTAAAAATTGGGACAGGTATCTGGTTTTTTGCATTTTGAGAAGGCATGTAAGCATTCTTTAAACTCGCATAGTACGCCTGGTTCCAATAACCGCCCCACAAGGTATATCCATCGGTGCCAATCTGGTCTTTGCAATTGCACGAAGCCACAATTCCATATTTTTTATACAGATAATTCAAAGTATGCGCATCAATAAACCACGAACCAACAGATTTAGGATAATAACCAAAAATCTTTTTAAAATCTCTCATATACACATCGACCAGTTTCTCACGCTCCTGCGGTGTATATCCGGTAGCGAAATCCACATCAGCACGGGGATCCCAGGGAGAATCGCCACGCCATTTCAAACCAGCATTTTCAACAAGCGGTTGAGGAATTTCAAACCAGCCTCCTATTTCAAATTTATCGGATGGTAATGCTTTCAGAAGCTTCTGATAACGCGGGTCGAGCAAAGCATCATATTGTAATAAAAAAGTGCCACCGAGGTTATACTTCTTCATCATATCCACTTGCTTAACGACAGTTTGATAAAGTACTTCTTCGGTAATGTTAGAATCGCGTGGTTCCAGTAAACGAATAAAATTGATAATATTTACAATCCGGGGATGCGCATTGTTTTTTTGTAATTCCCTGTAATACCTATCTGCTCTTTTAAAGGAATACAGCAAAGCTGCGCCTGCTAAAATGAATACCATAAATGCAATCCATCTTCTATTCATTGCCCATTTTACGTTTTAAAGACTTGTTGAAAGTTTGGAAAACAAGGTAGGCCATTTTGACTAATTAGCTAGTTTTAGCAGACTTGATTTTGTTGATATAAAGTCTATGTTTCTGAAATAAAAAATCCGTTTACACTCTTCCATCACAGCGCTTTTTTAAAACCTTCCCATTTGATCACCCAGGAGCCGTCTTTTGGCCACCCGGCCTCACGTATGTTTTTGTCGCCATCCCAGCCCGCAGTCATCATGGCTACAGCATACAAAAGACCGCCATTCGAGGGAATATAAGGATAAGGGTTGCCGCCACCAACGAGCCCATGCTCGTCAAAGGCAAACCGCGGCGAAGGATATAAAAGCATATTAACCGCCTGATCAGGATGTCCCAGTCTTGCCGCATCCATGGCGACCATTGGAAAATCCCATCCCCATACGCGGTTAAAATCCCATACCTTTTCAACCTTTGCAAGGGTTTTTTGCATAATAATAGTATCTACACCATCACCTGGCAACATTCCAAAAATGCCCGTCATAGCCGGATGCTCATAATTATATTTTGTCCACATACTATCAATGTTCTCCCATTGAACATACAAACTGTCCTGAATAGGCAGGGGCGCCAGTTTCTTCAATATTGTATTCCACTTGGCGTTTGGCGTCAGTTTAAGTCTCTTGCGCCATTGCTGAGCCGCTTGCAAACCAAATCTCCAATAAGACAGCTCGAATGCGGAATTCTGTGTAGTTAGCGGATGATTGTTTTCGGGAACTGTTTTGATTGGCGGCCCCAAAACATATTCATTCCTGCTTGTATCGAAAAAAGCATAAGAAGCTAAAAAGTCAGCGGTTTGTTCAATAATCTGATCCCATTTTTTTAGGACTTTCAAAGTTGGATGTGCACGGTAATCCAGCTCAGCAAAAAAGATGGGATGTGGTTGCTGCCAGATCAGAAAGGCATGCGTAACATCCGGCCATTCCCTGCCATCGGGGCCGGTACATTTAGGCCATCTGGCTCCTGAATAACCCTGTAACTTGGCTCTTTTTACAGATTGGCCTAAATTATCAGAATAAACGTGAAGGCTTTTGTTTAGCATTGGCCAGCGATCCCATAAGGCATAATGCGCGGCGTGCCACCAGTACATTTCATAATGAAACCTGCCATACCAACTGTTATTCACTAATCCTGTTTCCTGCGGGGGATAATTTCCGGCAGCATTAATTGCCATCACATATTCTGACAATACAATTCTTCTTTCCAGTTCAAACCATCGCTGATCTTTACTTTCTGAAAGATCTATTGCAGCCCCGCTTTTCCAGAAAGATGGCCAGTAAGTACTGCTATTTTTCCTTATTTTAGAAAAGGTGGGTAATTGATAGTTGATTTTGGAGGGGGAGAAGGCAAATACATATTCAACAGATTGGGCATTGCTGCCGGGAGAAAAAATATAACGATGCTCCTTCTGCTTTTCTATTTTACCATTTCCTGTCCATTTGCAGGATACCTGGTAAAAGGTCGTGTCCAGTTGCCGGTTAAATAGTACCGTGTTTTTGTCCCTCACAATTAATTGTGTGCGGTGTAATGACGGGCTATTATAGTCAGATCCATTACTGAAATATTTTAAGCTAGCATAAGGAAATTCAATAAAAATACTTAGCCGCCCCGTTTTTATTAAAGGAGATTCAATTTTAAAGCCTACTATATCGTGCCCGGAATAACCAATAGTGGTAACTTTTACCGGCACTCCCCCTAAAGTAAAGCTACTTTCTGAAATACCAGTCCAAAGGTCAAAATATTGAACCGTATTTTGCAGGTCATTTATTTTCGCATTGCTTCCGTCCTTCTTTTTCAATAACATGCCAATTCTTCCAAGGTTAAACCTGTGCGGATTGCTTGCCAGCCATTGAGTTAATGCAGGCTGCTTTGGATTTGGCAGGTCATACTCTATCATCCGGCCATGGGTTTCGACGCCTGTCTGTTTAAAATCAGATGGTTTTGTCCCGTTTGGCGGTTTTGTGCTATGCCAGCTCCAGTCAGACATGGTGGTAAACTGATCATTAAAAGTTTGCATTCCGGTGATATCAAACCCATACGCAAAATGTCCGTTTCCTACCTGTGTAGGGCCATTGGAATGAGGATCTTTCAGTACCAGATTGTGACGGCTGACTACTGCTTTCCGGTCAATTGTCCCGCGCGGCACTTCCTGGGCATGTACAACCGGATTAACGAACAGCATTAACAAAAGGAGGCAGCTAAGAAAAAGGCGCTTTACCCGACGAACATGTACATTCATACAGAAATATATTTTAATGACGGTAGTAAACGTGAATTCGAAATAATAATATCAATTACATTGTCTGGCGATTCATACCATCCCTTCGGGGATTTTTACTCTGCAACTATTTGTTTGTATAATAATTTCAGCCTTTCTCGAAAGGAGTCCATTTGACAGGCTTCGAAAAGTATAATGAAAACCCCGAAGGAGTGATATTTTTTCTTAAACCGCACTCATGTTAGTAATAAATACAGCCGCATTAATTTTTTCATTAAAAGGACATTTACGCTAAAATTATGTTTTCATCTTTGAATTCCGCACTATTAATAACCGGGATTTTGAGTAAGAGAACCATTGCTCTTATCAATTTCAGAACGCGGTATTGGCACCAGATAATGTTGCTCTAAAAACGATCTTTTCTCAAGTGTTTGTATCTGGTACACCTTGCTTCCGTCTGCCTGTTTAGTGATATGCATCCGGAGTAGGGGGATATTTTCAGTAAAATCTGCTATTTTCCAACGACGCACATCAAAGAAACGAAGCCCTTCAAAGGCAAACTCAACCCTGCGTTCATTTTGAATTCTTGCCCGTAATGCTTCACCGGCATCAGTTACCGGCGGCATATTAACACTTGGACGCGCCCGGACCATGTTGATATATTGACGGGCAACATCTTCATGTCCCAATTCAAATTCGGCTTCAGCATAATTAAGAAGGACCTCAGCATAACGGAAAAATATCCAGGGATTAGTCGGTTTTACTGTTGACCCGGAAGGCGGAATACTTTCAACGACACCTTTCTTATAGGCATAAGAAGTTAAGGAAGCATTCCATGGCTGGATGCTACTTCCGGGAGAGTCTAATCCTCCGTCAAAAGTCTCAGTTACGCGTCCCTGCCACAATGAGCCGTCGTGTAATATCGACGCGTCCAACCTGGGATCACGGCCGCTATAAGGATTGTTAGGATCATAACCTGATCCGGGATTCAGCACAAGGCTGCCATCCGGTTGCTCCACATAGGGCAGTTTACCTGTGGCTGCCATTTCATAAGCGTTCACCTGGTTTTGGGAAGGATTTTGAGAAGTCCATCCATTAGAGCCATTACGGCCTTCCTCAAGGGAAAAATTTGTAGAGTTTGACTGGGTAAAATAGCGCGCGAAAATAATCTCGTTATTATCTGTCAGAAATGTTCCCTGGTAATCAGGATTTAATGAATAGCCTGCGTTTAGCAATGCTGCCGATGCATCAGCCGCAGCCTGCCATTTAGTGTTATCATGATTTGGATTATTCAACAAGCTCGCATCATAAAGAAGCACACGTGCTTTAAGTGCAAGACAGGCATTAGCAGAAGCTCTCCCTTTCCCGCTTGCAGGCTGATTGGCAGGCAACTGCGCTGCTGCTGAATCCAACTCTGTATCAATAAACTTAACACAGTCATCATATGAGGAGCGCGTAACCTGAAAATGATCATGAAGGCCAAAAACTTTGGTAATGATAGGGACACCACCATAGCGCCAAATCAGATTGGCATAGATATAGGCTCTCAGAAATCTCATTTCAGCTGTGGCACCTGCTTTAAAAGTTGCATCAACCGGGGCAGATTCTATCTTTGAGAAGAAAACATTGATGTTATAGATATAGCTGTAGGCAAAGTCCCAATAATTTATTTTTGTGGAAAAGTCCGTTACATTGTCCTGAGTCAATTGACCGGTTTGTACCATGTAAAGGTTTCCATATTGATGAATATTGAAGGCTTCATCATCTGCAGCCGCCAGAAGCTCGTTCTGATATCCATGCAACAGGACGTTGTATTGTGCATTAACATAAAGTTGAACAAGATTCTGATTGCTCCATGTATTGGCATCAGATATTGTATCCAGCGGCGTTAATTCAAGTTTATTACAGGACATTGCGATAAAAACAATGAGTAATAAGTAGATAAGTTTTTTCATGTCTTTACTATTAAAAAAGATTACATTAATTAAAAGGTTACGTTAACTCCAAAACTGATTACACGTTGTGGTGGATAATACCAGTAATCTGTAGTTTCCGGATCAAATCCCAGAGCTTTCATATGATCATAGATAAGGAATAAATTACTGGCGCTTACTGAAAGCCGTAAGCTTTGCATCCCGATCCTTTTGAGGTTATTTTGAGGTAGATTATAACCCAGAGACACATTCTTAACTCTTAAGAAACCTGCATTGATCAGCCATTGGGTAGAATTTATAGTATTGTTATTCATCACTTCATAACTTGCCCTTGGCATGGTTGCGTTGGTGTTTGCAGGTGTCCAGCGGCCGTTGGCTCTCCAATTTAAAAAGTTACCTAACGAGTAGCTCATTACGGGGAAATAGCCGCCAAAAAACTGTTTGGCATCTGCTTGTCCCTGCAATAGTATGGACAGATCAAACCCTTTGTATCTAAAGCTGGAATTAAATCCAAAAGTCATTTGCGGAATATTTGTTTGATCTACAAGGATTTGATCGCGGGAGTCAATAGTTCCGTCATGATTTATATCTGCATATTTAATATCACCCGGTACGGTTCCCGGAAGGTGAGGAAGGGAATTAATATCAGTGGTATCTTTGAATATTCCAATGGCATTATAATATAAGCCCGAGCCTATTGGATGACCTTTCGCCAGTTGATATTTCTCTAATCCCGGTTGTGCGTTGCCATAAATAACCTTATTCCTTGAAAAAGCAAGATTTGCTGAAAAGTTGTATTGAAACTTATGTTGGTTGTTGGTATGAGTAAGGATCAATTCAAATCCTTTATTGTCAACAATTCCGATGTTTTCATCCGGCAATGTTAATCCGGTATAACCCGGAACAACTGAAGCTGCAGTTGTTAAAATATCAGATCTCCTGGTTTGAAAATAATCGAAAGTAACCCCCAGAAGGCCGTTCCATAACGTAGCATCTAACCCAACATTCCCTGTTTTTGCAGTCTCCCAGGTAATATTGGGATTGGGAACACCGGTTTGCACCAAACCGATAACGTTGCTACCTCCTATTACATAGTTATTCCCATATCCATAAGTAGTTAAATACTGAAAAGCACTCACCAGATCATTACCCATGATGCCATAAGACGCACGAAGCTTTAGCTCATTTATAAACGTATATTTCTTCATAAACTCCTCTTCTGATAATCGCCAGCCTGCAGATGCACTTGGAAAATAACCCCACCGTTTATTTGCTGGAAAATTTGGAGATCCGTCACGCCTCATTGTAAATTCAGCCAGGTATTTTCCGGCATAATCATAGTTAATCCTTCCGAATTCGCTCTGTCTTGCAGTTTGTGAAGCAGAGCCGTTGTTAGACTGTTGGGTTGGATCGCTGCTGCCGGCGAATATTTGTGGCAGTACTGTTGATGGAAAATTACTTCTGTACGCTTCCACAAAATTGCCGTATGTTGAAGTCTGTTCATAACCTAATAATGCTTTTATATTATGCAGCCCAAATTTTCCATCGTATTGGATTTTGGTGGTTAAATAAAGCAAAGAGCCAAGTGATATATTATCGTCCAATGTCGCCTCATCAGTTCCCACCCCTGACCGGCCCTGTATTAATTCACCGGTCGAAGGATCTTTGTAATAGACATAATCCGGTTTGAGGAATGTTTTTACAAAGACACTGTTTGGGTCATAACTACCACTACCTTCTACGGATAAACCTTTTACCCAGGGCAACTGCCAGTTTATATAGCCTGTGCTTTGAAATGTATTTACTTTTTGAGTTTGATATCCGGCATTATCGTTCACCCAGTTGAGTATATTTTCACTTCCTCTAAGCGGTTGAGGATCCTTTGTGCCCGGCCAGTATGGCTGCCAGTTAGGCTGATAAAGAAAAATATGACTGTTCAGTTCATTTGCGCTACGGTAAGGCGCATCTGTAGTGGGAAAATGGTTATTATCTACCCTGCCGGCCAGATTCACTCCCACCTTCAGGCTTTTCGTTACCTGTACATCAATATTTGCCCTCAGGTTATATTGTTTTATGTTTTCAGTACCGAAGTTATATTGCCCGTCCTGGTATACCTGTCCGAACGAGAGAAAATAAGTAGTACCATTTTTACCTCCCGAAACAGATAAATTAGCTCTATGTTGCGGAGTCCAGTTCCTGACAATAAATTTATACCAATCTGTATTTGGAAAGTCAGGATCATTGCCTCTTCTGTATTTTTCCAGGTCTGTATCGGAGTACGCCGGTGCGAGGTTCTGCTGTGCATTAATTTCATTCGATACCCGGGCAAATGTATATGAATCTGCCATGATTGGATTTCTTGTTGGCTGGCTTAAACCTTCATTGTATGAAAAATTAATTTGAGGAGCAGAGCCTTGTTTACCCTTTTTTGTTGTTACCAATATCACCCCGTTAGCTGATTGCGCTCCGTATATCGCGGCAGATGCATCTTTTAATACGGATATGGTTTCAATATCATTGGGATTAAGTTGTCCCAAACCACCTCTTTCGACCCCATCTATGATTACCAAAGGAGAAGTATTTCCGGTTGTACTCATACCCCTTATAAAAATAGACGGGTCGTTTCTGCCGGGCTCGCCTGATGGGGAATTTATTATTACTCCGGGTAATTGCCCTGCCAGTGAGCTTGCGACATTGATAGCCGGACTTTTAACAATATCTGCTCCCTTCACTTCAGTGACAGAGCCGGTGAGCGTGGCTTTCTTTTGTGTCCCATACCCTACGACCACTACTTCATTACCCAATGTAGCTTCTATTTCCATTACCACAGTAAGATTCTGACTCTGCTCAATTGTTATGCTTTTTTTACGATATCCAACCATTGAAAACTCCAGTACATCCCCGGTATTCGCTTCAATATTAAAACTACCATCTGCGGCTGTACTGGTCCCTTTCTTTGTTCCTTTTACGATTACCGATACTCCGGCTAAAGCATTCCCTTTTTGATCTTTCACAGTCCCTGTAATATTCATGGAAACCTGTTGAGGATCAAAAACAAGCGCTGCATTTTTCGGCTTTACTATAATTGCGTTATTTTCTATAGTGTAGGTAAGCGGCGCATCTTTAAAACAAATAGCAAGCACTTGTTGAAGCGGTACATTCTTTACACGGATATTTACACGTCCGGCTTTATTGAGAATTTCATCTTCATAAAAAAACTGGTAACCCGTTTGTTTGTGAATCTGCTTAAAGACTTTTTGCAGCGGTACATTTCTTTCTGAGAGGGTGATATTTTGCGAAAAGCCCGTTGCGCTTACCTGCAGGCAGGCCGACAGTAATAAGATGGCTGTGAGTTTCATTACTAACCAATTTTGTTTTCGGAAAATGAAATAAAAATCCTTTTTCAACTTTTTGCTTTTCCCCGTTAACAGCATTTTTGTTGAAAATTTCCAACCCGCCTTTTGTACTAACCTGTGCGGGATTAAAGGAAAGTGTGCCCTTGATTGCATAACTTTGTTTTTTGAGTTAAATAATAGTAAGTCATTCCAATGATTGTTATAATTAAGTTGACTCAAATTATCGCCGCTTCGGTTCGCACCCGGAGCGGTTTCTTTTGATCAACCAGTTTTCAATGTTGTGGCAAAAAAGATTTTGCTTTCAGCTAATTAGTTACATCACAGTTATATTTCTGCCTTCAATTTTAAATTTTATTCCCGCCTGTTCCATTATTTTCAGTACCTCAGATACATTGTTGCTACGGCTCACAATTCCTGAAAAATGTTTGTTGCCCGGCTTTCCCTGGTAAGTTACCGCTACATTATACCACCTCTCTATTTGCTGCATAATTTCAGGAACGGTAAGGCTGTTAAAATTGAACCAGTTATTTTTCCAGCCCATTATTTCATCCATATCCACCTCTGTATTTAATTCCATTTGCCCGTGCCTGTTTATTTCAGCCTGCTGTCCCGGTTTTATGTTCAGAGATTCGTTTCCAGGCCTATGAACTTTTACAGCCCCTTCTAAAAGTGTTACTTTCAGTGAACTTTCATCATCATAAGCATTTACATTAAAGTGGGTTCCCAGTACCTCAATTTCCACACCTTTCCTGTCTTTTATTGCCGATGATACTGATACGATAAACGGCACTCTTGTAGATCCTCCCTTAACGGTCAGATGCGCTACCTCAAAATAAACCTCCCCTGTTATTTCCACTTTTCGTTCTTTTCCTGCAAATACAGTCGGATAAGTAATAGATGAAGCTACATCGAGCCACACTTCACTCCCATCTGCCAGAGTCACCTGTACCGGCTTGCTTCCTTTAGGAACAGTAAGAGTATTATATTGAATTTTTGCGGCTGCATTATTATCAGCATTATAAGCGATCCTGCCATTGTTTAATTTAGATACAATGGCATTGCCTTGTTGGGCCAGAAGCCCGTTTGCGGCACTGTCGAGAAAAATAGTTTTGCCATTACCCAAAGTAAGTACCGCTTTATTAACAGCAGGAGCTGTTACATCATTTTTCAGAATATGGGCATCAGCTTTTACAATTGTGGCGGCTGGCTTTGATCTATTTAAAAACAGAAAATAAGCGCTTGTAATACACACAGCCACCAGCGCAGCGGCAGCCACCCGAAAGAAGGGTCTTTTATAAAAGGGTATCACTCTTGCACCCGGATTCAATTTATCCCAGGTGCGCTGGTAAATCTGTTCTTTTATTTGTGACAGTTCACCGGAACCGGAAATATCCCCGCTTTCATCTATATCCTCATACCATTTTTCTACCTTTACTTTCTCTTCAAAAGAAGGCGCACCAAAAAGGTATTTATATAACAACCGGATTCCTTTATTATTTTTCAAGTAGCTTTTTTTATGGTTTTAAGAGCAATAAAATACGCCGAACCCTGCCTCACTAACTATATACCCGCAAAAGGCCTTTCGTACCAGTCCTTTAATAAATATTTTTTAGATAATTGGAAATAAGCTTGTTGCCCTGTTTGTCGTTACAGGAATATTCAGGGGGCCTTTTACTGTTGCCGCCATTGTTGTCCACCAACCGGATATGCGTATAAAGAACCGGAAAATGAAAATTAAATTTCCGGGGGCTTAAATTGTTTGAATGATCACAGGAGGAAAGTAAACAAAAAACTATAATGCGACAGCCTTTCACGCAAACGTTTCAAGGCATTAGTAAGCGTGTTTTTGACGGTTTGTTCAGAGATATCCAACCGTACCGCTATTTCTGCGATTTGCAAATTTTCAATCCGGCTAAGGCGGTAGATTTCCTTCATCCTTTTTGGCAACTCATTCACTTCTCCGGCAATGGCGGACTGCAGTTCTTTATACTGAAGAAGTTCTTCGGTTGTAAGTTCAGATTGTTCCAGCTTTTCTGCTGATAAAGGCACCTGTATGCCTTTTTTCGCCTTCCGGTATACTTGTTTAATGATGTAATATCTGAGGGCGGTAAAAAGATAGGGCGCAAGAGTTTCATCAATCTGAATCGTTTGCTTATTACGCCAAACGCTTATAAATACTTCCTGTACAGCATCCTCTGCA
>Ga0157371_10003527_pt1 | contig 14114 bp, 11 predicted proteins | sample C45metaG_FD_113462 | JGI IMG/M metagenome (GOLD analysis project Ga0157371, IMG submission 113462) | Corn rhizosphere microbial communities from Kellogg Biological Station, Michigan, USA - C4-5 metaG | ecosystem: Host-associated > Plants > Roots > Rhizosphere > Soil | place: USA: Michigan...
TGACGTTCGGTGCCTCGCTAAGGCTCGGCATGCCCTCGCTCCGGTCCTGCTCCGTGGGCCCGCCGCCATCGGCCATCCATGGCCGGGGGCGGCTAACCCGGCATCCATGCCGGGTTGCCCACTACGCAGAACCTCCACTCGGCCTCTCAATGGGGCGTGCACCGCCAAAACAAACCGAGGCGGCCTACCGGCCGGCCTGGTTGCTCAACGCTTGCGCGTACTGATTACCGATCGTTCCCATGCTCCGCGTGGGAATGCCGCCGGGGACGCTCTGCGTTCCGCTGTCGACACCAGCCTTGAGTCTTGCGCAAGGTGACGCGGAGCGTCACGGGATGCATTCCCACGCGGAGCGTGGGAACGATCAATCAGGACGCGCACCGCTGTTGCTTCTCACCACTCTTCAGGTCGAGCGTTAGCTCGCCTTCCGCTTTTGATTTTGATCTTGATCTGCCCCATCGGAAGGCCGAACGCAGGTTCTGCGCAGTGGGCAACCCGGCAGGGATGCCGGGTTAGCCGCCCCCGGCCATGGATGGCCGATGGCGGCGGGCCCACGGAGCAGGACTGGAGTGAGGGAATGCCGAGCCTAGGCGAGGCACCGTACGTCAGGGGCGCAAGCGCTTGGTTACTTGGCGCTCTTCCAAGTAACCCGCCGTCAGGGCGGAACCAATAGTGGCCATGACCGCAGAAACGGATATGTACACAACCCCCCCAAAAAGCCCCAAAAAAATTCCCACCAGTTAAAAAACTTTCACAAACGTCTGGACGCCACCTCCTCATCCCCCGTATAAAGCCACCAACAGGAATAATTTATTCCCATCAAGAAACAGCGCTCAAGGAAGAGCCACCCTCTCCGCTGACATTTTTTCGCTTTGCGATGAGCTGCCGCCATCTTCCCGAGGACGTGTCATGCAACACGAAAAAAACCACTTCATCATCAAAATCACCTGTCCCGCCGTGTCCGGCATCGTCGCTGCCGTAACCACCTACCTGGCTGACAACGGTTGCTACATCGGGGAGATGGCGCAATTCGACGACGACCTCAGCGGCCGGTTTTTCATGCGTGCGGTATTCCGCTTCAACGACGGCCACGCCGGTGACCTGCAACAGATCAAACAAGGCTTTGCCGACGTCGCCAACGCCTTCGACATGTCCTGGGAACTGCACGACACCCGCGAACCGATGCGCGTCCTGCTGATGGTCAGCAAATTCGACCACTGCCTGACCGACCTCCTCTACCGCTACCACAAAGGCGAGATGGACATGACCATCACCGCCATCGTCTCCAACCACCTCGACCTGCGGCCGATGGCCGAACGCGAAGGCATTCGCTTCATCTACTTGCCCGTCACCAAAGACACCAAGGCCCAGCAGGAAGCCGAGTTGATGAAAGTCGTCGATGACACCGGCACCGAACTGGTGGTGCTCGCGCGCTACATGCAAATCCTCTCAGATGATCTGTGCAAGCAACTCTCAGGCCGGGCGATCAACATTCACCACTCATTCCTGCCCGGCTTCAAAGGCGCCAAGCCGTATCACCAGGCCTACCAGCGCGGCGTGAAACTGATCGGCGCCACCGCCCACTACGTCACCAGCGACCTCGACGAAGGGCCGATCATCGAGCAGGAAGTCCAGCGCGTCGATCACGTCTATCTGCCTGACGACCTGGTCGCCACCGGCCGTGACACCGAAACCGTTGCCCTGTCCAAAGCGGTCAAATACCACTTGGAACACCGGGTTTTCCTCAACCAGGACAGAACGGTGATCTTCCGGTGAACACGCTCAAATTGATCGACGGCAAAGCCGCAGCAGCACGTGTGCTCATTCAAGTGCGCAAAGACGTGGACAGCCTGCGCGAGCAAGACATTCAACCGGCCCTGGCGGTGATTCTGGTGGGCAGCGATCCGGCCAGCCAGGTCTATGTGCGCAACAAGATCCTGCGCGCCGAAGAGGTGGGGATTCGGTCTGTGGAGCATCGTCTGTCCACCGACACCAGCACCGAACAACTGCTCAACCTGATCGCCACGCTGAACGCCGATCGCTCGATCAACGGCATTCTGCTGCAACTGCCGCTGCCGGCGCATATCGACGAACTGAGGGCGCTGCAAGCCATTACGCCCGGAAAGGACGTCGACGGTTTTCACAGTGAAAACGTCGGTGGCCTCAGTCAGGGTCGCACCGTGCTTGCGCCCTGCACGCCCAGCGGCTGCCTGTATTTGCTGGAACAAACCTGCGGTGATTTGCGCGGCAAACACGCGGTGATCATTGGACGCTCGAACATCGTTGGCAAACCCATGGCCGCGCTGCTGCTCAAGGCCGACTGCTCGGTGACCGTGTTGCATTCGCGCAGTGCCAATCCGCAAGCCTTGTGCCGTCAGGCGGACATCGTCGTCGCCGCTGTCGGCCGACCTCAGATGATTGACGCCAGTTGGCTCAAGCCTGGAGCGGTGGTGATCGACGTCGGCATCAATCGCATTGACGATCAGGGCCGTAGCCGCCTGGTGGGCGATGTCGATTTCGACAGCGCCCTGCCCCACGTTGCGGCAATCACGCCGGTCCCCGGTGGTGTCGGCCCTATGACCATTGCCTTCTTGATGAAAAACACCGTCACCGCAGCCCTTATGCAACATCAGGTTCAACGCAGCCAATCGGAGGCCCTATGCCATTCAATCTACTGAAATACGGGCTGAGTTCGGAGTATCCGGTGGAAGTGGACCTGCCACCGCCCAAGGAACTGAAACGCAGCTATGACGTGGTAATCATCGGTGCCGGTGGTCATGGCCTGGCCATTGCCTACTACCTGTCCAAATACCACGGCATCACCAACATCGCGGTGCTGGAGAAGTCTTATCTGGGCGGCGGCAATACCGCGCGCAACACGGCAGTGATTCGCTCCAACTACCTGACCAGCGAGGGCGTGCGTTTCTACGCCGAGTCCGTGCGGATGTTCCAGGGGCTGTCCAACGAATTCGACTTCAACATCATGTATTCCGAGCGCGGCCAACTGACCTTGGCCCATACCGACGCCACAGTGCGTTCATTCCGTCAGCGCGCCGAGGTCAATAAACATTTTGGCGGGCGCACCGAGATGATCGACCGCCAGCAAATCCGCGAACTGGTGCCCAGCCTCAACCTCGATCCGGGCCACTTGCCGGTCATCGCCGGCCTCTGGCACATGGACGGCGCCACCGCGCGCCACGACGCCGTGGCTTGGGGTTACGCCAAACAGGCGGCCAAACGCGGCGTTGAAATCCACCAGCTCACCGAAGTCCAGGACCTGGTCATCGAAAATGGCGCGATCACCGCAGTCAAGACCAATCGGGGCACCATCCAGTGCGGCTGCGCGGTGCAGGCGATTGCCGGACACAGCTCCTTGCTGATGGCCAAGGCCGGGATCCGCTCGCCGATCCAGACCTTCCCTTTGCAGGCGATGGTCACCCAGCCGTTCAAACCATTCCTCGATCCGCTGGTGAGCTCCTCCGCGCTGCATTGCTATGTGCAACAGACCAGCCGTGGCGAAGTGGTCTTCGGCGGCGGCTCCGACCCTTATCCGCTGTTCAACACCCGCTCGACCCTGGACCTCAAGGAAAGCTTGCTGGCCCACGCCATCGAGATGTTCCCGTTCCTGGCCAACGCCAAGCTGATGCGCCAATGGGCCGGCATCACCGACATGACCCCCGACTACAGCCCGATCATGGGCCTGTCGCCGGTGAAGAATTACTACCTCGACGCTGGTTGGGGCACCTGGGGGTTCAAGGCGACGCCAATCTGCGGCAAGACCATGGCCGAACTGGTGGCCAGCGGCGGACAAGTGCCGGAGTTGATCAAACCCTTTGGTCTGGAGCGGTTCTCGACCTTTCAGCAAGTCAACGAAATGGGCGCCACGGCGGCCAGTCACTGACGGAGAGCGGATCATGAAAATCATCAATTGCCCGCTCAACGGGCCGCGCAACATCAGCGAATTCACCTATGGCGGCGAATTCAAACCCATGCCCGACCCCGTCCGCTGCAGCGATGCCGAATGGGCCGATTACGTGTTCAACACCGACAACCTCGCCGGTGTGGTGCGCGAATGGTGGATGCATACGCCGTCCAGCTACTGGTTTATCGCAGAACGGCACACAGTCAGCGATGAAATCCTGCGCACCTTCGACCCCAAAGATCTTTTCACCGCCCGCGTCGACTTCAGCGCCGCCCAGGAGATCGCAGGATGAACCGCCTACCCGCCCCGATGGGCCTGCTGATCAACCGTGATCAGCCACTGGATTTCAGTTTCGACGGTGACCGCTACCAAGGCTTGCAAGGCGACAGCATCGCCAGCGCCCTGTTGGCCAACGGACGCTTCCTGATCTCCCGTTCCTTCAAGTACCACCGCCCGCGCGGCCCGCTGACCATGGCCGGGCAGGACGCCAACAGCCTGGTGCAACTGCCACAGGAACCCAACGTGCTGGCCGACGCCCATGCCCTGTCGGCCGGTTTGCAGGTCACTGCGCAGAACGTCAACGGCTCGCTGGACAACGACCGCGATGCCTACCTGGGCAAGTTCTCGAAATTCATGCCCGTCGGTTTCTACTACCGTTCGTTCTACAAACCCAAAGGGATGTGGAAAGTCTGGGAACCAATCATTCGCAAAAAGGCCGGTTTGGGCGTGCTCGACCTGACGTTCAAGCCCGAGTACTACGACAAGGCCTATCTGTTCACCGACGTGGCGGTGATCGGTGCCGGGCCTGCCGGATTGAACGCGGCGCTGACCGCGGCCAACGCCGGCGCCAAGGTGTTGCTCATCGAGCAACAACCGATTCTCGGCGGTTCGCTGACCTATGCCCGTTTCGATATCGAAGGGTTAAAAGCCGAGACCCTGCGCCGCGAATTGCTCTCGGCGGTAGAAAACCACGCCAACATTCGCATCCTCACCGAGGCAACGTGCAACGCCTGGTTCACCGACAACTACTTACCGGTGATCCAGGGCAAACGGATGTACAAAGTGCGTGCCCGTCAATGCCTGGTGTGCAGCGGCGCCTTCGACCAGCCGGTGATCTTCCGCAATAACGACCTACCCGGGGTAATGCTGACCAGTGCCGCACAGCGCCTGATGAAACTCTACGCGGTCAAACCGGGCAAACGCGCCGTGGTGCTGACCGGCAACGATGACGGCTACCTTGCCGCGCTTGATCTGCACGATCAGGGCGTGGACGTCGCCGCCGTGGTGGACCTGCGTCACGGTCCTGGCGATGAATCGCTGCTGCAGGCGTTGGCCCAACGCAAGATTCCTTGTCAGCGCGACAGCACCGTGTATGAAGCCCTGCACGGAAAAGGCATGCGCCATGTCACCGGCGTCGACGTGCGCAAGATCACCGCGCAGGGTCAGGTGGCCGAACACGGGCAACGTCTGGACTGTGATTTGCTGTGCATGTCCGCCGGCTACATGCCGGTCTATCAATTGCTTTGCCAGGCCGGTGGAAAACTGGCCTACGACGATCAGCGTGCCGAATTCACCCTCAGCGGCTTGCCTGAAAACCTGGCAGTGGCCGGCTCGGTCAATGGACGTCATCGGCTGGAAAATGTGATTGCCGACGGCGTGAATGCCGGTGCCGACGCCGCGTCCGCGCTAGGATTCGTGGTGGGCGAGCAACGCGCACATTTCGCCAGCGAGACCCGGGTCAACTTCAATTGGCCGATCTTCCCGCACCCCAAGGGCAAGGACTTCGTCGACTTCGATGAAGACCTGCAAGTGGCCGACATCGTCAACGCCACCCGCATCGGTTATCGCGACGTGCAACTGGTCAAGCGCTACTCCACGGTCGGCATGGGGCCATCCCAGGGTCGCCACTCGGCGCTGCCGACCGCGCGCCTGGTTGCCTGGGCGACCCAGCGCAACATCAGCGAAACCGGTGTCACCACCGCCCGCCCACCGTTTGTTGCGGAAAAACTCGCCCATGTCGCGGGCCGGGCTTTCGACCCGTACCGGCAAACACCGATGCACGCCCGGCATCTGCAAGCGGGCGCCAAGATGATGCCTGCCGGCATCTGGCAGCGCCCCGCCTACTACGGCAACGCGAAGGACCGCGACGCGTGCATGCAGGCCGAAGCCCTGCACGTGCGCAACAAGGTTGGCATCATCGATGTCTCGACCCTGGGCGGTCTCGATGTGCGCGGCCCAGACGCCGCCGAGCTGCTCAACCGGATGTACACCTTTGCCTTTCTCAAGCAGCCGATCGGCCGTTCCCGCTATGCCTTGATGACCAACGAGCATGGCGTAGTGATCGATGACGGGGTATGCGCACGCTTTGCCGAGAACCATTTCTACGTCACCGCCACCACCAGCGGCGTCGACCGGATCTATCAGCAAATGCTCAAGTGGAATGCTCAATGGCGTCTGGACGTGGACGTCGCCAACGTCACCGCAGCCATTTGCGCGGTCAACGTCGCCGGTCCCGACTCACGCAAAGTGCTGGAAAAAGTCTGCAGCGATCTGGACCTGAGCGCGCAGGCATTCCCCTACCTGGGTGTCCGTCAGGGAACAGTCGCGGGGATCAAGGCGCGTTTGCTGCGAGTGGGTTTTGTCGGCGAGTTGGGTTACGAAATCCACGTGCCGGCGCGCCACGGTCTCAAGCTCTGGGATGCGCTGATCGAAGCCGGCAAGGCCCACGACATCCGTCCCTTCGGCGTCGAAACCCAGCGTTTGCTGCGTCTGGAAAAAGGCCATGTGATCATCAGCCAGGACACCGATGGCATGACCCACCCGGCAGAAATCGACATGGGCTGGGCGGTGAGTCGCAACAAGCCGTTCTTCGTCGGCCGGCGCTCGGTGGACATCCTCGAAGCACAGCCACTGAAACGCAAGCTGGTGGGCTTCACCTTGCCCAAGGGCAGTGAGCAACCGCTGGAAGGACACCTGGTGCTCAACGGCCCGGACATCAGCGGCAACGTCACGTCGTGCGAGTACTCCGCCACCCTTGGCAAAATCATCGGCCTGGCCTACGCCGGCATCGACCAAAGCACGCCGGGGCAACGGATTCCGATCCGCGTCGAAGGCGCAAAGGTGGTCCATGCCGAAGTGGTGCCGCTGCCTTTCTTCGATCTCGACAACCAACGCCAGGAGCTTTGAGCCATGACCAGCCTGAGAGAACAACACAGCAAGGTGCGCCAAACGCTGGCGCCGATGACCGGCTGCTGCCTGACGGATTTGACCGACCTGCCACGGGTCGGTTTTCGCGGGGCACACACTGCCGACTACCTGCGGGGGCGTGCCTTCACCCTGCCGGAGGCGCCAAATCGCGCCACAATTCAAGCCGATGGCAGCCACGTGGCGCGGCTTTCGCAAACCGAATACCTGCTACTGGGCAGCCCCGAGGATCTGGGCCAGCGAATAGCCGATGAAGAAGCACGCTGGGAACTCGATCATCAGGCCAACTACTTGCTGCCGCGCCAGGACAGTCATGCCTGCTTTCAGATGACGGGAGACTACCTGAGCGAGGTGCTGGCCAAGCTCTGTGGGGTTGATCTGAGTCCGCAAGCCTTCGTCCCGGGCGCAGTGGCCCAGACGTCGGCGGCACGCATCAATGTAATCATCATCAACTCCGGCACGGCGCATCAGGCGAGTTTTCACATCCTCTGTGACCGGGCGTCGAAGGCGTATTTTCAGGGTGCGCTGGAGGATGCGCTGCAGGAGTATTCAGGGCTTGCGTCGGCGATGAGGCGCTGATTCGCCGGTGGTGTTGAGCATGCATGCTGAGCGGCGAATGTCCGTTCTCAGCATGCATGGGTGGTGATCAGCAGGTAGCGTGCCATGGCACCTGTTTTGGTTTTTGATCAGCAAGCGGAATTGGCATCGATACCGTCCATGCTCGGGCCACCACGCTCTTGAACGATCAACTCTCGCAATGTATCAAGAAACAGCTTGAGCACCGGCGAGTCATCGTCTGCGCGGTAAGTGGCATACAACGGCACCTCCGGCAACGCTGGCGTCAGGCGGCGGAACACCAGCCCGGCCGGCGCCATCTGCTCGATGGAGGCTGGCAATAACGCCACGCCGAAACCGGCCCGCACCAGGCTGAGCAAGGTTTGAACCTCGATCACCTGCTGGCGGATTTGCGGGGTGAATCCGGCCTTGATGCAGCACTGAAAGAGAAAATCGGCAAACCGAGACTGCTTCAGTTCCAGCGCCACAAAGGGCTCATTCGCCAAGTCAGCTGGCGCCAGGGTTTCGCGTCGGGCCAAGGGATGATCATGGGGCATGACCACGCGAATCGGTTCGTAGATCAGCAGTTCATTGCGTAGTTGCGGATCGTCATAGCCGACCCGAAACACACAGGCGTCGATGCGCTTTTCCTTCAACGCCATGACCTGTGCCGCCGGCGTCATTTCATGCAGACGCCATGACACTTGAGGATAACGCTCGCGAAACAGGTGCAGGGCCTGTGGCAGCACGCCCACCATCACCGAACTGATCATGCCGATTTCCAGCTCACCCAACTGACCCCGACCGGTCTGACGAGTCAGGTCCAGCGCGCGGTTCAGTTGTTCGAACACCAGCGGTGCCTGTTCCTTGAGCATGCGTCCGGCCGCTGTAAGCTCGACCCGGTGATGACTGCGCTCGAACAGCGGCGTGCCCAGCTCTTCTTCCAGCAGACGAATCTGCTGGCTCAAAGGAGGCTGGCAGATGTGCAGACGCGTGGCAGCCCGGCCAAAGTGCAACTCTTCGGCAAGGGCCATGAAATACCGCAGCAATCTCAGGTCCATGCCGGCTTATCCCAAGGTCAGTGGCGTCGAGCGCTGGCGCACTCCGGTCAGGCTGAACAGCGCATTGGCGATGGCCGGAGCTACTGAAGGGCTGCCCAGTTCACCGACGCCACCGGGTTTGCCCGGTTCACCATCCAGCACCAGGATGTCCACCGCAGGCATGTCGGACATGCGTGTCACCCGATAGTCATGGAAGTTGCTCTGCACCACCCTGCCCTGCTTGATGTCCATGCGGTCGAACAGCGCGTGACCCAAACCCCACATCAAGCCGCCGTAGATCTGCTCTTCGACACCGCCCGGCGTTACGGCGAGGCCGCAATCGACCACGCAAGTGAGCTTATCGACCTTGATCACACCGGCTTTTTTTGAAAGCCTGGCGACCACCGCGATGAAGCTGGTGTAGCCCTGATTGGTGGCAATGCCCAACGCGGTGTCTTGCGGTAATGGCTGGCCCCAACCGGCGCGTTCGGCGGCGCTTTTGAGCACCGCAACGTGCCGGGGTCGATCGTGCATATGGGCCAGGCGAAAGGCCAACGGATCCTGCCCGGCACCGTGGGCCAGTTCATCCATGAAGCTTTCCACGGCGAACACGTTGGGAATGAAGCTCACCGAGCGATACCAGCCGCTGGGCACGTTACTTTCATGCCTGACCCAGGCCAGGTCCAGATTCGCCGGACGGTAGGCGAAATCCCACGCGGTGATGGCTTCGGTGGTGCTGTAATCCATATGGTCCGGTCGCTCGAAATAGCCCGGCTCCCACTGCTCCGGCGAAGCGGGCGACACCGCGTTGAGTTGCAACGCGGTCAATCGTCCCTGCGCGTCCAAGGCGCCTTTGGCCCGATGCAACGTGGCCGGGTGCATGAACAGCGCACGCATTTCGTCTTCACGACTGTTCATCAACTTGACTGGCACCTTGGCCTGTTGCGCCAGGTACGCCACTTCGAACAGCCAATACTTGGCCTCCCGCGCACCGAAACTGCCGCCGGACACCGTCTCATTGATGGTGACCTTATCCTTGGCGATGTTGCACACCGTTTGCGCGGCCTCCAGCGCCGACGACGGCACCTGCACACCGCCCCAGTAGGTGATGGCGTTGTCCGCCACCTGCGCGGTGATGCACACCGGCTCCAATGGGTTTTGCACCTTGTACGGCATGCGATAGTCGGCTTCGAGCAACTTCGCGGCAATCGGCCATTGCGCGGCGACATCCCCCGCCGCCATGGCGGACACCCGTTGCGCAGCCTTGTCGTCGATTGCCGCTGCTTGCGCCGTTGCCAGCTGATCACTGTCGAACTTGGCCAGCGGCGAGTCACTCCATTGCACCTTCAGCAACTCGCGCCCCTGATGCGCGGCCCAGTAGTTATCGGCCAGGACGGCGACGCCTGCCTGGTTGCCGCCGAGGACATCGGGGCGGCCCGGAATCGCGATCACTTTGCGCACGCCCGGCACCTGCAACGCGGCGCTGGAATCCACTTTCAGCACGGTTGCGCCGATCACCGGTGTGCGCTGAATCACCGCCACCAGCATCTGCGGCAAGACGACATCGATGCTGTAATTGAAGCGCCCGCACACCTTCGCCGCCGCATCCCGTTTATGCCGCAACTTGCCGATGTACCTGAACTGCGTCGGGTCCTTCAGCGTGACGTTGGCCGGTGCTGACAACTGCGACGCAAGCCCCGCCAATTCACCGTAACCGAGGCTGCGACGACTGGCGGTATGCAGCACTCGACCGTCGTCGGTTGTGCAACTGTCGAGGCTGACGTCCCACTGCTGCGCTGCCGCCATCATCAACAGTGCGCGGGCCGTGGCGCCGGCCATGCGCAACCGGTCGTATTCCAGTGACACGCTGGTGCTGCCGCCGGTGGAGTACACCTTCCAGACCGGGTGGATATAGGCCTCGAAGAATGGATTTTCCGGAGAAATCACCTGCACGGTCATCGGGTTGACGTCCAGTTCCTCGGCCACGCACGCGGCCAGCGCGGTGTGGGTGCCAGTGCCGGAATCGTGCTTGTGCACCACCAGTTTCACCGTACCGTCGGGCAGCACCCGAACCCAGGCATTCGGCTCGAATTCACCGGCAGGCATTGGCGCCTCGGGCTCAGTGGCGGCGAGGCCCGAAGGCAGATAAAGCGCAATCGCCAGGCCGGAAGCGAGCGTAATCGCCTGCTTGAGAAAAATGCGGCGCGGCAGTTCAACCTGAGTGTCGTCGATAAAAGGCATCACGCCTCCTTCGGCGCAACGGCCGCGCGCTTGATGGCTTTGTTGATTCGCCCGTAAGTGCCACAGCGGCACAGGTTGCCGGACATGGCATTGCGGATAGAGTCATCGGTGACCGCCGCTCCGGTGTTGAGCAGCGCGGCGGCAGACATGATCTGACCGGATTGACAGTAACCGCATTGCGGCACATCTTCGGCAACCCAGGCCAATTGCAACGGATGCTGTCCGGTGGGCGACAAGCCTTCGATGGTGGTGATGCGGTGCCCCGCCACGGCAGCGACCGGCAGTTGGCAGGAACGTACCGCGACACCGTCCAGGTGCACGGTGCAGGCACCACACAGGCCCATGCCGCAACCGAACTTGGTGCCGGTGAGTTTCAAGTGATCTCGCAACACCCATAACAAGGGCATGGAGGGCGATGGCTCTACCAGCTCGTGTCGTTCGCCGTTTACCGTGAATTCGATCATTGTCAGGCTCCAAGAGAGCGGCCCGTCTTTGTGCGGGCCTGGTCGCCGATTATTGGAAGCCTGCGCAAAAACCGGCCAGCGACGATTTCTGCCATCCTGTGTAAGTAGGACTAACAGCATGTACAAGCGATACCCGTCGGTGCAGTCCATGAATGCCTTCATCCAGGCTGCTCGCAGCGGAAGTTTCTCCAGCGCCGCGCGCAAACTCGACTTGACCCACAGCGCTATCAGCCAGCAAATCCGCAGCCTGGAAGACTTCATCGGTCAGCCGCTGTTCGTTCGCGAAGGCGGCGGCAGCAACCTGACCGATGCCGGTCAATTGTTTGCCAGCGTGCTGTCCGATGGACTCGCGCAGATCGACCGGGCGCTGTCCTCGGTGAAAAACCGTAGCGTCGCGCAACGGCTGACCCTGGATGTCGACAGTGAACTGGCGCAGAGCTGGCTCAATCCGCGGCTACCGCAACTGCTTGATTTGCTGCCCGACCATGAAGTGGTCCTGCTGTCGATGCCACGCTCGGATCGCAGTTCGTTCGAGCGGGTCGACCTGGCGTTGCGCTACGGCTATGGCGATTGGGAAGACTGCGAGATGACGCAGATTTGCGGCGACAGCGTCCGCGCGGTGGCTTCGCCCGCACTGCTGGAACGACAGGGTTTACAGGTGCCCGTGACGCCTGCGCAGGTGCTGCAATTGCCGTTGTTGGGGTATACGCGCCGGTCGTGGATTCCCTGGCTAGAGGCCTCTGACATGGCGCCGAGCGAGCCGGCCGCGCGCGTGATTTTCGATAATGCGGCGAACCTTATCGCCGCCGCCGAGGCCGGGATTGGCGCGGGCCTGGTGCGCGGTTTGCTGGCCGCTGATGCGTTGCGCTCGGGGCGTTTGGTGGCACTGAACGACACGACGATTGCAGCGCATTACAACCTGTACGCGGTGTGGCCGCCGGGACAAGCCGAGCGGGTGGCGCCGGTGGTCGAGGTGATCAAGACGCTGGCACGCCAGACACTGAGCTGACGTCATCACGAGCAGGTTCGCTCCCCTGGAAGATCGACTGCAGGGAGCGAGCCCACTCGCGAAAAGGACCACACATCCACCACAAAAAACCTCCCCGATATCGAACACGTATCAACCCCTCGCACAATTAATATTGTACGAACCCGATCCCCCCTTCCAATACTCCTCCCCAAGCAGACAGCGTCCCGAGCCGGATGCGACCAGGCGAGGGAATGCGCAGCAGTGCGCATAGAAATGGCCGATTGCCCGGGACGTGGCTGCTGCGAACCGCAAGGTTCCCTTCCCCGCTATCAGGAGATCGACTTCAATGATCATCGATATCAGCTGCTATCCCACGGATCTCGTGGACCTCGCCTGGAGGCATGACGGTGACCCGTTCACCGGCGAGCGTTTGCTGGAGATGATGGATGGCCCGTACATGGTCAACGGCAAACCTCGCCGCATCGACAAAGCCTTCATCCAGCCGCCCCAAGGCAACACCATTTACACCTGGACCGACGGCGACCTCACCGGGCGCGAATCCATCGATGCCTACATGGCTTACACACTGAAGATGGTGCAGACCTACCCGGATCGCTTCATCGGCTGCTTCGTCTACAACCCGCGCTGCGGCGTGGAAAACGGTGTCGAGGCAATCGAGCGCTACGTCAAGGAACACGGTTTCAAGATGGTCCAGATGCAGGCCAACATGCACGCCTATCGCCCGGACCGGGCGCTGGACTGGGTCCGTCCGGCCTTCGAGAAATGCGCCGAGCTGGGCATCCCGGTCAAGCTGCACACCGGCGACGGCCCCTACAGCATCCCGTCAGAATGGGTGCCGATGATCAAGGAATTCCCCAACGTCGATTTCATCATGGCGCACTTCGGGGTACAGACGGGCGGCGTCTATGTCTTCGAACCGATGCAATGGGCGATGGAGCTGCCCAACGTCTACTGCGAATCAGGCTGGTGCCTGCAATCGCGGATCGTCGAGTTCGCCAAGGTCTTGCCGACGCACAAAATCCTCTTCGGGACCGACACCCCTCCCAACGAACCGGGCATGTGGCTGCGCCTGCTGGAAGTGCTCTGCCATGAGCCGCCGCAAGGCCTGAACCTGGACGAGGACACCCTCGAAGAGTACCTGGGCAACAACACCGCACGGATGATCGGCCTCGAACCGACGCCGCCACCACGTTCCGTGTCCGAAGCCGAGGCGCAGTTAAAGCGCCCTGTCACCACCCAGCTGGCCAGGAGTTGAACCGATGATTATCGATACCCATCTGCACCCCACCAACCTGGTCGATGAGGCCTGGCGCCACACCGGCGAACCGTTCACCGGCGAGCGCATGCTCAAGCTGATGGACGGCCCGTACATGATCAACGGCAAGCCACGGCGCATCGACATGGGTTTCATCCAGCCGCCACCGGGCAACACCGGTTATCGCGACGGCAACCGTCGGGGCCGCGAGGGCGTGCGCGACTACATGTCCTACGTCGCCGAACTGTGCGTGAAATACCCGGATCGCTTCATCGGCAACTTCAACTTCAACCCGCGCTGGGGACCGGAAAACGGCGCAGCAGAGCTGGAATTCCACATCAAGGAATACGGCTTCAAGATGCTCAAGCTGCACGCCAACATGCACGGCTATCGTCCGGACAGGGCACTGGACTGGCTGCGGCCGGCGATGAAAGTCTGCGCCAAA
>Ga0157371_10003529_pt1 | contig 14110 bp, 7 predicted proteins | sample C45metaG_FD_113462 | JGI IMG/M metagenome (GOLD analysis project Ga0157371, IMG submission 113462) | Corn rhizosphere microbial communities from Kellogg Biological Station, Michigan, USA - C4-5 metaG | ecosystem: Host-associated > Plants > Roots > Rhizosphere > Soil | place: USA: Michigan...
TAATGAGGTTTTGAATTTTCTTTTTGCTTACATCATCTTCAGGGTAACCAAACTGTTGCGTTCTTCTTGTTTTTACCTCAATAAAATGGAGAACATTTTCTAAAGAAGCAATAATGTCTACTTCCCAGTGGCTGTAGCGCCAGTTTTGATGAAGAATTGTGAAACCCTTATCCGTAAGGTATTTGACGGCCATCTTTTCTCCCAAAATCCCGGTATTATTGTGATGTGCCATAATACAGATTGACGCAGAAGAAGTAAATTATTTGGCTGCCAGTTCGGGAGTTGCCGGCTTTGTCATCAGATAAAAACTTCCAAAAAGTATAGCCGAAAAAACGAAAGTCGAAACAACGCTCCATGGATAAAACGGCAATCCATCGCCATAACACATCATCAGCCCGCTGAAGGTTTTAGGCCTGTTCCAGCCGGCATCAGGTGAAGAACTTACCCACACCAAAAAGTTGGAGATTAAAAAATAAACAGTTGGAGCCGAAAACGAAGCGATGGCGATTTTTTTGATATTGAAATTTTTAACAAAAAATCCAAATACGGTAAGCGAACCGAACAAAATGTAATTGATCACTTGTCCCTGGTAAAAACCAGGAACATTTCCGACACCATTGATATATAAAAGTTGATATAAACTGTCTGAAACAAACATAGCCATCAGCGGCAGAAGAAAAGCGAACTTTTTATCTTTCACTACTGCCCCACCGAAAATAGCCATCGCTATTAATGGTGAAAAACCCAGCGGACGACCCGGCATAATTCGGTACAGAGACGCAATTACAATTAATAACACAAAGCTTCCTGCGAGTTGTTTCTTATTTTTCATCTTCAACATTTTTGGCAAAAATAACAATTTAAATTTTTTCCTTTTGGCGAAAATAAAGGCAAAAGAGTTGGTGCGAAGGATAAGTTGTACACAAATTTTCTTCATTGCGGGGCGCAGTAAACAAACAAACAAAAGGAATTTTTATTTTCAGATATTAAACCTTCAAACTTCCCTAAACCGTCCAAGGTACCAGGCACCAACCTAACCTCGCGCAATCAACTCATATCCTTCATCTATCAACAAATTTTTTCCATCTGCGGCTTCTGTCGCCAGTTCATCGCAACGGTTGTTCAACTCATTTTCTGCGTGACCTTTTACCCATTTAAAATGAATATGATGTTTTTTTGATAGCACGTGATATCGCATCCACAGATCTTGGTTTTTAATACCACCTTTAAAATCAGTTTTGATCCACTTGTCGAGCCATTTTTGCATTACTGCTTTTACTACATAATTGCTGTCAGAGTGGATCAGCAAGTCAAGATCAGTTTTTTTTAGTGCTTCCAGCGCAGCAATTACGGCCATTAATTCCATACGGTTATTGGTAGTAAGCCGATATCCTTGTGATAATTCTTTTTGAACTTTCCCCCAAATCAACACTACTCCATAACCACCAGGACCGGGGTTCCCACGCGAAGAGCCATCTGTATAAATTTCAATTTTATTTTGTTGCACAGGTGTAAAAATAGGAGAGATAGAAAATTAAACAATAACTTTTTAGCTAGACCTGCAAAACGCCGGTTTTAAATTCTTCCATGTGAGGATTATGATTGGCTGCCGATAAATTTTCAGAAATGATTTTTCGTGTATCTTTCGGATCAATAATTGCGTCTACCCATAACCGTGCTGCTGCGTATACTGCTGTAGTTTGTCGTGCATATTTATCCATCATTTCTTTCAAAAGGCTTTCTTCTTTTTCCGCAGTAATCTCCTGTCCTTTGGCTTTTAAAGAAGCTACTTCTATTTGTAATAAAGTCTTTGCTGCCTGTTCGCCACCCATCACTGCAATTTTTGCTGATGGCCATGCATAAATAAATCGCGGATCGTATGCTTTGCCGCACATTGCGTAATTGCCGGCGCCGTAAGAATTTCCAAGAATAAAAGTGATCTTTGGAACCACTGAATTGGCCACTGCATTTACCATTTTCGCGCCGTCTTTTATGATTCCGGCATGCTCACTTCGGCTGCCCACCATAAAACCGGTAATGTCCTGCAAAAAGACTAACGGAATTTTTTTCTGGTTGCAGTTCATGATAAACCTTGCGCCCTTGTCCGCACTGTCATTATAAATCACCCCCCCAATCTGTAATTCGCCTTTTGTGTTTTTGATATTCAATCGTTGATTGGCAACAATGCCGACCGACCAACCATCCACACGCGCGTAACCACAAATCAACGTTTTGCCATAGTCTTTTTTAAACTCCTCGAAACTGCCTTGGTCGACAATTGTTTCAACAATTTCTTTCATGTCGTAAGGCTTAAGATTGCCTTCAGGAAAAATACTATAAACGTCAACCGGTTTTCTTGCAGGAGCCTTCGCATCGATCCTGTTGAAGCCGGCTTTTGGTGTCTCACCAATTTTAGAAATGATATCTCTAACGCAATCCAGGCATTCTTCTTCTGTCTTAAATTTATAATCGGCAATCCCGCTAATCTCTGTATGTGTTACGGCACCACCAAGGGTTTCGTTATCAGTATTTTCACCAATCGCTGCTTTTACCAGGTAAGGACCTGCAAGGAAAATAGAACCGTTGCCTTCGGCCATAATAGTCTCGTCGCTCATGATAGGAAGGTAAGCGCCGCCTGCAACGCAGGGTCCCATCACTGCGGCAATCTGCGTAATTCCCATCGCACTCATTTTAGCATTATTCCTGAAAATGCGACCAAAGTGTTCTTTGTCAGGAAAAATTTCATCCTGCATTGGCAGAAAAACTCCGGCGCTATCAACCAAATAAATGACCGGCAGATTATTTTCCATCGCAATCTCCTGCATCCGCAGATTTTTCTTTCCTGTTATCGGGAACCATGCACCTGCTTTTACAGTTTGGTCATTTGCTACTACCACGCATTGTTTTCCGCCAACATAGCCCACTCCGGCTACTGTACCACCTGCAGGGCATCCGCCATATTCTTCATACATTCCATGGCCGGCGAAAGCCCCGATTTCGATGAACATTTTGTCTTTATCCAAAAGGTAATCGATCCGTTCTCTTGCCGTCAACTTGTTTCTTTCCTTTTGCTTTTGAACAGCTTTTTTCCCGCCACCTTCTTCGATTTTTTCCAAAAGTTGCCGGATGCTTGCGAGAGCCATCTTGTTGGCATCTTCATTTTTGTTCTTCTCTATATCCATAGCTTTTTGTTAGTGTTCAAATCTAAAACTTTAATTCTTATTTAAATTGGAACTGCATTTGTTATATACTATCTTTTCTATGATACGATTCTCAAAAAAGGTACTATTCATAACTGCCGGTCTTATAGTGCTCGTTGTTGCCGGATATTTTACCTGGCAACATTTTAAATATAAACTCGCCAGGAATACCCTTAAAACGACTGTCCGCCAACAGACCGACAGCTTATATTCTATCAAATATGATTCCCTTTCTTTTGATGCGGTAACAGGCCATGCAACTATGAAAAATATTCGAATTGTACCGGATACAGCGCGGGTAAAAAATATGGATGTGGAAAATATGCCCGATATCATGTTGGATGTAACCATCAAATCGTTGGTGGTTACCGGCGTACAAACGGCTAAAGCATTGCATGGGAATAAGATCGAAGGGGATTCTGTGATTCTGAATGCGCCACAGATTTTACTTTATTCGCTGAAACCGATACAGAAGAAAACGATCTTTCAAAATGAAGCGCATGACCTTTATAAACAGATCTTAGGCAAGCTGGATTTGTTAAAAGTGAGTTTTGTTTTCGTGAATAACGTGCATATAAAAGGAATCGATTTCTTTACCAAAGACAACAATTTTGAACTCATCAATGGCAAGTTTGTGTTGGAAAATGTATTGATCGATAGCTCACACAATTATGATACAAGCCGCATTTTATTTTGCAAGCAAGCTGCATTTACTGTTGATTCCTTTTTTTCGTTTAACCATAACCGTAAGGAGCTCTCCGTGAAGCAGGTGCATTTTTTAGGAAAGCAGCAAAAATTATCGTTCGACGAAATATCACTTAACCGTTTTGAAAGCGACAGTTCCGATCCGATTCGCCTCTTGGATGCAAATGAACTTACGCTGAAGGGGGTTAACACGAATGAGATTGTGAAAAACAAAAATCTTTTTGTGGATACCATCTTATGCAAGAAGATAAAATTGTATGAACTGCCGGTTGAAAATTTGAAAACGACGGCCGGCAAAAAGCCGGTGAGCACCGATACAACAGGCTTCACCAATGTTTACAGTGTTTACCTGAAACACCTCAACTTCCCGACAGTAACTTTTATACCTTTCGCAAAAAGCAGTTATTCAATTGGGAATATTTCTATCAAAGTGAATAATGTAAAAGCCGATAAGGTGGTGCAAATTGAAAACCACCCGATGAATTACACGAAAGAAGCAGAAGTAACGGTCGACAAATTTTCCGTTGCATCAAAAGATAAAACGTATCATTTTGATTTTGATAAAATCAGTATCAACTCGCTGAAACGATCGCTTCATATAGCTTCATTTCATCTGGTGCCTTTTGCATCTGAACAAAAATTTGCCGATGCCTTTCATTTTCAAAAAGATCGTTATGATCTTAGTCTATCCGGGCTTACGTTAGACGATATTGACATGAACAGTTTGCTGGATCAACGGATTGAAGCTTCTCAACTTATTATTGATCACGCCAGTGCAAAAATTTACCGTGACTTGCATAAACCCCTTGAGCATAAAAGCAAAGTGGGCAATTATCCATCTCAATTGTTGATGCAGATTGATCAACCGATCAGGATATCAACTATTAAAATAAAAAATGCTTTTGTTGAATACAGGGAAAATGAAAGTGTGAGTGACAGCATTGGTGTGATAAAATTTTCCAATACCCATTTTGATATTTCGAATGTTACCAATATTCCTGCGGCCATTCAAAAGAACAATGAAATGAACATTGCTTTCACCACAACAGCCCTGTCTGCAATTCCTTTAAAAGGTAATTTCAAATTTGTGTTGGGAAATAAGAATGGTGATTTCTTTGTAAACGCGCACGGTAAAGCTTTTGATGCGACTATTATGAATAGAATTTCAGTGCCGATGGCGTTGTTGAAAATTAATTCGGGCAAAATTAATTCTATCGATTTTCATTTTAAAGGGAGTAATACAACTGCCGCCGGAAGTTTTTTAATGAATTATGAAGGGATGAAAGTTGATGTTTTAAAACGAGATAAAGAAACAAAGCAGATAAAGAAGCGCGGGCTTATAAGTCTCGCAGCCAACATTGTTGTTAATAATAACAATTCAGGTACGTCAGTAAAACCCGAATACGACCGGAACATCTATAAATCATTTTTCAATCTTGTTTGGAAAACCATTTTTGCCGGTATGAAGGAAACGCTTGGAGTGCCACAATCAGTGGGAGAATAAAAATATTGAGAATTTGTTCGTTTACTGTTATCTCAAATTTTTAAAATCATCTCTCTTATAAACGCCAGGTTCTGCATGATCACCACCTTTCATGTCGATATTTACAAAATGAACGTTTGTCATTTCGGTTAAAGTAAACGTGATGGAAGCAAGATAATTTTCAGCGCCGGTGTCACCGATTCCACTGGATAACTTTTCACTGTCAGGAATTTTTACATAGATCGTGTCGTGAGAGATCTTTATAAAATCGAGATGAATGTCGGGATAATTTTTATTCAATAAATCTATTAACTGTGCAGAAGAATAGGTTTTGATCTGAGTTGAATCTGGTGCTCTTAATTTTTGCGTTGCCGAATCCTGGGGTTGTACCGACCATATCATTGAACGGTTAATAATGGTTCTCATTGAGTCAGCAGTGTTGTCTGCAGAAACGGTATCTGTTACTTCTTCTTCGGGTGGCGTCTTTACCGTTTCGTTTTGGTTTGAATTGCAGGCTGCAAGCAAACAAACAGCCAAAGACACACCTAGTAGTTTTATGTTTGTCATTCAGGAAAATTAGCGAAATTAATTTAGAACGGATAACCGATCGCGATATTTAATATCAGGTTTTTCCTTCTCCATCCGCTATTGCCAAAATCTATTTGATTAATTACCCATCGCTGTCCCTGTGGCAGCCACGGTTCTCTTAAAGGCATACCGAGATCAAGCCTCAACAACAAGATGCTAAAATTCAGTCTGAGACCAATACCTGTTCCTACTGCCAGTTGACTGAGGAAATTTTTATCAAAGACGCCTCCAGGCATATCCGGATTTGGTCGGTAAAGCCATATGTTTCCTGCATCTAAAAATACAGCTCCGCGCACAATGTTGTTAAATGCATATCGCAATTCAGTATTCATTTCCAATTTTATATCTCCGGATTCATCCGGGAAAAAAGTTAAGCTCTCTGCATTGGGTGGCCTGTAAGTGCCGGGCCCGACAGAGCGACTTCGAAACGCACGAATGCTATTGTTTCCGCCGATAAAGAATTGTTTTATATAAGGAAGTTGTCGCGAATTGCCATACGGATATCCAAAGCCGATAAGCAAACGATTTGCCAGGCGAGCCTGTTTGCTTAACTGCAGGTAATAACGCAGGTCCGTTTGCGCTTTCATATATTGTGAAATCGGTGCATTAAATAATTTTTTCTCACCTGTAGCCGGATCTTTAGGGACAAATAAACCCACGAGATTTCCTGAAAAATCTGCGAGGCCATTGAAATAAAACCCGGTGCCGGTAGCGTCGTTTATAAACGGATCAATCGTATAAGAATAATTTGAACCAATGATAAATTGCGTATCGATAGAATGCTTTAGGATTATGTTTCGTGCTACGCTGTCTTTGTATTCAGGTGTTACATTTATCGCATGAACGTAATTAATGGAAATGAGATTCAATTTTTGTTCCTGCCGAATGTCGCGCTTCCATTCGTAACCTAATTCTCCTTTCAATGAACTCAACGTATACAATTTGCGGCGATTGAGCAGATCATAGCTCAGGTCAATTTTTGTTTTGGGAACAAACGCATTGGTTGTGTTAAAATGAAAAAATGGTACAACAAACTTCGGAATCGTCAAGGTGACTCCGCCGCCGATGTCGTAGGTGTTATAGCCGTTTTTATTACCGCTGTATTGCACCTCGGTTCCTACATTTCCATGCACATCGAGTTCTTCCGCTCCCTTGAAGGTGTTACGATTTTTAAACGAAAGTGTAACCTGTGAACCCACGTAGTTATTGGATTTGGTATTTCCCGAAAGTTCGGCGCGCAGCGATTTTTTTTCCTGTGGCGTGAGATAATAATAAGTATTCAGTTTGCCGGTATCAGCATTGTTCTGACCCGTTACTTCAAACCGGTTTTTTACAAATTTAAAAACGTTCAAATTTATTAGTCTGCTGAGCGTAAGGTTGTGGTCATCCCTGTCGTACACATCTCCTGAATCGAATCTCATTATTTCAGGAAACAGTTTGGGCTTGAATTTATTTTTTGGATCAACGATGTAATAACCTCCGTAAAGTGCTTTTTTCTGAAGTGAAGTGTCAGCACCAGTTCCATTTAATCGGTAATCGGGAAAAATGTAAACACTGTCAATGATATACGGCTTTTCTGCAATAGCCGCTGCGTCTGCTTTTACGCGCACAAATAAATTTACCTGGTTTTCGCCTACGGTGCTATCCGCTTCTACAATCAATGCATCGGGACTGAAGAAGTAATAGCCTTCTTCTTTTAAAACTGCGTCTATTCGTTCCCGTTCACCTTTGATAACTTCAAGGTTAAATGGATCGCCCGGGTGAAGAAGTGTTTTAGGTTGGGTAGCCTTGATAGCCTGTCCCAGAGAACTGCTATCCGTTTCAAAACTTACATTTTTAATGGTATAGTCAACACCTGGAGTTATCGTGTAATAAGCATGACCTTTTCTGTGTTTTACAATCGTATCGCCCGATGCAACGGCATGAAAATATCCGAGGTTTTGAAGATAATTTTCTAAAAGTTTTACATTATAATCAAGGTTTACACTGCTTAAAAGAATAGGCGGTCGCCCGATTTTTCTCAAAAATTTTCTGATAAAACCATGCTTCGAAGTGTCTCCCGCCATGTCATAAAAAATCAATTTGAAAGGAATGCCAAAAAACCTGCTGTTGGCCTTTGGCTGCGGCAAATTTTCAGTGGTTTCTTCTACTTTATGCTTTTGTTTCCTGGTGAGTGTACTGTCTTTTACTTTTACAGTTGCGCCTGTATACAATGCATCTCCCTTAGGAACCATTTTGGTAGTATTGCACGAGATCAAAAGAAGAAGTGCAACAATAAAAAATATTATCGGTCTACTGGTCATTATTCCTGGCTTTTGATGGAGGTGTTATTGATTTATCCTTAATCTGCTGTTGGGTTTCTTCTTTCTTTATTTCCTTGTTTTGTTGTTTGATTTGTTTCTTTTGCTTTCGTTCTTGTTTATTTTTGAATATCTGGCTGAACTTATTGTAATCGACAGAAACAATAAATCCTATGCCGGTTTCAATTACGTAACCTTCAAGTTCTCCTGTGTAATCGTTTTTACGATACACTCTAATTTCGTATCTGCCATCTTTGGTCAACTTATAATTGATTGAAATGTTTCCCGCTAAACTATTTTGTTGCTGGTTTGTCTGTTGGGGTCCCTGTAACTGGAAGTCGCTGCCGACGGTAACTGTAAGCCTGTCGTTTAGCAATCGTTTGGTCAGTCCCACATTTAGATCGGTCCTGTTTTGTTCAGTGCCGGTAGTGTAATCTTGTTTCGTAGCAAGGTCCATATTGATATCTACTCCGGGAACAAGATTGTTTGTCAATTGGTTCAGTTGTTCAGATAACAAGCGGCTTGCACTTTGCATAGCTACAAATCCGGCATTCATTGTTCCACCGTTGCTTGCAAATGGATTTTCTCCGACAAAACGGTTCAAAAGCAACAAAGCAAAAACCTGTTTGTTCATTTCGTTGGGCTCCTGCCGCAATTGCGCCAGCTTTGTTCTCACGGTCGTTGTGACGGTACTAGCCACCTCGTAATTCTGATCTTTCGGAAGCGTTACATCAAAACTTATCTTTGGCTGCATCAGTTCGCCCTGCAGAGTAAGTTCCACCTGGAATGGAAGTCTTTGTTTGTAAATGGTTTGATTTGCCGCTTCTATTTGTCCTTGTACAAGATCAATCGGAGCTGCATTGGCAATATAAATGGCGGTCACATCCAACTGGCCACTTGTGGGCTCTCCGGTCCAAACGATCTTGCTTCCTTTCTGAATATTAAATTTCCGTTTCAAGAAATTATAAGTAAGGTTATACGTTCCCTGGTCAATCACATAAGAGCCGACCAATGTAATTTTTCCGCTTGCATCTATACCGCCGGTCATTTGTCCTGCGCCCTGCAATCGCAGGAAATCACCATTGCCGGCATCTACAATCATATTAAATATCGCTTCTTTATCCACCTTAATGTTAATTGATACGTCGTAACCCTGGAACGGCGCTTTATTTAACGAATCATAGGGCGCCATAAATAAGGAATCTTCGGCAGTGGCGCTTCTGTCAACAAATCGCACTATTCCTTTTCGTTTCACGATGCCCGGTGTATTTTGTGGCAACACGACCGTAAAATCCGTTTTGTTATTAATTTCGAGATTACCATCTACTACCGGATGATTTGGGGTACCCTTCACCGTTAGACGCGTTGAAAAAACCATTTTGCCGTAAAAAAGCTGGTTGTCTTTGTTGGTAGAATTGATCGCCTGGAAGTTATCGGCTTTAATATTTAAATTGAATTTGTAATTAATAAAATCTTTTGAATTTAAAGCGCCATCTATTACGATGGCATTATTTGATGTATCGCGGATTGTGAATGTATTTAAAAGAATGCCTTCGTTATTTACAATCGCAACAGCTTCATTGTCTACTTTGAAAACATTGTTTAAGCTCGCAACATTTACCGCAGTGTTATTGAATTTAATTTTGCCGTCAATGTTACGATTCTTCAAGGTGCCATTCAGCCTGATCTTGCCGTAAAGATTTCCGCGCGCGTCTTTTATCGCTCCTTTGGTAAGTCCTTCTAATGTTTTCATCTGGAATGTCGTCATGTCAATTACGAAATCATAGTTGCTGTTAGCGGAGTTGACGTAATTGCCACTGATTTTTACATCATTTCCACGCCCTTGCAGCCTTACGTCTGCCACATATTTATTGGCTACATTATTATCCACTTTAGCAGTAAGAGTGCCGAGCGTATCGTTATAAACACTAAGGTTGTCAACGGTAAGATCTGAAGTAAAGAGGGGTTGAGTCTGCAGATTTTTGATAACCGCATTTCCATTTAATAATCCATTAACCATCACAGAATCATTTTGAATAAGTCCTGAAAGTGTAACTAGTTTAAAATTTTTAAATCTCACTTCCAGCGGAGCGTTTGCGCCTGTGCCGTTACTGTTTATCGATAACTGTTGGCTGCCTTGGCTTAAAATAAAATTCCGCGCATTGATATTATTATTAGCGATTACGATTTGATTGTTTTGATTGACACTCCACCTGTCATAGTTTAATAATAAGCTGTCGGGATTCAGACTAAAGACATATTTGTTAGGCGAAGGCTGATTGAAGCTCCCACTCAGCCTGTATTTATCTTTTGACTTTTGATCTTTGATGTCTAAAAGGTAGTTGAACTTATTATTCTGCAAAGTGCCCTTCAATGAAGTGGAGTAAATATCAATCGAACTTCCACTTTTAAACCTGTTGAATGAAGTATTGAATGCAAGCGCGTTATTACGGGTTTCGGCGTTTAAGTTTAAAGAATCGACCTGGTAGCTTCCATACACCAAATGAGGTGATTTGGCATACATTGCCCAGCCACTATCGCTCGAAAAGTTTGCCTGCATATTGATAGTTCTCATCTCATTGATCGCAGGCAAAAAAGCATGCAAGGCTGGATTATCAATTACAGCAGCTTTTACTGTAAAATCGTAAGGAGACAACGTCACAGTATCTCTTGTGCCTAAAGAATAATATGGATTGATTGATTTGTAAAACACATCTCCAATTTGCGTGAGCTTAAATTTCCCATCAATTGATGCGTTCAGGAAATCAGATTTTAGGCGAATTTGTTCGTTTACTCCGGAGCTTGCCGCTGCAAGACCAATCGAATCAATTGTAATGCGATTGCTGTCAGTAACGAGTATAGAATGTGTAACTTTTAAATTGCCATCCAAATGATCAGGGTCAAGATTTGAAAAATCGGCGGCTATATCTCCATGGTAGACGTTTTTTTGTGAAGTAAGATGAAGTGGCTTTGTTTTTATACTATCGATTGTTGACTGCAAATGAAGCGTTGGATATTGCCCCGCAAAATTTCCATTTGCGTCTACGACTGCCGTTAGATTAGGATCGTAAACCGTGGCGTTGATCTTGTAATTTTTATTGGCGATACTTCCATGGGCCTGCACACTTTGATAGGTATAGTTGTTGACGGTAATGCTTGATATCACACTATTGAAAACGGCATTTGCAGTTTTGGGATCATAACCTGTGCCTTGCACTTTAAAATCTCCTGTCATCGGACCGAGCTTTGCGTTCTGCATGATGCTGCCGAGTTGCAGTGCTTTGGTGTGCAACACAACATCATATGTTGCGTTATTTTTGTCGCTAATGTTAGTAAGTGTGCCGTCTATCGCCACATTGCCTGATGAAGAATTTATAGAAAGGTTTGCATAAAGATTTTGCGTTCCTCCTTTCACAGTTCCGTTTGCAGAGATGGCTGTTGGAAGTGAAAAGCTTTTAGGCAAAGTGTTAGGAGGAAGAAAAGCAAGAATGTCTCTTTTTGATGTTTTAAATTTGCTGATCTTTAAATCGGCGTATATTTTATTTGCATTGGGCAAACCGCTCAAGATACCACTGGCATTGATGTCTGTTGCTGATAAACCTCTTACAATCAACGGATGGAAATCCATATTATCTACCCGGCCGGTAATTCTTGAATCAATAAAAAGGGTTGAATTGGGCGATAACGAAGTCGTTTGATTCCGTAATTGAGGTACGAAAGTCCACAGATCTTTCATAGCTATCTTGCTGTTTTGTAGATTAAGATCGAGACCAAGCGTTCCCGGGTTATTTTGTAGTTCCGTAAGCGACGGATAAGAAATGACCGCGGTATTTTTGATTTCAGATTGTGGAGTTGTGATCAACAAATTCGTGAGTGAAACGCCTGTTGGAGTCATCGCAAAATCGGTCGTGAGGTTAGTCAAAACAAAACCGCTTTTTTCCTTCATGCTTGCTGATTGAATGGAAGCGCGCATACTGTCAAGCGTGTATTCAAGATTGGAGGCTTTCATTGATAGATCCTGAATCCCCAGGTGCAAATAATCCATTCCGTATTGAACTTTCGGCGCCGAAGAGTCGTAATAAATTACATTCAAATTATTAACAGCTAAGTCACCCGCAATAATTTTCATCGAAGGCGTAGGAGGTGCTGTAGTTACTGAATCCGGCGGTTTTTTATCGATGGCTTTGGAAGCTGTCAACACTTTAATATCCGAGTTACTTAGGGATGCGTCCTTTAACGTAACCACACTGTTTTTAAGATCAATCGTTTTTGGATGTAATTGCGCCTTGTCAATAACAAAAGCAGTGTTGATATGTGACGGCTCACTCTTGTACGCCACATCAATATTGGAGAGATTAATTTCTTTATTTAAAAACTGCAGGTAATTATCAGGCTGCGCGGCCGCTTCCGAAACGGTTACTTTTACGGGTTGTTTTAGAGGTTCTAATTGATAAAAATATCCTTTCAGTCCATTGAGCGTTATCGATGGCACATTAAATAATAAATGCCCCGGATCAAAAGTAGAAATCTTCGTATCGAGGTGGCCGAAAGTTAGATCCATGTCATTGCCAGTAAACAAATCTTTATAGAGAATTCTTGTTTTGTTTACAAGAATTTCATCGATATTCATTTGGAGGCTTGATGTGTCTTTTGAATTGGTAGTTGAATTGGGATTATTAAATGCATTTACAATAAACTGAAAATTGAAAACAGAATCAGGAGGCAGTCGCTTCACTTTGGCGATAATTCCATTTAGCGTTATTTTGTTGATGTCGATGTTGCTGCCGATCAACTTTCCCATGTCCATATTCACTTTCAGTTCTTTTCCATACAGCAACGTGTCTTTGGATTGATCGGCTATAAAAACATTTTGAAGAGAAAGTGTTGTAGGAAAGTCGACGTCCAGTTTCCCAATCTTTACCTCTGTATGCAGTTTATTTTGAAGATAGCTCACAACTTTCTTGCGTGCAAAATTTTGCACAAATGAAGTTTGAATCAATATTAAAACCAACATGATTAAAAATAGTACCGAGGCGATGATCCATAAAAACACCTTGGCAATAGTGGATAAGGCGGATTTCTTTCTTGTGACTTTCGCTTCTTCTTCTCTTGATTCCATATCTATTATTGATTATATGTATGTATCTCAAATTGCACACCAACTTCTCAATAAACGATAAAAATTCAAGCGGGCAGGGTTTTTCAGGGACACACAGATTATATGTTCAAAGCAAATAACTCAATCTTTTCATCTTTGCCTTTAAGGTCAACAAGGCCCAGGCTTTCTGTTTGCCAACCTTTTAAATGGCTTGCGCCAACAAATTCTTTTGATACAATGTAGTGTCGGTTGAGCTCCGTGCAGGCACTCCTGATGCGGGCTGTTGTGTTCATCGTGTCTCCACTCATGGCGAGGTCTCTTTTTAAGACACCTATTTCACCAATGGTTACTTCACCAACGTTTATGCCTACACGAAAATCTGGCACTATTCCAAATTTGCTTTTGAAGTAGTTGCTTTTTCTCTGGATGTTTTTTCTTGACTGGATAATCGTATCAAGGCACCGCAATGTATTCTTTTCGGAATTCTTCCATGAGCAAACAACTTCGTCTCCTACATACTGGTAGATCGTGCCTTCAAATTCAATAATGGCCAGCGATACGAGGTAAATGAATTCTGTGATAAACTCAAAATACCGGTTATGCCCAAGTTTTTCGGCAATGGGTGTAGAGTCTCTCAGGTCCATGAACATGATGATCCTGTTTTCAACTTTTGGTTGGGAATATTTGCCGGTTAAAATATCAATGAAAACGCCGGGCGAATATTTTTCATTTATGA
>Ga0157371_10003530_pt1 | contig 14109 bp, 2 predicted proteins | sample C45metaG_FD_113462 | JGI IMG/M metagenome (GOLD analysis project Ga0157371, IMG submission 113462) | Corn rhizosphere microbial communities from Kellogg Biological Station, Michigan, USA - C4-5 metaG | ecosystem: Host-associated > Plants > Roots > Rhizosphere > Soil | place: USA: Michigan...
ACTCCTGCAGGAAGTCCGCTTACATTGGCTCCCGTTCCCCCGCCTCCAATTGTATATTTGATAGCACTGATCGCTGTATTGATGCATTTGATTTGGTTATCGGTTCCGCTCCCTGAAGACAGCGCTATTGTCGCATCAGGCTTAATGCTGATCAGCAACTCGTTACTGGTGACAGGGTTTGGCGTTGCACAAAGAGCACTGGAATTAAGCTGCACCCTTATGATCTCGCCTTCAACAAGAGTACTTGTTGTATAAATGTTACTATTTGCTCCGCCAATATTGGAAAAAGATGTGCCTCCATTAGTGCTTTTTTGCCATTGGTAAACAGGATCTGTACCTCCATTTCCTGGCGTCGCTGCCGTAAAGGTGATTGAAGCACCGGAACAAACAGAAGTTGAAGGAGCTGAAATATTCACGGAAGGAGTAACCGATGAATTAACTGTCATAGTAATAACGTTGCTGGTCGCTGTTGTGGGCATAGCACAGCTTTCATCAGATATCATTTCCACTTTTATCTTATCTCCGTTATTTAATGCAGTAGTTGTAAAGCTTGAACTATTTGAGCCAACAGCAGAACTATTAACATACCATTGGTAGGAAGGATTTGTTCCTCCGTTTATTGGAGTAGCAGTAAAAGTTACTGATTCGGCAGCGCAAATAGTAGTGTTGGGGGCGGATATACTAACACTTGCTGTTTGAGTAGCACCGCCACTACCTTTCGCAGCAACCACGGTATTAGCACCTCCGCCTGAAATGGATATATTGCCATTATAAGAGCCGGCATTTGTGGGACTGAACTTTACATAAATGATTTGGGAAAAAGTTCCGCCATCTTGAGGGATTGACAAAGTTGAAGAATAAGTTCCGCCTGAAGTAGTAGAATAGCTAAAACCAACCAGCGCACCGACAGTAACGGTTTCGTTCGTTAAAGAACTTCCCTCAAGTGTAAAAGAATTCGGACCGGCTGTAGTTCCAATGCATACAGTACCGAAATCCGGCAATGTAGCGGGAGTAAAGGCTTGCGAATTACCTTTATTTACAAACGCCAATAAAATAAAAACCAAAAGGTAAACTTTCCTCATATAAACTCTTTAAATGTGATCAAACTGTAAGCTGATCTTTACAAGGGATGTGGATCAATGAGGTTGCCGGATAAAATTCATTGAGGTAGTCTTGGCACAGGAAATTGGAAAAAAGATTCTTTATGGCCTTAAGCCAGTAAAAAAACTAGAGTGGTTTTTGGGGAAAATTGGTAGATGGATTCTTCTGGTAAAATCCAGATATCATTTAATGATGCAATATTAATATTAATATCTTGATTTTGCAACACATTTAATTAACTTTTTTTTAAAGTAACTTTTTTTGTTTTCTTTAATTCATTGCTAAAGGTAATATTGCAATGCACAGATGGCTAATAAAACAGTTTTATTATCTTCACTTCTCCATTTGGCTTTGTTACTTCTATTTGGTAAATTCCATGAGCTAATTTATAATCCCATTGAATTGTTTCAGTATTACTACCTTCCATTCGTTCAATCTGTTTTGAAACAATAATTTGTCCTAACTGATTCATTAACCTGATACCGTATTTACCAGCGGGTTGATTGATAAATTGAAGGTTAATAATTCCATTGGTAATAGGATTTGGATAAACAGTAAATAATGAGCGGCCATCGCCGATTAAAACCTTTACCTTTTCAGAATAGATCACGTTTCCTTTTTTATCAATGCTCCTAATACGATAGTAATAATATCCGGGTATCAGATTCATATCAACCCAAGCGTATGAATTGGTACCTTTGTTGGCGCTTGTTACTGATCCTACATTTACAAATTGAACTCCGTCGAATGACCTTTCTATTTGATATTGCTGAACATTCTTCTCATGAATCACATTCCATTCAACCTCGATATTACGATCTTTTGGATAAGCAGTAAGTAAAGTAACGCTGACTGGTAAAAAGATCTGTTCCCTGAATATGATATCAAACCTGTTTGCGGCTTTCGATTCCTTTGTGTTATCAATTTTAAAATTCACGATCGTTGTATCTTGAAGATTCAGCGGTGTTACCATATTGAGATAATGATCTTCCAGCAATGGCTGCATTCCTGTTTCTTCAATGCCTGTTGCAACAAATACAAAACGGTAATTCTGAGTGGTTGTACCTGTTAAGTTCATGAAAATGGTATCCGTGGTCTGAGGCAACTGCATCCTTTCGACAACAAGATTTTTATTATCTCTTTTAATGCAAAGATTGATTCCGGCATTAAAAAATTTAGTGCCATCCCACTTGTCCAGCTTATTACTGAATTCAGTTCCAAATTGAACCATCACCCCGTCTGCCAAATTACTTTTACCAGTATTATCTACTGTGAATAAATCGGTTCTTAACATTTGAACTGCATTTTCAGAACTTCGAAAAACAGTGTAATCAAAACCCGCTGTTTTAGATGTTTCATTAAATACCACACTACCTCCAGGGCTGGTTTCTAAGAAAAAGGCTTGTCCGCTTTCGATATTATTATTCCTTACATTGCCTGGAACTGAATAATAATTTCCGTCAATCAATGCGTAAGTGATATAACTTCCATATCCATAGGTTCCGAAATCAGGTGATTTCCATGCTGTAAAAAACGGATTTGGTTGTCCCTGGCTGGTAACTTTTGTCATATTAATTGCAGAAGCATATGGATTGCCAATGGATGTGAATTTATCAGTAGTGGAAAAAGGAGTAGTAACTGTATATGTTAACAATTCGCCTTTTGTACGTAATCGTGTAGTATTCGGTGGAGTAAAAGGTCCCGGAATGCTTCGGTCTCCTCTGATAAAGAGCATATAACCGTTTGGATTATAGATTTGAATATTAGTATTACTTATTCCCTGCCAGTCAGGAGAACTTGGGTCATTTGGTGATGCTCCGGGTTTGTAATATTTCATTGATGGAAATTGGGACCATATATCAAATCCAGCTCCTGTCCCATTTGCGCTGGTAATTTGCGTACCGTAGCCTGTAGAAGTTTTGTTGCCATTTTCCATCCAGGTTTGCCATACAGTTTCCCCTTTCGTCGGCGTTGCTAAAAACTCCCATGATTTACCATGCTCCAGTGATTTAATATATCTTTCAACGATTACATCTCCATCGAAATTGTTAAGGGTATTAGCACCGTTATTAGTGATATCAGCTACTCTTGCTGTTCCTTCCAGATTTGATACTAACGTTATATTATCTCCCGTATGAAGAATGGTATTGTTTACGTTTCCAAAAGATAACACACCGGTAATATTCAAAGTATCATTCAAAGTCGATTTTACTGTAGCCCCTAGTGGATTGCTTATTTGCAGGTCTTTCAATGTCCGGATCTTGAACAGGCTTCCGGCAATGATCTGCGCAGTATCCGTACCCAGGTAGGTATGACTTCCGCCTCCGGTTAGTTCAATTTTTCCATCTGTGCCGTCAAGGGTGCCATATTGGAAATTGGCAATGTTGGCGTAGATAGCGCCGCGTACCTGAAGTGTAGCAGATTCTTTCACGGTCACAGAGGCATTTTGACGGATCACTATATTTCTCACTTCCTCTTTTTCAGTGCCTTTCAAAATCGGGTATAGTTTTGTTGACACTACCGGGATCACCACATATTGACAATTAATATCCGGTACTACATTCCCCCACCAGTTGGAAGCAGTTGACCAGTCAGTGCTGGTAGTCCCTTTCCAGATGTTTGTAATGTAAAGAGTTGATGCAGCAGAGTAGGTAGAGTAACAAAAAGAAGGGTTGGATAGGGAAGTTCTGTATTGATACCCTTCCATTGCTTCGCTAATATTATTGATCGTAAGGGTACTGGTAGTTACACCGCTGTAATTAGCGCCATTGGTAAGATTTACCCAACCGGAACCGTTATTCTCCTGCCATTGAAAAAGTGTGGCATTGGCAGCTGTTACACTGAAGGAAGTAGTGATGGTAGAGAAAGGCTGCGGACACAAAGTTATATTCAACGGAATGGTTGAAATAATTTGTGTTGGATTTACGGTAACCGTAACCGTAAATGGTGCTCCCGGGCAACCGGTAGGGGAAGTTGGAATAACAGTATAAATAACTTTTACCGGTTGTGAAGTGGTATTAGTCAAACTGCCGGTCGAAAACGATGCCTTTGCGTTTCCTCCACTCAATCCTGTTATGCCGCTTACAACAGGGGCAGCCCAGGTATAAGTAGTATTAGCAGGAATGGTGTTGGTTCCTGTAAAATTCGAAGAGCTAAGGGTTACACTTCCGGTGCTGCAGAATGCGGCCGGAGTTTGGTTGGTAATGACCGGCGTTTGGTTAATGGTAATACTGAACGCGGAAGCAGGGCTGGCGCATCCGTTGACATTGCTCACATTGATGGTGCCGCTGTACGTTCCCGCTGGTACTCCCGCAGGGATCTTAACCGGAATGGAAGATGCGGACAAAATAGTATCTGATAAAGCGACCAACCCGTTTGAAGGCGAATTCCAGGCAATACTATACTTCGTAGGGCTATAAGTCGGATTAGAATAAGGCAATGTGAGGGTTTGTGAACCGGAACTGTTACAAACAGACGCAGTACCCGGAGTAATGGTTGGCCTTCCGTTTACAATAACCGTTAATTCTGTTGTGGTGATGGAGCACTCGCCTGTTTGGGTAATTAAATCAAAGACATGGGTTCCCACCGGTGGGGATACAGTAATGGTTTGAGTCGTATAGGTGGTTCCTTCACTGTGCCATTGATAAGATACCGGTAAAAAGGTGTTGACAAGCTTCAGGTTGTCGAGCGCCCAGGAGCTGGTTGTTGTGCTGCTATAAGTGAATTTCACTTTCAAATTATCTAACCCGATGTAGTTGGTCAATGGAACAAAAGAATGGATCAAACCACCATTGGGAACCCCTAAAGTTCCCGGCAGATATTGCGCTAAAATACCGGTGTAATGGGCACCACCGTCAGTAGAAATTTCAATTTTTGCTGTTGTTCCGCTTTTTAGATTATAGGCCTGGTAAAAATCAAAAGTAGGCGAAACCATACCCACAAGACTGAATACAGGCGTTTCCAGTGTGGTGGTAACGGCTCCGTTAGCAATCACAAATTTGTAGTCAAACTGTGAGTTGTAGGTGATCTCATCTGCAGTGCCGCTAAAATATGTTTTAGGACCGTTGGTTTCTGACCAGGGATGAACATTCGCATTATCTGCATTTGCCGGAAAATTAATGGAACTGCCGTTGTTGGTAACACTCCATCCTGCCGGGTTGGCCTGGTCAAATGAACCATCTACAATAGAGGTTTTATCATTACTCAATCCGCTGGCGTTCATCGTTACTGAGTCTCCCACACAAATGGTAAGCGTAGGAAGGTATTTTACAACCGGTGTAAAAATAGGACTTACGACAACTACTGTATTTTTTGAAACCGCGGTATCTGAACAAACACCGTTTTGTAAAACAGCACGATACAATGAAGTAGCAGTTATGTTAGAATAAGTTAAGGTAGTAGAGGTAACATTCGGGCTTACAGTTGACCAGGAAGCGCCTCCATTGGTTGAAAACTCCCACCTCGTTACATTTCCTGTTTGACCAGACAGTGTGATACTGCCGGAGTTGGAGCCGGAACAGGCTCCGGTAATTAAATCCGGCGAAACTACCCCTCCGACTGGTTTGGAATCAATTTTTATCGTAGCAGTATTTCCGCTAATGGACTGCGAACAGGCTGTTGAGGTGCCATCAGTTACCGACAAAAGCGTATACGTATAGTTTCCGGCAACAGTGGTAGGGGCTACAGCAGTGGCGGTATTTCCGCTGCTTTTAACGGTTTGATTGCTACCGCCATTTATAGAATAAACAAAAGTATAAGGAGCCGTTCCTGACAAACCTGTAAAAGTAATAACAGGTGAAGCAGATCCGATACAAACAGTGGCACTGCCGCTGATAGTAGCAGTGGGTAACGGATTGACAGTAACTGTGGCATTTCCGGTTTGAGTCTGGCTGCAGGTATTCGCACTGCCTTCCGTTACATTAATTAATTTATATTGAAATGCGCCGGCTGCTGAAGTGCTTACCGGAATGGAAACTGCCTGGCTGCCTGGAGCTGTTGAAGCTGTTTGGTTGGCTCCTCCGTTCACTGAATAGGTAAAGGTATAAGGCGCCGTTCCTGATGCTCCGCTCAAGGTAACTGAAGGAGAAGCGGTATTTGCACAAACAGCAGTGGTTCCGGTGATCGTAGCTGTCGGCAAAGGTTTCACAACAACAGTTGCAACTCCGGCTTGTGTCTGTGAACAGGTAAGTGTACTGGCTTCGCTAACATTTAGAAGATTGTATGCAAAAGTGCCGGCAGAGGTGGATGGCTGACCTATTGATACAGAATTGTTTCCTGAAACAGTTGAAATGGTTTGGTTCGGGCCATTATTGATATTGTATGTAAAGGTGTATGGAGCCGTTCCGGTAGTACCGGCAAAAATGATTTTAGAACTGCCTGAGTTCAAACAAACTGTACTGTTGCCGCTCACAGAGGCAGCGGGCAATGCATTTACGGTAACAGGAAAAGAAGCAGGAGAAGCGGCATTGCAACCTCCTACATCAGCATAATTTACGGTAATATTTTGCGAACCGGCCGCATCCCACTTCACAGTAGCTGTGGCATCAGTGCTTCCCCCGCCGGAAACGATGCTTCCTCCCTGTGGAATATTCCATGAATAACTAAGTTTGCCACTTTCGGTTGTATAAACATTCGCAGTAGAGTTAAGACATACTTTCGAAGGCCCCGTAAGCCCGGGGGTACTGCCGGTTCCATTCGCTACGGTTACAGAAGTGGCTCCTGTACATCCGTTATTGTCAGTATAGTTAATATATATGGTTTTTACTCCGGTACTATTGCCCCAAAGTATGGTTGCAGAAGCATCATCTTTGCTGCCACCAGCTGTTATCGATCCGCCGGTTTCAGTCCAGGTATAGTTACTCATACCACTTTCGGTGGTATAAACATCTGTTGTATTCGGACAAATAGGGTTTGGACCTTGTAAAGAAGGCACGGGCAGCGGATTTACTTTAATCGTAAAAGTTTTGGGCGAACCGTTACAACTGGCTCCGCCATTCGTAAAAGTGGGTGTTACAGTAATCCCGGCATTTACTGCACTGGTTCCTGAATTCATGGCAGTAAATGAAGGAATATTGCCATTTCCGGATAATGCAAGCCCTATAGAACCGGCACTGTTGGTCCAATTGTAAATCGTGCCCGTTACGTCCCCTGAAAAATTGATCGCATCACTGCTGGTATTACTGCAAAGGGTTTGACCTGAAATATCATTCACGGTCGGTGTCGGATTAACCGTTATAGTAAAAGAGGAAGACGTTCCGGCGCAGGAGATTGAATTGGAAAAAGTTGGAATAACGGTGATTAAGGCCGCCAGAGGGCTGTTGCCAGTATTGGTTCCGGTAAAAGAAGGAATATTTCCATTTCCGGAAGCTGCCAGGCCGATGCCAGGCGTATTGTTGGTCCATGCATAAGAAACAGAACCACCGGTAGCCGAAGTTCCAAAATTTAATACGCCGGTAGCGCTATTATTGCAAACAGTTTGATTGCTGATAGAATTCACCTTTGGAGACGGATTCACCGTAATGGTAAATGTTTGAGAAGTTCCCGGGCAACTGGTTGATCCATTGGAATAAATGGGAGTTACTGTGATAGTGGCAGTGATGGGTGATGCCCCATTATTCACCGCAGTAAACGAAGGAATATTGCCGGTTCCTGATGCAGAAAGGCCGATTGCAGGGGTATTGTTCGTCCAACTATAACTAATGCTTCCATTACCCGTAGTAGTGCTTGAAAAATTAACGCCGGTTGCCAACGTATTATTACAAACAATTTGATTGCTGACAGGATTTACATCGGCGGTTGGATTTACGGTAAGAACAAATGAAATGGCACTACCGGTACAACTTATGGTTCCGTCTGAAAAGACAGGTGTTACCTGGATGGTGGCGAAAACCGGTGAACTACCGGAATTAGAAGTCAAAAATGAAGGAAGATTCCCCGTACCGCCGGATGAAAGTCCGATAGAAGTATTGTTGTTGGTCCAGTTATACGTTACGGTTCCGCCAGTTGTGGAGGTGGTAAAAGCAGGCAGTATAAAACTAGAATTATTACAAACACTTTGATCTGAAACCGCGGTAACAGTTGCGGTTGGATTTACGGTTATAGAAAAGGACGACGAAGTTCCCGCACAGCTTTTGCCATTGTAAGTATAAACCGGAGTAGCGGTAATATGTGCAATGGAAGGCGAATTGGTGTTATTTATTGCGGTAAATGAAGGAATATTTCCGGTGCCGGTCGCCGCCAGTCCAATCGCAGGATTATCATTTGTCCAGTTGTAAGTTACTGTTCCGGCTCCGGTTGCATTGGAAGAAAAATTAACCGCCGTTGTCACTGAATTATTACAAACCATTTGATTATTGACAGTGCTGGCAACAATTGTTGGATTGACAATAATATTAAAAGTTTTTGTTACGGCGGAGCAGGTTAAGCCGTTGATCGTATATGATCCTGCAAGAGTAACCGGTGCCGTAACAGGAGCCGTGCCCGGGTTGGTGGCTATAAACGAAGGAATATCGCCACTTCCTGCTGACGCCAGTCCTATTGATGTCTGATCATTCGTCCAACTATAAACAGCACCGGGAAGATTTCCCGTAATAGCTGTAGAAGCTATTGTTCCGTTATTACAATCGGTAATATCATTTACCGGGTTGATCACCGGCAAAGGATTTACCGTGATGCTAAATGAGGAAGCCGTTCCAACACAGGTTTTGCCACCGTAAATAATAGAAGGTGTTACGCTAATGGTGGAAGAAACAGCATTTAAAGTAGAATTTTGGGTAATGAACTGAGAAATATTTCCGGTACCGCTGGCGGCCAAGCCTATCGAGCTATTGCTGTTCGTCCAGTTATAAACCATAGTGCCGACTGAATTACCGGAAGTAAAATTTACTACGTTTGTCAGGGACTGAGCACAAATGATCTGGTTGGAAATATCATCTGCTGTACTGGTAGGGTTTACAGTAATGGTAAAAGTAGTTGAAGTTCCTGAGCAACTTACTGCACCATTTGTATAGCTTGGCGTAACGGTTATGGTTGCGATGATTGGGGTAGCCGCATTGTTTATACCGGTAAAAGAAGGAATATTTCCGGTGCCACTTGCTGCTAATCCAATGAACGGCGAATTATTAGTCCAGTTGTAAGTAATGGTGCCGCTGTTCGGGCTGCTGAAGTTAATAGCGCTGGTAGATGAATTATTACAAATGGTTTGGTTGGAAACAGTATTGACCGATGGAATTGGGTTTACCGTATATGAAAATGAAAATGGCGTTCCGGCACAGGTTGCACCTCCGTTTGAATAAGAAGGCGTAACGGTAATGGTGGCCGTTGCGGGAGCCAATCCGGTATTTTTTGCAGTAAACGAAGGAATATTCCCGTTTCCTGATGAAGCAAGTCCGATTGAGGTCTGATTGTTTTTCCAGCTGTAAGAAAGGGTTCCTCCGGTTGCTGTGCTGCTAAGAACAATGGATGAAGTAGTAGAATTGTTACAAGCCAGCTGATCAGCCACGGTTGTTAGACTTGCAGCCGGATTAACTGTAATATTAAAGGTAGTAGCTGTACCGGTGCAGGTAACACCTGCGTTTGAATAAGAAGGTGTTACGGTAATGGTAGCCGTAACCGGCGCATTCGTATTATTGGTAGCAACAAAAGAAGGAATATTTCCGGCACCGGTGGCTGCAAGGCCAATTGAAGGTGTATTATTTACCCAATTGTAAGAGATCGTGCCGCCGTTGGTCGGGCTGCTGAACGAAATGGCAGAAGTGGGAGATTGATTACAAATCACCTGGGAAGCTACCGCATTTACAGTCGCTTTCGGATTGACAGTATTCGTAATAGTAGTGGCAGAACCCGTACAACCATTTAATATAGGCGTAACGATGTAGTCAACCGTTCCTGGCGAACCGGCACTGCTTAATGTTTGTACAATACTGCTTCCGGAACCCGAAGCAGCGCCGGTAACATTGTTCACATTTGCAGTCGTCCATGAAAAAGACGCTCCGGAGGGGCTGCTTGTTAAGCCAATTGCTGTTGCGCTTGCACTGCATGACGTTTGAGCGATTGCAGTAGTTACTGTTGGTGATGGAAGAATTTGTGATGAGAATGTAGCATGAACAGTTCCGGTAACATCGCCGGAAATAATTGCTGTTCCTCCGGTTCTCATCAGGTTTTGTGCTGACACCGCTCCATTAATCCCCCTTACGGACAATCCACTGATGGTAAGCGAATCGATTTTATTCGTATTGGAAATAGAATAAGTAATAGTAATGGTTGTAGCCGTCACTTTAATCGATGCAGAGCTGATATTTCCCCCGCCAATTGAAACAGATCCGCTTCCTGGCTGGAATTCAAAGTTGGAAGGGGTAGATAGGAGTAGAGTATCATTAGGGCCGCTTGCAAAATCACTTTGATTCTTTTCTGTAATTACAATATTTCCCAGAGAAAAATAGCTTGTGGGAAAACTACCGCATGTGGTAACATTTGCAGTTGAAGGAGTAGTTATAATTACCTGAGCGGAAGCAGCTGAACAAAGAAAAGTAGCGGAAATAAGAAAAATGAACGTATAGAAAACGCCCTTTTGCCGTAAAATCAGCAAAGAATCGCAAAGAGACCTTAAAGTAAACAGGTACAACTTCCACATGTTTAAGACGTTTTCATAAGATACTAATACATTAAAACGAATCAGAAGTAAAAATTATTGTACCTGGTGCTATTTTTTTTGAAACCGGGAAGTACACTACTTTATCGGCAACTTCTCATTTAGTGGAGGCGATGAATAGCTGTTGAGAACATTGCAGATGTGCGATCACTTTATTTATTTATTTCTTATGTCTCACCGCCTGATGTTGTGCATAAAGACACTCACTGCCATCCTTACTCCCACTCAAAGCCCACTCAAAGGCATGGATAGTGCATGAGGAGTGCATGAAGGTTTAGTGCAGAAAATCGTTCAGGATCAACAAAAGTAATTTGGGATAAATTCTTTAGAATACTTTAGGACAAGACCGCTGGTTTTTATGAATCCGGGAAAGCTTTCTGTCAGAATACCGGTTTCCACCACCTATTCCCCAATTATTGCCTCCTCCGCCGGAGCCAGATGAATTATCTCTTCCGAAAGCATAACCGACTTTTATATTAATACTAAAATAAGAATCATTATTCAGCGGATTCCCTCTTCTGCCGCCCGGATGTGCCGTCGTCTGATTATCAGGAGTTCCGGGCCTGCGCCGGTTGTTTAATACCAACGCGTTGGCAAGATCATCACCCGTTAAATATTTGGCAAACAGGGCCGGGTCTATATATTTATCGTGTACATCATCCAGGTAATCGGTAAATAACTTGCGGCTGATATACTCGAGCCTGAGATTAAATTTAGGCGAGAGTTCATATGCAATTCCCAACCCGAGAGGAACATTGAACTGATCGAGCTTGTAGTCTTTTCTATCGGGATACTCAGCAAACCCTTCCCCTTCTGTGTGCAACGGCTGTAAATCGATCCATGTACCATTGAGGTTTGCCTGTGGATTAAAATGAAAATACCCAATACCACCAATAAGATAGGGAGAAAAAGCAGGCGGATAACTTTGGGGATCGTTATTGCCAAAAAAAGCAATAGGATGAAATTCGACTGTGAGTGCAATTTCATCAATATTACTCCGAAAGCTCAGATTTCTTGAATACCTCCCAATAGCACCCTGGTTAATTTTAACAGCTTTTAATAAACTATCTTTTGATTTTACGCTTCCTATACTTCCTTCCAGCCTGATTGCTAAAAAGTGTTTGTAAATAGCGCTTCCATAAAGACTTCCATTTAGTGTGGTACTTTTAATATTCAAATCTTTCGGACCCGTTTGCCCCCTGCCGTTTCTACCTCCCAGGTCCGTAAGGCTATTCATCGGCCCAACCGAAATGCCGGCTTCGTAAGTAAACGCCTGATCGTAATATCCCTGGGCACTGGAATGAATATATAAAATTGATAGTAATAAAAATAAGTAGAATTTCAATTTCATTAAAAACGGTTGTTTTGATCCGGCGGGCTTATTAGTACCACAAATTAAACGAATATTTTTCTTTTATCTTATTTTTTAATACAGTTTTTTCCGGATAGTAAACAAACGTTCTTCCTGCAACTATTATTTTGTAAAATTTTTAATTGCCCTTCTCTTAAGCAACCGGCTTATCATGAAAAAGTAATAACGCGACGAGGATCAGTAAACAAAGAAATACAGGCAATTTTTGATTTATTGCCTAATCAACACCTTTATCGTTTGCACCGTTCCATCAGGTTTGGTTATTTCTAACTGATAAATTCCTTTGGTTAAATGAGGGCAGCGGATTGCCTCTTTATCATTTCCCGAAGTTTCACTGATGCTTTTTTCAACTACCACTTCTCCCAAAGAGTTGATTAACCTGACTTGATATTTTCCTGCTGGCTCCGACTTGAGTTGCAAATTGATTATCCCATCAACAACAGGGTTTGGAAAAACGGAAATAGAACCAGCAGATGCAAGAGAAACTTTTACAATTTGTGAATGGCTGATTTTCCCATCTTTCGTAAAGCTGGATATACGGTAATAATTATTTCCTTCCTGGTGATATCGATCGGTATATTCATACGCGGCAGCTTCTTTATTTATTGCAGCAACAGTACCAATTGGAATAAAACGATTCCCGTCTGAAGACCTTTCAACCTCATATTTTTCCATTCCGCTTTCGTTTTCTACATTCCATTTCAGCAGAACATTTCCATCCTTGTCAGTCCCTGTTAATGAGATAAAAGTAACCGGTAATACGGATGTTTCCCTGAACACTATTTCAAACCGGTCAGTGGCAGCAGAAGCGGAATTAGAAGTGATTGAAAAATTTACGATGCTGGTGTCCTGCAGGCTTACCGGTATGGAAATATTTAAAAACTTATCGAAAAGAACCGCCTCTTCGCCCACATTTTCCATATTTTCAGGAACAATCCTCAACTGGTAGGTTTGCCGTTTCAGGTTGCTCATATAGTAAAAGATGGTATCGTTTGGCATTAGCGGCGCTTTTGCTTCAACAGCCAGAATTTTTCCCGCTCTTTTTATGCCAAAGTTTTCGCCACCATTTAATAATTTAAAGGCATCATCCCCATCAATATCATTACTGAAACCCTCATCAAAGGCTACGGCATTTCCATCAGCAATGGCAGCACCAGGGCCAGTAGCAGTGTAAAGACTTACCCTTAAAAACCGTCTTTCTGTTCCCTGTGACCGATTCGCTTTACGGGCAAAATTAGTGGTGGTGGACACTTTACTATTTTCATTAAAAGAAATAGAAGAAGCGGTTGTTCCGGTCGCATGAACAAAAACTGCCTGCCCCGATTGAATTATCTTATCCGCAATCCCGGAAGGATAAGCAGTTGTTCCTCCCGGAACCGGTTGCCAGTTATTGGACCCGCTGAGCGTTTGATAACCGCCAACACCATAAGAGCCATATAAAAAAGGATCCCAGGTATAAAATTTATTGTCTACTCCCCCACTTCTCGTTAATAAAGTAAAATCAACCGCTGACGCGTATGGATTTCCGATGGATTCATAATGATCCGGCAAAACGGTAATCGGGCTTTGCGTTCCTGTGTTTAAGTTTCCAAACGATCGGAGGATGGTAGGTGTAGGTGTAGCGGTAATACCATTCACCGTTCTGTCGCCGCGGATAAAAAGCATATAGCCTTTTGGATTGTATACAGGATTATTGGTACTGGAAATAGCCACCCAGCTATTGCTTGCGGCATCAAATGTTTTAATAGAATTTCCAACAGAATAAGCATCAAAACCGGCGCTTGTTCCCGCAGGGCCGGTGATTAAGGTACCATAACCGGCTGCAGATCGTTGATCTTCCATCCAGCTTTGTTTTAAAGTCTGTGCATTTGTAGGTGTGGAAAGAAGCTGCCACGATGCACCATGTTGCCCGCTTCCGTTTCCAACATTAATATAGCGGTCAACGATCGCTTTCCCTGTAATAGAATTTCCCTTGCCAAGAATGCCG
>Ga0157371_10003533_pt1 | contig 14106 bp, 14 predicted proteins | sample C45metaG_FD_113462 | JGI IMG/M metagenome (GOLD analysis project Ga0157371, IMG submission 113462) | Corn rhizosphere microbial communities from Kellogg Biological Station, Michigan, USA - C4-5 metaG | ecosystem: Host-associated > Plants > Roots > Rhizosphere > Soil | place: USA: Michigan...
AAGCAGAGGTAATTTACAAACTCACCCACCAAAATTGTTTTGCAGAAGACACAGGCCTGGAGGTTGAATCTCTTAATGGCGAACCGGGTGTAAAAAGTGCGCGGTACGCCGGCGATAACAGATCTTTTGAGAATAACATTGACAAACTTTTAAGTAAATTAGCCAATAAAAAAAATCGCCAGGCGCAGTTCCGAACTATAATTTGTCTCATTTGTAACGGCGAAGAGAAAATTTTTGAAGGCGTTTGCAAAGGCACTATTATTGCAGAAAGAAGAGGCATTTCAGCTTTTGGATATGATCCGGTATTTATTCCCGATGGCTCGACCAAAACTTTTGCAGAAATGACGATGGATGAAAAAAATATTTTCAGCCACAGAAAGAAAGCCGTGGAAAAATTAACTACTTATTTGAAAAACAATCCTTGTTATTAAACAAACTGATATTCAGAAAAACCAACATAATTTGACTGGAGCAAGCAACCATATAACTTCAGAAAGCGACTTAATAAAAGGATGCATAGAAGGAGACCCCGAAATGCAAAAATTGCTTTACGACAGATTTTCTTCAAAAATGTATGGGGTTTGTCTTCGGTATGCCGAAAATACTGAAGATGCAAATGATGTGATGCAAGAAGGTTTTATTAAAGTTTACAAAAGTTTGTCGAAGTTCAGGGCTGAAGGATCTTTTGAAGGATGGATCAGGCGCATTTTCGTAAACACTTCTATCGAACATTATAGAAAGAAAGTGAAGTTGTATAATGTAACGGAAGTACAGGAAAATACAGTCGAAGATAATGAACTTGACGCGTTGGATTCGCTGGCAACAAAAGACATTCTGAATATCGTAAATGAACTGTCGCCGGGATACAAACAGGTCTTTAACATGCACGTGGTGGAAGGTTATTCGCATAAGGAAATTGCCGAACTTTTAGGAATAACGGAAGGAACCAGTAAATCGCAATTGGCAAGAGCGAAAGGAGTTTTGAAAAAAATTATTGAAGCGAGAAGCAATAGTTAAAAGTGATACGCCATGCAATCTTTTAAAAATAAATTGTATAATTATGAAGCGCCTCCGCCGGAGGAAATGTGGAGTAATATTTCACCGCATCTGCAGAATGAAAAAGTAGTTCATTTACCGGCTCATAAAAAACCGAAACGACTTTATTATTTGGCCATTGCAGCCGCTTCTCTGGTTATTATTTTTATCGGCTCGCTCTTTTTCAACAATAGTAAACAAACAAATTCGGGCGAAAATATTTCCTCAGCTAATAAGGTAATCTCTCCCGAACAAATGAAAGACTCTATTGTTTTAAACCAAAAAATACTGGAATCTATTATTCACAACCCAAAGGAAAAAGAGGAGATCGTTTCTAACGACTTGCAGGCCACGAATATTCCTAAAAAATACATTACCATCTCTGGTCCGGAAGGACAACCGGTAAAAATTTCTCCTAAAGTAGCCACTTTGATCGTTTCGGCAGATCATGAATTTCCTCCCAAACCGGTTTGGAGTAAAAAGATTGAAAAGTGGAAAAAGATAATGCTGAGCAGCACCGTTTCTCCTACTTCCGCGGGGCTTGCGGATCTTATTGAACTTGCTTCCAACAGCGAAAAAATAGAATAAGAATCAGAAGATATGGCGCGCTTAAAAATCAATCTTCCCGAAAAAAAACTAGCCACTGTTTCTGTTCCTGTTCGAATTACCGATATCAATTTTGGCAATCATGTAGCCAACAGTGCAATCGTTGAAATTATACATGAAGCACGCGTTCAATTTTTACAAAAACACAATTTTACTGAGCTTGATGTTGCCGGAGCTGCGCTTATCATGAGCGAACTTTTGGTAGAGTATAAAAGAGAATCTTTTTATAAGGATAGTCTTGAAGTGACAATTTTTTGTGGCGAAGTTTCCAAAGTCGCTTTTGAACTTTTTTATCAAATTTCCGCAAACAGAAATCGGCAGGAAATCCTGATCGCTTTGGCAAAAACAGGAATGGTTTGTTTTGATTATAAAATGAAAAAAGTAATCGCTGTTCCAGAAGAATTAAAATCAATTCTTCGCCTGTAGCAAAATAAAAATCACGGGAATTTGTTTCTTTACTGCAAATTCAACTGTTCCAAATCTTCCAGCTTTCTTCTGCCTGTATGGCTAACATGTGCGAACCGTTTTCGATTACAGCTCCTCGTTTTTCGGCTAAAGAAAGAAACAAAGTTTTTGCAGGATTGTAAATCAAATCGAAAAAATAATGTTGAGCTGTTATTGCTTCATAAGGCAAAGCCGGACATTCATTTACATTGGGAAAAGTGCCTAATGGAGTTGTATTGATAACAATTTGATATTCCTGCATTTTCTCTGCCGAAATATTCTCGTAAGAAACGACCGCAATATCTTTACTTTTATTTCGCGATACCTTCAAAAAGTCAATGTTCAGTTTTTCCAAAACAAAAGCGACAGCCTTCGAAGCGCCGCCTGTACCCAGTATCAACGCCTTTTTATGAAACGCCTTTAGGTGAGGAACAAAAGACTTTTCAAACCCGGTAATATCAGTATTAAATCCAATCCATTTGCCATTCACAATTTTAATACAGTTGCACGCATTTATCGCTTCAACTTCTTCAGACTTTTCGTCCAAAAACGAGATCATATCTGTCTTGTACGGGATGGTGACGTTGAGTCCTTTTATATCGGGATTATTCTTTAATAAAGGGATTTCCTTGTGCAGATCTTTTATTTCAAAATTGCGATAAACACAATCCTTAATATTTTCCGTTTCAAATTTTTGGGCAAAATATTTTTCAGAAAATGAATGGCCTAGTGAACGGCCAATTAAGCCGTAGGTTTTCATCAGGCAGTTTCTTTATCAAGATAAAGATGGAAAGTATCGCCGCGCAAGCCAATGCGCATTGCTTCCAGTGGAATAATTTCTGATGGCGCAATATTGCCAAGGTTAGCATTGCAGCCAACTAATTCAAGGGAATAAAGTTGTTGCGCTTTTTGCGGTGCTTCCCACAGTATTTTTTCTCCGGGAATTTGTGTAAGAATTTCCTGCACCAATCCTTCTCTTACCTCACCTGTGCCACGATAAATTCCTACGTTTCCAGCCTCGCGTGCTTCGGCAATTACATACCTGGCACCTGCTTCCAGTTCAGCGCTCATTTGTTCTATCCATTTATAAGGCGGAATAATGTGCGTAGCATCTTTACTTCCCACTTCGCTGAGGACCGTTCCGTGCTTGGTAAGCTTTTCAATGTAACCACATTTTTCTGCATGAGGAATAGTAATAGAACCATCGCTCACTTCCATGTAGCTGACGTTGAAATCTTTACAAAGATCGATGTAATCGTTAAATTGGTTCCTAATCAAAAACGCTTCAAACAAGGTTCCGCCGAAGTATACAGGGATATCAAAAGACTGGTACAGTTCAATTTTTTCCCTGAGGTTTGGAGTAACGTAAGCCGTTCCAAAGCCCAGTTTGATGATGTCGATATGCGGGTGTGCAGCGCTGATTAAATTCCTTGCTTCTTCGAGGCTGAGGCCTTTATCCATAATCATGGTAATGCCATATTGCCGTGGCTTTTCAACTCTTTCAGGAATTTGACTAAGATTAAAATTCATTTTTCAATTTTGAGATGAGCAAATATAGATTGGCTATTGCAAAGATGTAGAAAAAACTTTAAAACATGAGTGCATTAAAGGTTGCCGTCAAGGTGTGAATTATTTCTTCTTTCTTTTTATTGAATTTTTGTATTTGCCAATAATTTCGACAACAGCAGAGTGTTGCAAGAGTGAAGGATTCAATTCAATAAATTGCTTGACAAGAGCCGGAGCTTCTTTCATTGCCGTTTCAAGTTGCAACAAGGCTTCTTTTGATTTACCCAATTCAAAAAGAACGGCGGATTTATAAAAAATAAAGAGAGGTTTATTTTCTGTATTCTTTTGAGCATTGTACACCTGCTCGAGCGCTTCTTCATAATATTCAGCATCGTAGAGACATTTTACCAATTCTTTCCAGCCTTTTACGTTTCTCGGCCGGGCCTTTATAAAACTTGTAAAATGAATTACCGCTTCTTTTATCCTATCCAGTTGGATATAACACAATGCAAGCGAGAAATGGAATTCCGGTTGCCAACGATTAATGCTCATTGCACTTTCAAGGTTTTTTATCGCACTTTCCCAATATCCTTCCTGCATATAAGTGCCGGCTATCTTAAAATACAAGCGGCTTTCATTAGAATTGAGATGAACCGCTTTTCTATAATTAAAACGAGCCTGCGCTGGATTCTTTAGTTTTTCATAACAATAACCAATGGCTTCGTAAATTACTTCTTCGGGCATGGAAAGTTCCAATACCTTCTGTAAAGCGTCTATCGCGTCGCGGTATCTTTTCAGCCGCAAATACGCATCGCCCAAGTTTCGATAAGCATAATCAAATTTTTCATCAATTGCGATAGCGTATAAATAAGCATCAATTGCCTTTTCATACAATTTCAACCCCTGATAAGCAGTGCCAAGGTTGAACCAGGCCAGCTGCGAATAGGGATGTTCATCAATTATTTTTTCATGAAGGCGAATGCTTTGTTCATTTTTTCCCGTGTAATCTGCCCAAAAACAAATTTTATAAAGTGCTTCTTCATTTGTCGGATCCTGCTCAAGGATCAATTGCAAACAATTAAACACTTTTTCAAAATCTTCGTAGTCATCATAAACATCTGCCAGTTCAAAAAGCAACTCTATCTTTTCTTCCCCGGTAAAAACGATAATAGCTTCTTCCAGCAGAGAAGCGGCTTTTCCCTGGAAATCCAAGGCCAGGTATGCATCAGTTTTCAAGATATAGATGTTAATGTCATTGCTGTCGAGGATTTCAGCCTTCTCCAATAACAAGAGCGCTTCATTATAATTTTGGGTAGCTATTAGTATATCAGCTTTTTTTACAAGCAGAGAAGATGAATAAGGAAATTGTTCGATGGCAAAATTTACAGCCTCCAGCGCGGACGCTAAATTGTCATTCTCATCAAAGTAGGCAATGAGCCGTTGGAAAGACTCTTCCTCAATAAAACTGAACTTCTTGCCGGTTTTGAAATTATTGTATTGCTTTAGCAGCTCATTCATTTCCTCCCTCTCCTGCCGATGATGGTTGTCTTTCATATCATTCATCATTAGGATTACAAATTACTGATTATTTTCAACATACGACCCAACTTTCACTTTTTGGCGCGGTCAAGTAAAAAAATATGATGAATGGCTTCTAATTCTCATAATAGTTTCTTAATTTTGTACCAAATAATAAATTTTCACAATGTCGAAATATTCCAAAATACTTGCGGTTTCCGTGCTGGTGTTCGGAGTATGCCTGTTTGCGTTCGCTGATAGAGGCGGTTTTGTGAAAAAAAATAAGCCTCATCTGAATATTCAGACCAATGGCAATTTAAAAAATTCCATTCCCTTTAATTTAAAATCAGGGCTTAGTTATAGAGGAAGTTTCTTTAGCAATTCGCAAAGAATCGGAAATTCAATGGTGAGTGATGCTTATATCTCTTATAGAAAAGGCAATACAGTATACATACTGCCTTATAAGCAAAAAATATTGATTCCTGAGTATTCTCAAAAGGATGGTTACAAATTAATTTTAAGAGCGAGAAAATAAAGATTTGTTCTCCAATAATTTTAAAAGCCTGCGATCTGCAGGCTTTTTCATTTTATAAATTCCGTTAAAAAGTTCTTTTACTGTCGGCCGTTCTACAAATCCTACATCTTTTGTTTTGTTTCGTCATAAGTAAGTACGCGATAGCCGGATTTGGGAATTTCAAATTTAGAAGATGAAACCGGATTATAACTTATGGATGCTAATGTAAATTTCAACGTCATTTTACCAGACTGCATTTCATATTGAACGGGTAGACCTGGCAAAGTCTTAAACTGGGCGTCGTAATCCTTGTTGGTCAAATTTACCTCTGTAGTATAAAAAACCGTAAAGCTTGTTCCGTTTTTTAATTTGGCAATTGCTTTTTTACAGTTAAAGCCCGCAATTTTCTCTGTTACATCAGTATTTTCAAAGGTGATCCCCTGGTATTTACTATTGTTCTGCTCCCAATCCTGTGCGGTCATTGTGATCATCAGCTTCTGGCCGCTGTAATCTTTAAGAATCACGCCTGTTCCAGTAGAAGCATCGTGAATAGTAGCTTCGCGGCCGAGACTGCTTACCAATTCTGTGCGACTCATGGAACCCTTTAAATAAATCGTAGTTGTAGCTCCATCAAACATGTCAGCAATCTTGGGCTCACCACTTCCCGTTTCGACAGACATATTATAAACCAGGGTTCCCTCAGTTAGTGTTTTTTGAGCATTTGTTGCAGAAGAAAGCAACACGAATGAGAAAAGAAATATAATAAGATTGAATTTCATACTATTTTTATTAATTAACGATAAATCCATGATAAAGATAGAATTATCGGCCTAATAGTTGCAACCTTACTTCTTCTTTTTCACCGCATCACTCTTCTCTTTCATTGACTTGAGTTTGGCGTTAGATTCCTGCATGGCAGCTACCCGTTCCTGCCATTTGCTTTGACCGGCGGGTTTCTTTTTGTTTTCCTGGATTTTTGCCATGATCTTGTCGTGATCGATAATATACTTTTGAATTACCAATTGAATAAGAAGGGTAATCGTATTTGAAACTGTATAATACCACGTCAGGGCTGCGGGCATTCTGTTGAAAACACCTATCAAAACCACAGGAAAAATAAACGGAAGATATTTCATTACAGGATTGCTGTTGTCCTGCATGTTCGTCATTCCGTATAATGAGATTAACATGCTTGTAATAGCAGCGGTAATGGTAAACAAACTTACATGATCACCATAAAAAGGTATGTTGAAGGGAAGGTGGTATATCGAATCGTAAGTTGAAAGATCTTTTGCCCAAAGGAAACTCTGATGCCGTAACGCAATATTTGAGTTGAAGAAATCATACAATGCAAAGAATATCGGAATTTGGAACAAAGCCGGTATACATCCGCCCAAAGGATTTACCCCCGCAGTTTTGAATAATTTCATTTGTTCCATGCCAAACGCCTGCTTGTCATCCTTATATTTTGCTTTAAGTTCTTCTATTTCCGGTTTCAACAATTTCATTTTTGCACCACTCAAATAGCTTTGATAAGTCAGCGGAGAAATCAGCAAACGAATTATAATGGTAAGCAACGCAATCACCAAACCGTAACTGGCTATTTTACTGGACAGAAAATTGAAAACCGGCATAATGAACCCCCGGTTAATATATTTTACAAATGCCAGGATACCGCTCCCGAGGGGAACCATGTTGAACATTTGATTTCCGTAAGACTTTAAGATTTTGTAATCACTCGGGCCATAATACAATTGCAACGGAATTATTGCATCACTTCCCGGAGGAACATCCAATTTCATATTCGCCGTGGCCTCGGCAATAATGTGCTTGCTGGTATCATCAGGCGATTGCCACTTAATTTCACCCGAAGTAAATTTATTTTTTGCAACAATAGCTGCGGCAAAAAACTGCTGGTTCAACGCCAGCCATTCCACCGGGTGATTAAATTTTTCATTATCGTCTTTACCCTTCACAACGTGTTGAAAATCGAAATCACCATTTTCCACATAAGAAATATGCGACTGCTGCGTTTCCCAAACCATATCTTTTTCAACTTTTACAGCTTTCGCTTTCCACAGCAGATCAATTGTATTCTGAGGTATAAGCTTGTTTGCTCCATTAAGCTTGATATTGAAAGTGAGCATGTAATCATCAGGCTTTATAATAAACTGATGTTGAATAGATTCTCCTGAATTTGTTTGTAAAGTAAAGGTGACGATTTTGCTGCTGTCTGCGGCTGTCTGAACCGGTGCTGACGTAAAAAGAAGATCAGAAGTTTGAATTGTTTGATTACCTGTATTGATCGGATAAGAAATATTATTAAAACTTCCATCCTGTAGTATCAGTGGTTTCCCGTCGAAGGTTGTAAAATTCCTGATTTCAATTTCTTTTGGCTGGCCTCCCTTATTACTGAAAGTGATTTTGAGAAGTTTGGTTTCTACGGTTACCAATTGCTCTTTACCGCTCGTATCCTGTTTAAAAGCAGAAGCTAACGTGTCTCTTTTTGCCGCAATAGAATCGTTCGTAGCGTTAAGACGCGCGGTTGTATTTAGCTTTGGTTTTAGCCTGTCGATGGAATCCTGGATATGTTGTTTTTGCTGTTCAACGGCAATTTGCCCCTGTCTTGAATAATAAAAATATCCGAAGAACAACAGAGCCAGCAAAACAAAACCTATAATCGAATTTCTGTCCATACCCATTTTAAAATTAGTGTGCAAATGTACTACAAAACTTAGAGTTAGTAGTTTGGAAAGGAATGAAATAGAAATGCCCCCGGTTAAGAGGGCATTTCATGATAAATATTAATTTATTTGGCCTTGGCTTCAGGCGCGGCTGCAGCTTTAGTTTCAACCGCTGCGGCAGCAGGAGCAGCTTTTGCTTCTTCCTGTTTCAGCTGCCGTGTCATGGTGACAGATGCGACCGGAATACGAGGAGAATTCATCACTTCCATATTTTCAGGCTTTACATCCTGCACGCGGATATTTTCGTTCAATTGAAGATCGTCAATATTCACTTCAATATGTTCCAACAAATGTCTTGGCAGTGCTTTCACTTTCAATGATTTCATTTTCACTACCAACTTTCCACCTTCTTTCACACCTTGTGGAACTCCTGTAAATTTCAAAGGAATATTTACAGTCACTGTTTTATTGGGAACAAGTTCTAAAAAGTCTACGTGGATCAGGTCGTCACTCACCTTACCGAATTGCAGATCTTTTAAAACACATTTGTGAGTGTTCCCGTCAACATTGATTTCTGCCAGCATAAATTCCGGCGTATAAATTATGCCTTTAAAAGCTGATGCCGGAGCAGAAAAATTGATTTCTTTTGCACCTCCGTAAATTACAGCTGGCACTTTGCCCTCAGAGCGGAGTTGGCGGGTGGCTGATTTGCCAAAGCCGGTCCTGAGTTGTCCGTCGATTGTAATTGATTTCATTTCCATGATTTAATTTTTTTGAGGCGCAAAGGTAACTTTAATTAGCTAATTAGCCAATTCTATAATTAGCTAATGGGGAAGCTAACCTATGCTTTAGTTAGTTGTTTACCAGGAATAAAATTTCACCTTATTTCTTCGTTTGCTATATAACTATTAGCTGATTATCGCATTTTTCGCATTTTCCCATTATCACATTATCAAATTCTCACATTAGCTAATTAGCCAGATTCTTCTTATGTATCTTACTTCTTATAAAAAGACTGTTGATACTTTTATTTTCATAAGCATTGCGAATGGCAACGGCGAAAAGGTCTGCTACTGACACGACCTTGAGTTTATCAATCTTTTTCTTTATGGGAATGGTGTCACAAACTACCAATTCTTCCAAAACACTGTTTTCAATGTTTTCATAAGCATTATTACTTAATACCGGGTGGGTACAAAACGCCCGCACACTTCGCGCGCCTTTCTCCAGTAACAACGCTGCACTTTTGCATAAAGTTCCTCCCGTATCACAGATGTCGTCTATCAGGACAATATCCCGGTCTGTTACGTCACCTATCACTACCATACTTGCAATTTCATTCGCTCTACGCCGATGTTTATCACAAATTACCATGTCCACTTCAAAATAACTGGCAATTTCGCGTATCCTGTTAGCGCTTCCAACATCTGGCGCAGCAAAAGTGAGATTTTCGAGGCTGAGGTCCTCAATATAAGGAATGTAAATTGCCGAAGAATCAAGGTGATCCACCGGAATATCAAAGTAGCCTTGTATCTGCGGCGCATGCAAATCCATCGTGATAATCCTGTCGGCTCCCGCCGCTACCAGCATATTAGCCACGAGTTTTGAACCTATTGCCACCCGGGGCTTATCTTTTCGATCCTGCCTGGCATAACCGTAATAAGGAATTACCGCAATTACCTTATACGCCGAAGCGCGTTTGGCCGCATCAATCATTAATAACAACTCCATTAAATTATCTGTAGGAGAAAAAGTGCTTTGTATCAAAAAAACAAACTGACCCCTTATACTTTCGAGATATTCAACTCCAATTTCACCATCGCTGAATTTTTGAATATTGATCTTCCCCAAAGGTTCTCCAAATCTTAATGCAATTTGTTTTGCCAAATATTGGGAACCTGTTCCTGAAAAGAGTTTCACGTTAGGATGCATAATATTATAATTGAGGGATAATAGTTGAGCGAAATTATAATTAATATTGTTGGAAATAAACTCTAATTCATGGAAACTTCTAACAAGTCATCCACTTCCATCAAGAATTGGGCGGTGGGTGACCGGCCCAGGGAAAAACTTTTATCAAAAGGAAAAGAAAGCCTGAGCGATTCAGAACTGGTAGCGATACTTCTTAATAGTGGAAGCGGAAAAGAAAGTGCGATTGATGTGGCAAAAAATGTTTTGCGACTGGGAGAAGACAATCTTGATGAACTGGGTAAAGTTTCCATCAAAGATTTAATGACAATCAAAGGAATCGGACAAGCAAGGGCAGTTACCCTGGTCGCCGCATTGGAACTGGGAAGAAGGCGCCATGGATCTGCATTGCTTGATAAAAAACGCATCCATTCAAGTATGGAGCTTGCTGCTTATTTGAAAGCTTCTTTGAAAGACCATCCTTATGAAGTGTTTGCAGTGGTTTTTCTAAATCGGTCCAATAAAATAAAACATTTCGAAATACTTAGTAAAGGAGGTTTAACCCACACTATTGTTGATCCGAGAATTATATTCCTCAAAGCAATTGAAGTTCAAGCAACGTCAATTGTTCTTTGTCACAATCATCCTTCCGGCAATTTGCGTCCGAGCCGCGCGGATGAAGAAATAACTGCAAAACTTAAAAGTGCGGGAAGTCTTCTTGATATCAATGTGATTGATCATTTGATCGTCAGCGACGAGGGTTATTATAGTTTTGCTGATGAAGGAATGATATAGTGCCGGAGGCTGGCATGAATATATTTGTTGACTACTGAAATTACTGAACTATTTTATTCGTCGTAGGACCGCTAAACTTAATAAACTTCTCAACGGTTCTAAACTCATTCACACATTTTCCAACTTTCACATTTTCAAATTAACTAAGCCTGCGCCGTCGGCCCACCGAAATTCATCGGTAATTCTACCGCTTCAATATCCTGGATCGTTCCGTTTGCAGCTTCAAACTTTTTCACATTCTCAATCATGGCTTTCATAAAGCGCTTGGCATGTGTAGGCGTCAGAATAATGCGACTTTTCACTTTGCTCTTCGGCATACCCGGCATTACATTCACAAAATCGACAACGAATTCTGCATGGCTATGGGTAATTATCGCAAGGTTTGCATATTGTCCTTCTGAAACCTCTTCTGAAATTTCGATATTCAACTGATTGGGTGCGGTTGGTTGATCTGGCATAGTGGCTTTTTTTCAAAAATAGAATAAATCGGTCAGGTTAAGAAAAAATAGACCAGTCGTACTAAAAACGGAGGAAGGGAAAAATAAAAATTGCTAAAATTTATTCGTTTACTGCAAAAAAGAAAGGCTGCCAAAAATTGACAGCCTCTTCTTTAAAAGTAATTTTAAAACGATATTAACGTGGTCCCTGGTAAGTCCACACTTCATGAATCTTCAATCTTATGTTTCCTGCTTGTATCATATAATAACTCACGTCAAGAGATTTTGTAGCAAGATCATATTTATTAACCGTTCCCGGCGAAGTATCCAATTGAGCCATGCGACTTCTTGGAGCCGGATCGTCGTAATAATTTGTTACAGAAAGCACAGTTCCATCAGTATCAAATTTAAATACCGGATCCCAGTTTCCGAAGTAAGATAGTCCGCCCCCTGTGTCAAATACATAACCAAAACCTCCTAATGCGGCATCAAAATAGGCGTCCGTCGAAAGGCCTTGTGTAACTAAACTAACTCCTTTCGGATAATAACCAACGAAGGCAGCGTTTGTTAAATCTACCATAGTGCCGGTAACAGAATATTTACCATCAAATTGATTTTTTGCACCAATATTCAACATCAAATGACTCCAATTGCTGATGTTTACGGACGATTTTGTGATAGAAATAGGCAACAGGTAATTATGCCCGGATGCCATTTTATTAGTAAAAATCTGTATTGGTATGGAGTCTTCCCTATGTCCCGCGGGGATTGTTACATCTAAAGAACTGATTTGATAGGTACTATCAGGCATCAATTCATACGGCACAAAATCAGGATTTGCTGCAGTCTGATCCGCGTTGTACTGATCTAAGTAAGCATTATCAATCGACAGAGTGGCTGTAACCGGCGCAGATGGAACGCTCACTGACGCCACATTTACAACCGCATAGTACTGAATTGGCGTATTCGATACATCAAATGATACGGCGATAGGCTTGTTTACATGCTGGGCGGCGAGAGGAAGTTCAACAGCAGGCGAACCCTTTGAAAAATCCTCATAAAATTTACTGTTTTTCAGGCAAGACTGCAGCGAAAACGCAAATCCTGCAACCAGGAGCAACCCGAAAAATTTATTTTTAGTTTGTTTCATTTTATTCAATTTTTTTATTTAATGAAGGTTAATTTCTGTAAGAAAATTTTATTTCATCCAAAAAACCTTGGTGCTCTGCGGATCGTTTCCCTGGGCCACGGCCGCTTTATAATTATCCTGGTTGGTATTTTGCTCAGAAGTAGGAAACATCAATTTGGTTGGTATATGTCTTGCATTGCCTGGATACATCGTTAAAGGCAGGATAGATGTAGGAGGATAACCAGTACGGCGGTATTCATTCCATGCTTCAAACGGATTGATGCCAGCCAAAGCAGCCCATTTTTGATCTATTATATTTTGAATGCTCACGGTTCCTGCCTGGGCAGAAATATAGGAATTAGCAGCCGCGTCTGCCGCTGCTGTTGTGTTGCCACCAGCGTTATAAAGGTATTCAAAAGAGGCTGTAATACCGTCTTCATAAAGAGCCTGCGCATCTCCGCTGGTCCAGCCCCGGAATGCGGCTTCTGCCTGGAGGAAATAACTTTCGGCTGCAAGCATCAACGGAACGGATGCACCGGGACCACTCATAATTCCGTGACCGAGTCCTGCTGTTCCATTGGTACCCTGGGCCGTCGCAGTCGGTCTGTCACCATAATAAACGCCGTGATAATCACCTGGATTGGTATTCGTAATGAAAAAATCGGATTGATCCGGAGTGACACCATCCGGTGCATAGACATAAAATAACCTGGGGTCATTCTTATTCGCAAAGAAATCAAATGCCGCACCACCCGCCTTCAGATAGTTGAACCCGTCAGAATGCAAACTACCGCCAGCTGTTGTTCCAAATGAACCCCACAGAGGACTTTGTTTTCCATCGGTACTCAAATAGCCCGGGTTTACCAATGCATCAGTGGTAAGGTATCCCACCGAAGCCGTTTTTGCTATTTCTGACTGGGCATCCGAAGCAGCAATCACATTCGATTGCCGAACAATAAACCTTAATTTCAAGGTATTGCCAAATCTAGCCCACTGATCCATATCCCCGCCAAACATAATGTCATTGGAACCAAGGGAAGTGGCAGTGCTTGGTGCAGTTTCAATGATGTTGATGGCTGCATCGAGATCCGCAATACTTGAATCATAGATTGCCTGTCCATTATCATACGAAGGGAAGAAATTCTCTGACCCCTTAAAGGCCTGTGAATAAGGAGCCATTCCGTACGCATCTACAATCGCCTGGAAACCCCATGCCTTGAGAATTTTTGCAGCCGCAACAGAATATTGACCATTAGGGTCATTTGCCGCGGTTTGCTCCATATAAGCAGCATTCTTTAAAATACCATATTCACTGTCCCAGATGTCTGGCCCGCCTGCACTTACATAATAGGTCTCGCCATTATCAGTAACAGAATAACCACCGCTGATAGAATAATATCCCATCCACAATCCCATAGTTGTCTCAGAGAAATATACATTTGAAGCAGATCCGGTAAGGATCGGCGGCGAGATAAGCGAAGCAGGAGCTTGTGAAGGCTGATTGGGGTTAACCGCCAGATCAGTCAGGAA